>Ga0180435_10001655_pt1 | contig 22948 bp, 15 predicted proteins | sample SS_ome_3_FD_132467 | JGI IMG/M metagenome (GOLD analysis project Ga0180435, IMG submission 132467) | Hypersaline lake sediment archaeal communities from the Salton Sea, California, USA - SS_3_S_1 metaG | ecosystem: Environmental > Aquatic > Non-marine Saline and Alkaline > Hypersaline >... | reverse complement strand
TCGAGACCGAAAGTAGAATGGGCCGAAAGCGGCTCACTGCCGAGTTAACCACTGCATCGTAGGGTGTCTGCCCCTCCCGTTTGTTCTCCTCGATCTTGTCGATCAGTACGATGCCGTTGTTCACAATGGAGCCGGCCAGGGCCAGCAGCCCGAGGATGACCATAAAGCCGAAATCGGCCTGCATCACCAGCAAACCGACCACCGAGCCGACAATGACCAAGGGCATGGTGAGGATAATGATGGCGGCCTGCCGGATGGAGTTGAACTGCCACACGAGAAGGAAAATTATGCCGCCGAAACAGGGCAGCAGCCATTTGGCCAGGTTCTTCTGGGCCTTGGCGGAGTCTTCCAGCTCGCCCCCCACCTGCCAGTAGTGATTTTTGGGAAATTCCATCCCCTCCAGGGTCGGCTTAAGGGCGGTGAACACCTCGGAAGCCTTGAGATAGGGGTTTTTGGCGCTGACGGTGATGGTCCGCTCTTGGTTGTAGCGCATGATCCGGTTCAACTCGCCCGTGACATGAACATCGGCCACCTGGTTGATGGGCACGCTGCCGCCGGATGACGACCGGACGGCGAGGGTGGCCAGGCTGTTGGGGGAATCCCTTTCCGTCTCGAATCCGCGCCCCACAATGGGAATCTCCACGTTGCCCTGGTGGAAGTAGGTGGTGGTCATACCGTTGATAAAGAAATTGAGGGCGTCAGCCACATCCTGGGAGGTTACGCCGGCACTGCGGGCGCGGGTCTGGTCCACATCCGCCTTGACCGAGATCACCCGGTTGTTCCAGTCCTGTTTGATGTCGATGGTGCCGGGGATCTCCCTGAGCGCCTGCATCAGGTCTTCGGCCTGGCCTTCCAGCACCGCGATGTCGGGCCCGCTGAGCCGGATTTCCATCAGCCCGGTTTCACTGGCGCCCAGCCACATGGACTTGACCCGTCCGCGGACATTGGGAAAGTGGTTGCGCAGGTGCTCGCCCGTGCGCTGGACCAGTTCGGGCACCTCTTCGCTGCTCTGGGTATTGACGATTAAAAAGGCCACGAAAGGGTCCGGGTCCACCGGTGATAAAGAAAGGAAAAAACGCGGCCCGCCATTGCCCACATAGCCGATGGTGCTGGTGATTTCCGGGTTCTCATCTTTATCCTGCAGCCAGGTGCTCAGTTCCTGCACGGTCCGGTCGGTTTCCTCGATGCGCGTTCCGGCGGGGAGGTCCAGGTAAATCAAATACTGGTTGCGGTCCCCGCTGGGGAAAAAGGCCTGGGGAATAAAAGTTCCCGCATAAATGGCCACGGCGAAAATACCGCCGGTTATGGCCAGCACCAGGATCCGGTAGCGCAGGGAGAACTCCAGGATCCGACGGTAGATCCGGTAGAATCTGCCCTGGTAGGGATCGCTGTCCTGCTGTTTTTTCGCTTCGTCGGCCGGGATGGGCTTCAGAAACCAGTTACACATGCTGGTGGAGGAGAACATGGAGAAAAACCACGACCCCAGGAGTAGAATGGTCATCACCGAGCCCAGGGAAGACGTGTAATCCCCGGTGGAACCGATTTGCAGCAGGATGGGACCAAAGGCAAAAACCGTGGTGAGGGTGCTGGTGAGCAGGGGTACTGCCAGGGAGTTGCCGGTCTTCAAAACGGCTTCCCGCTGCTTAAGGCCTTTCTCCATGTTCACTTTGACGTCGTCGGACACCACAATGGCATTGTCCACAAACATGCCCAGGGCGATAATCATGGTGGCCAGGGACATGCGCTCCATATCGATGCCCAGGGCGTACATGGTCAGGATGCCGAACAGCATCACCAGGGGAATAAAAGAGCCTACGATCAAGCCGGTGCGCAGCCCCAAAAGGAGCATGACCACCACCAGCACGATGGCCACGCTTTCGATGACATTGATGACCATACCCCTGACGGATTTCTGGATCAGCTCAGGCTGGTAGGTGGCGAAATCAAGCTTGTAACCCCAGGGGAGGGACTGTTCCAGCTTGGCAACCGCCGTTGTAAGCCGCTCGCCGAATTCGACGGCATCGACCCCGGTGAGCAGAAAGACGCTCAGGACAATGGCCTGGCGGCCATTGTAGTAGGCCGGATTGTTGACGGGCTCCTCGTAGGCCCGGCGAATGGCGGCAATATCCCGCAGCGGGATTGAGGCCTGGCCGCCGGAAACCGGAATGAGCACCTCGCCGATCTCTTCCAGGGAGGTGAAGCGGCCCAGGGTTTCCACGACGATCTCCACATCGTTGACGTTGATCCGGCCCCCGGGCATGACAATATTCCGGGTCTGAAGCTGCTGTCCGATTTGCGCGAGATCGATGCCCAGCTGGGCGATTTTGGCGCTGGACACCTCGAGATAGATGCGTTCTTGCTGTACCCCGGTGAGATCGACTTTCTGGATACCTTTCAGGAGGTTGAGGCGTTCCCGGATATGACGGGCGGTTTCGTACATCTCCGCCATGGTGAATCCGTCGCTCCAGAGCGCGATGGTGGCCACCGAGGTGTCCCCGAAAGAGTCGTTGACCAGGGGCCCCAGGGTGCCTTGCGGCAGCTCGGGAGCCACATCGTCCATCCGGTTGCGCAGCAGTTTCCAGGTTGCCGGAAGCTGCTCGGCGGGGACTTCATCCTTGATGGTGACATGGATCAGGCACTCCCCGACCTTGGATGTGGAATCCCTGATCTCATCTACCTCGCCCATGCTGCGCAGCTTCTCTTCGATGGGCCGGGTGATGAGGCGCTCGACCTGCTCCACTGGCATGCCGGGGTATTTGGCCATCACCACGGCTTCACGAATGGTGATGAAGGGATCTTCGAGCTTGGGCAGGGCGAGAAATGCATAAACTCCGCCGGTAATGACCAATAATATGGTCATGACGACGGTGCGCGAATTATTCAGGGCAAATCCGGTGATGCCTCTCATTTACGATTCCTTTGATCACAGGGATGATGAAGCTTGCACCGGCGCGTTAAGCACCATGACTGGGATTTGGCCGGCCGGACAGCGGCTACAGCGCCGAACACGGATAAACGGCGGTTACGGCTCCATCAGTTTGACCTCCAGCCCATCGGAAAGAAAGCTCACGCCGGCCACGGCGATGATGTCGCCTTCTGCCAGCCCCCCGGTCACGATGGTTTTTTTCTCCTCTGCACCACGGACATCAACCTTGGTTTTTTTAAGCCGGGATGTCTGGGAGTCATACACAAAGGCATACCCCTGGTCAGCCTCTGATGACGGCAGAATGGCCTGCATGGGGACCAGATACCCGGGTTCCCTTTTTTCAGCCTGCATGGTGAGCAGGGCCTCGGCAGTCATACCGGGTTTGACCTTGTCGCTGGGGTCCACCAGCTCCACCTTGACGGGAAAGGCGTTGGCTTCCACAGCGGCGGAGCCGATGTAGGCAATGCGACCGTTGACGGTATCGTCGGGCAGGGTGGGGAAGGTGACGGTCGCGGCGTCATCGATATGGATGCGGTCGATGGTGGTTTCCGGAACGGCGAGATGGATCTCCATTTTTCCGGTGGCATCGATTTCGAATATTTTTTGCCCGGCCTGCACCTCCTCGTGGGGCTGCACCGAACGCCAGGCGATGGTGCCGCTGTAGGGTGAGATCAGTTTCGTCTTGCGCAGGTTGCGCTTGGCCAGATCCAGCCGCGCCATCTGGAAATCCACCGCGCTGCGGGCGGCTTTATAATTGAACTCCGAAACATCCACATAACTTTCCGCTCCGGCGCCCTGTTCGTAGAGCCGCTTGTGGCGTTCGTACTGCGCCTTGGTCTTGGTGACGTTGTCCCGGGCCTTTTTCAGTTCAGCCCGGATGGCGTCTTCCTCCAGCTGGTAGGGTTCCGGGTCCAGTAGGGCCAGTACCTGGTCCTCTTCGACACGGTCCCCGATGTCAACCTCCACCGCGGCCACCTGCCCGCTGACCTGGAAACTCAGGCCGGATGAGTCCACCGCGGCCACCAGCCCCGAAAATTTGAGCTTTTTGTCGGTAGCCTGTTCCTTGATGGTGATGGTTTTGATGGGCCGCACCACCTCCTCAATTTCTACTTTTTCCTTGCATGCCGTCAAAGCAACCGCTAAGCACAGCAGCCAGCCCATGTGCTTGATCACCTTTTTTGTCATGATTGGCCTTCCTGTAGCGGAGTGTTACGACACCGATCGAGTACTAACGGTAAGCTCCCCTCCCCTGGCGGGAGGGGTTGGGGGAGGGGGATACATATGGAAAAATAATCATCCGCCCCCAGCCCGGCCCTCTTCCCCTTAGGAAGAAGGAAACAAGGGTTTCCGTTCAATCACCAATCAGGTATCGAACAAAAATATAAACAATGAAGGTTACTCCATCCCAACCTCTTTGATCGCATCCTTGCAGCGCGTGGTGACCTCGGTCTCGTTTTTCCGCAGGCACTCCAGCAGCCGCCCCTGCCCGGCGGGCACATCCTGGCAGAGTTTCTTCAAATCACCGGCACACTCGTTGACCAGATAGGCCAGCGCGGCCACGGCCCGTTCCAGCTGCACGGCCGCATCGTATAGCGCATATTCGCATTTGCCCGACAATTTATCACTCCGGGCATAGAAGCAGGCCAGAATGCGTCCCTCACCGGGGAGGACGTCACCGCAAAAAGTATTGATCTCCTCCTTGCAGCCATTGGCTACGGTCTCCACCAGATTCTGTTGCGCAACGGCTGATACTGTAAATAAGAACGCAATACTGAAAACAATGCTTGCAATGGTTAATAGTTTCCCCATGTACGTTCCTCCTCTTTTTTTAATCCGGGGGTCGAACTCGTCCCGAATCAGGATAAATGGACTGTTATGGTTTCCGGAATCCGAAACTAAATTCAGGGTGACAATGACTCCACTGTCAACAACGGCAGGTGCATCTCGTAGAGATGATTCAATACGCCGGACAGGGCCGCCTGATCCAGCAGTTCGCCGACCAAAATCGTCATCGGTTCTTTTTCAGCCGTAAAGGCGCGGGTAATGACCATGCCGCCCAGGTGATCGGAGAGGGCATCATCAATATGGCCCCTGACACGGATGCGATAGACGGCCGGGTGCGTGAAATCTAGGCCCTTCAGGGATTTCGTGGGCGACATATTTCCTTCCTTTTGACTTGTTTCCACGCTCAAGCTCTGCAAATGGTAAGCATTCACAGGGTGCCGCATCTGCTGCGTTCCCGGGCATTTGAAGTACAGCAGTACGACTGCATGCCCGGCGCCTTGCAGCTGCGGCACCCTGTAAACGCTTACGATTCCGAGAATTCCTGTTGCTTGGGCACTGCAACCCCGTTAACGGTTACAGCAAATGAATAAAATAGTTCCCAGTACATCAGCCAGGAGTTGTAATCAGTAGCTTATTCGTCCCGGTCCTCCTTCTTTTGTATTCCGGTTCCAGACGATCCATCCATCTCCTGCCCATTGCCTGCCGTTGATATGTTGGTCGCTGTGTTCCCTTTAGGGTATTTCAGGCGGGCAAGGCGCGTGGCGGGCCCGCGTAAAACCACATAGGGCAGAACCGCGCATACCAGAGCCACGATCACTGCCTGGAAGATATAAAACGACTGCAAGACCATGAACTGGTAAATCGTGTCCAGGACGAGGGCCACGATGATTATCCGGCCCACATCCTTCCAGCCCGACGCGATAAGCCGCCGCCGCTGGGACGGTTCCGTCACGAATTCCCACAGAAATGCCGGCCGCCCCTCCCGGGCATCTTTCACACCGGCACGGATGGCAATGAGACTCACTACCGTGGGCATCACCATCAGACGGAAAATCAGCGGTCCCTCGGTCCGGGCAAAAAGCTGGTTTATCCCCCGGGATAAGATGTCTCCTAGGATTTCCATACAATCAATCCAGTTTTCTATCCCGCAAGGATCCGGTGCGAGTCATCACGGACTTTGATCTTTTAGCGAGCCTTCGCTTTCACGATGAAATGCTGCGACAGCCTCGCGGTTGGTAGCGTATACACCGGTCTCACGGTCCCGATGCAGCAGTTCGTATTGGTCAAGCAAAGACATGACCTGTTCACTAACCCGACTCAGCCCAAAGGCTACGCCACGCCCAGCCAGCAGATCGAGGGTTTGTTTTAGGGCCTCTGCACCAGACGTATCGATGTCAACAATGGCCTGGGCATCCAGAACAAATCTTCTTACCGGTGTGGCGGAACGGGCAAGCAACTGTTCGATCTGTTCCCTGAACACGTTCGCATTGGCAAAATAGAGCGGCGCTTCAAAGCGATAAACAATCAGGCCGGATGTGGTTGCGGCACGGCTGCTGTCACCAGGCACCAGGTGGCTTCCATCCGCTGTGCGCCGCAGCACCGAGGTGCGAGGCGAAGATGCGCGCCGGACCACATCGATGGTGGAGAGCAGAAAAGCCACGATGACTGCCCGCAACGGTCCCAGCACCAGCACACTAACGAGACAAACGAGGGCAATCCAGAACTCGCTGCGCCGTATGTGCCAGAACTCTTTCAGATCCCTGACTTCAATCAGCGACAATACCGCATTGGCTACAATTCCCGCCAGGGCCGCATTAGGCAGAAAGGCCAGCTGGTCAGTGAAGAAAAACATTACCAGGGCAATCACGCAAGCCGCCACCACACTCGGTAGCTGGCTGCGCGCGCCGGATGAATCCATGGCGGCCGAGCGCGACGGGCTGTTTCCAAAAATCAGTGATCCGGTGAGGCCGGCAGTAATGTTGGCCACGCCATAGGCGAACAACTCCTGGTCGCCATCCGCCTCGTACCCGTGCTTGCGGCAATAGCGGCGCACTAGCAGCATCGCTTCGCAGAGTGTAATGCACACGACAGCCATGGCGCCGGGCAGCAAGCGCAGGTAATCGCTCAACGGTATGTCCGGGCGGGTCAGGGTCGGCGCGGCGGACGGTATGGCACCCAGCACGCCGACGCCTTTGTCATCAAGATTAAACACGGCTACGATAACGGTCAGCAGGATGAGTGCGATCAGTGCCCCGGGCAGCCTGGGCGCGTATCTTTTTATCAGACGGACGATGATCAAGGCACCCAGCCCAATGGCCAGCGAATACAGGTTGGCATGCGGTATCGATTCCACAAGAGCCACCATTTCCAGGAAATAACCCGTGGTTTCGACTGAGGTTGCCATGACATCCCTGATCTGTTCCGCCACGACCATCACTTCGGATCCCGCCCCGGTTTCATGGGATACTTCAAGAATCCTTCTCACCTGGTTAGTGAAGACCTCGATGGCCAGACCTGAAATAAAACCGACCATCACCGCCCTGGAAAGGAAATTGGCGAGAAACGCCAGCCGGAACCACCAGAAAACAAAGAACAGCACCGCGCACATCACAGCCATGGCCAGGGCGTATTGGAGCCGGAGCGGATCACCGGGGGCGGCAAAAGCTACAAGTGTTGCACCCATCAGGGCGGCGATGGAGGCGTCCGGACTGCCCACTACATTGCGTGAACCGGTGACAAGGGCAAACACTAGGAGTGGAATGATGGCCGTATACAATCCTGTGACCGGAGATAAACCGGCAACCTGGGCAAAGCCGATGTTCAGCGGGATGATCAGCGCCGCCAACGTGACCCCGGCTGCAATTTCCCGGGGCAGGTCGGCAGGCGTTACCCCCTTAAATCCCGCCAGGAGCTGGGGCCATCGGGTTTTATGATTCGAGTCCGTATCGTTGAATATAGGCATCTACCGGAACTCCTCCTTCAAATCCGGGTGTTCTCTTGACAATGGGGCACCTGGTGCTGTTTTTCATTAAAAGCGGGCTTAAAAACGGATATCTATGCCGGCCACAGGCCCGTGAATCGTGACATCGTATGTAAATTTCTCCGAACCGCTACCCGATGCATAGTCCACGCCAATAGCGCGATATCCGGCAAGGATGGCAACATGCCGCCAGGGCTGAAAGTCAATCAAGCCCAGCGCCTGCCAGGTGAAGTCCGAAGAAACACCGAAACCGCCGATATCACCATGGAATTGCAGGGCCCATTGGTCACTCAGCTGATAGCCGTAGCGGGCGCCGATGATCGGGTCTGCCCAATCCTTGTCTGCATCGGCCCCCAGGCCGGTTCCGATGAAATCGATTTCCACCTCCAGCGCGTTATATCGAATTCCGGCCAGGCCGGTCAGTTGATGCACGCCGTCCAACAGCCGGTAGGTGCCCGCAAGGTTCACAATTTGCGATTTCAGGCCCACTTCGAAAGCGACCACATCGGTTCCTCTCTCGGTACCTAAATCAAGATAGTTGTAATCGAAAATCATCCCGAACTTTTTCTTGTAGACAGCATTGAAGCGGAGGGTGAAAACCCCCTCCAAACTACCCCAGATATCGCCAAAATTTACTCTGGTGCTGCCGGTTTTACCCCGGACGCCTGTGTCGCCTTCGATATTGATAGCCCACAAATACAACGGTGCTAATTCGAAATCCCAATTGTTGTCATCCTGAGCCGATACGGTTGCGGTGGAAAAAAGTATCGCCGATAGAAGGACACAGAGAGTAATTTTCACTTTCATCTCTCCCTCCGATTTGTGTAAAATTAGCTCTGAACGCAGTAATTACCTCAGAAACAATAAAAGGTATGCCCTTATTGAACATTGGGCAGCCACATCTGTTTAACAAGAGACCTACTGATAACTATCCTAAACGCAGCGCAGTCGCCTCGGGCAGCTTGTCTGTTGTGACTTTCTGCCACTTTTCCTCGAGTAATTCTTTGGCCGCTTGTTCGAGAAATTCCGGAGCTGTCCACGCGTATACATCAAAGTCGTTCTTGATGTATCCGTGGCTGAGCATAAAGTCCTTGCCGATCTCGATGCAGACCATGTTTTGAGGCGACAAGTTGGGCACCATGTCGACGTATTTGATACATTGATAGGTGTCTTCAGCGTCCTTGTAAAAAGTTTGCCTGTCGAGGATCACCGCGGCGGCTCGCTTGTGTTCGTTGGCCCAGCGGCCTACTTTGATCATGCTCTTCATGTACGTGACAACCAGTTCGGGATGCTCTTCAGCCATGACATCGGTGCAGGTGATAACGGCGGGGGTGTTGGCCACCTGCACGGTCCAATCCGGATAACTGGACAGGTCCTCGATCGCCTTGATCTTACCCGTCGCCTCCTGCAGATGTTGAAGATGTTTACTCAAGGTGTAAATCGCATCGACCTTACCCTCCAGCAGGGCCGTCTCCAGCGGACGGAAGGCCAGATCATGCTTGTGATCACGCGTTGCCCAGACGTCGGTCGGATTGATCAATGGGGCCAGCATCTTGGGGTCGCTGTACCAATCGTCTGGGTACGGGAACTCCACGATCTCCACGTCGTCCATGGTCATGTCATTAAGGCGGAGCATGCTCTCGATGCCCATGTGCTCGTTAATCCGCCACCAATCGTTCTTGATAGTGTTCAGGCTCTTTGAGAGGCCGATCTTCTTGCCCTTGAGGTCCTGCATCCGGAAGATGGGATCCCGAGCCCGTACCATCATGCATCCACCTTCGTAGACCCACGTCGCACCTAATAGGCGAGTCCGGCGGATGTCGGCGTGTACCTGAATCGGTGGATAGAGACCGCCGAAACGGATCAGGTTGTCGAGATTATGGATGTAGTGCGGGTACCAGTCGTTCTCGCGACGTGAACGGAAATAGGAGTAGTCGACACCGATCTTCTTGAAGTCTGTCTTACACCATCCCAATTCCTGGTCAATATTGTTAGCCGACACCATGGGGCAGTTCGTGAAATATACCTGGTCCCAGTTTAGGGGTACGGTACTAAGCTTTTTTTGGTCAACAGCCATGGTTAACTTCCTCCTTTCAATGAACGCCAGGATTGTCAACAATGAAACATCATCAAATCATTTAAAGGGTTGTTGGTTTGGTACTCGTATCTGGTTATCAACCGCTACGCCCAAATGCTTCATTGATCATGGCTTGAAACGCCTCAACAACTTCTGCGGACGGCGCTGTAAAATCCTTCAATTCGTACAGTTCACCCAATAGTGTGTACTTACCCAGGCCGAAGCGGTGATAGGGCAGCAACTCATATTCGGTCACGTTTTTGTGGGGACGTATAAACGCCAGAACCGCCCGGATGTGCTCTTCATCGGTATTCACTCCGGGAATTAGCGGTGTACGGGCGATAAATTTTGTGTTGGGAAACGTGTTGTAGGCTCTTTTGAAGTTTTCCAGGATCCGCTTATTCGCTACACCGGTCCATTTTTTGTGCCGCTCAGCAACTGTTAACTTGTGGTCATGGAGCATCGTATCAACGTGGGGCAGCACTTTTTCCATGAAAGACCAAGGCATGTTGCCGGCCGTTTCGATGGCTGTATTGAAACCTCGTTTATGGGCTCCCTCCAGCAATGCAGCACTGAAGTCGGACTGTAACAGGCACTCACCGCCGCTTAGGGTTAGGCCGCCTCCCGATGACCGGTAAAACGCACTGTCTTTCTCCACCTCGTTCATTACCTGGCCTACGGTCATCAATTCACCGAACATGTAAAGTGCATCGGTGGGGCAGAGCGAGATTGTGGCTTCGTCACAATCGAGTGCCAGATCCCAGTTGATGCGGATCCGGTCATCGTCACTGCTAGGCAGGAAATAAAAAGCACCGGCCGGGAATGGAGATTTCAAACATAGACCACACGCCTTAACACCTGAACACTTGGTCACATCGTAGGCCAGTTCCGGTTTCGGGTGAATGCTTTCGGGATTGCTGCACCATTTGCAGCGCAATGAGCAGCCTTTGAGGAACACCGTTGTACGAATGCCGGGACCGTCATGGCTGCAAAAGCGCTGAATATTAAGGACTGTTCCGGTTAGCTCTGATGAATGGGCAGTCATCATAATTCCCTCCCGAGGCAGATGTCGAGGGACCGGGCGATCTGAATGAATTCGCTCTTCGTGGGAACGGTTCTGGTCTTGTTAATCGCTTCATCCAATGGAACGAATTCCATATCCGGCGGATTAAAGGCAACCATCACCCCGTCTTGACCAGCATTCAGGGCTCTTATTGCCCCTGCTCCGTAAAGGAGGCCCAACTGGCGGTCAACGGCTGTGGGAGTACCGCCTTTAACCCAAGGGCCTAGTGCTAGCGCATGGGTGTCCTCGGCCATTAGCAACTGCAGCTTGTTCGCCACGGTTTGAGCCACCCGTCCAGAAGGTTCAATTATGTTGTCGCCGGTAATATCCGTGGCAAGGGGCGCTAGCGATGCCTTGAGGGTTGATGATGGCTTATTAACCGGCAAATCATCGCTGAAGTGCGTTCCTTCGGCTGCAACTACGAGGGCGTAGGGCCGGCGTGGGGTTATTTTCTTCTGTAATCTTTCCGCCACCAGGCTTAGATCGCAGGGAATCTCCGGAACCAATACGGCATCGGCACACACGGCGATTCCAGCCTGCAACGCCAGCCATCCGGCCTCCCGCCCTAAAACCTCCACCACCCCAATTTGGCGGGCGGATTGGGCCGCCTGACGGACCCGGTCAAGCATTTCAATGGTGAAACTAAGGGCGCTGTTGAATCCAAAGGACACGCTGGTGGCGGCGATATCGTTCTCGATGGACCGGGGAATGCACACCGTATTGAGCCCTTTGCGCTGGAGCTTATAAAAAATACTCAGCCCTCGACCGCCGATGATGGAGATCACCCCGTCAATCTGTTCCGACCGAAGCCGTTCCAGCAGATGGTCGGACATATCCACTTCCTCGACCATATCATCTTCATTCAGCCGGCGAACATGGAACGGATCGGTCCGGGGTGACTGGCCGAGGATACCTCCGGCGGCCGGATCCAGGTTCTCAATCCTTTGGGGGTTAAGGGACACCATTCCGCCATCAGGGTAGCGCTCCGGGTACAGCAGCCCTTCAAAGCCATCCCGGATTCCGACAAGATCCCAACCCAGCTTGCCACCCGCCAGGGCCGCTCCCAGGATCACGGCGTTCAACCCTGGAACGAAACCGCTCCCTACATTGACGGCGATGCGTTTTATTTTCGAATTCATAACCCCCATCCTTCGTTATTCGCTGTTGGCAATGCCCTTGGCCAACAACCAGGGAAGTTTAATATCGAAATACGGCTCAAGTGGATCTCAACACATTCCGAATTCCTGCTCGGTCCGGGCGATGATCTCATCTTGTACACCGGGATGAAGGCTGGTAAAAAAGGCGCTGAAACCGGCCACCCGGACCACAAGATCACGGTATTTTTCTGGGTGTTTCTGAGCGTCCCGTAAAATCCTGGTGTCCAATACATTGAACTGAATGTGCCCGCCGCCCAGGTCCATGTAAGTTTTAAGCAGGCTCAGCACAATCTCCCTGCCCATATGAGTTTTCAGCTGCTCAGGAGGAAGTTTCATGTTCATGTGCGCAGAGGTGTACTTTACTGAATCTATTGCAGCTGCTGCCGATGCACACAGCGCGGTGGGGCCGTTGGTATCGGTTCCAGGCATGGCCGAGACACTTCCGTCGGTGAGTGCAACCCCGGCCTTTTTACCAGTTGGCAGCGCCGCGGTTTTAAGTCCGAAATAGTTATGGACGCTTTTGGTATATGCATCGGGGGCCGACTTGATATCCTTACTGATATAGTTCCCGCCGACCTTCTGGAAAGCCTTGTAATTGCTGTCATAGACGCGGCGGGCCAGTCTGTTCATCTCAGGTAGGTCATTGCCATGCTTGGGGGCGTCCAGACACATTTTTCTGACATTTTCATACCCTTCAAAGCTGGCGGCCAGTGCCTCTTTCAGCTCGGTCATGGTCAGTTTCTTTTCGTCGTAAACCAGGTGTTTCACAGCCATAAGGGAGTTGGCGGCGTCGATACCGCCAACAGTAATGTGGGCGACGGTATAATAATTGGCGCCACCGTTCCATACTTCCGTGCCTCTTTCTATGCAGCCCACGGTCAGGATGGAACGCCACGTACAGGGTAGAAATTCGGCCGCCAATATGTTGCCGACGAAAGAGTAGTAACGTAGGGTGCGCTGACAGAATTCGAGCTGTTTTTCGAAGGCCGCGTAAAGATCCTCGAAGTCCTCGAAACTTTCGGGATCGCCGGTCTGAGGACCGACCTGGATTCCCGAAATAACATCTTTGCCATCGTTCATGGTCAGTTCGATGACCTTGCCGAGATTGGGTTGCCCTTCCACCGGGTGACCCGTTTCATAGGGGATATAGGTACCTACGCAGGCGCCGACAGCGGGACGGCGCGCCTGCTCAAGGGTAACGTTGCTTCCGTGCAGGTTCAAAGCCCGGGCTACAGCAACGTCCCCATTGACGAATTGAGGCATGCCGGCTCCGGTATCCACCATGTCGAGACATTTCTGCAGAAAGTCACCTTTCAACTTATCGTGGTACATACACGTGAGGGGCGGTTGGGGCAGCACCAGTTCAATAGCGGCATCCATGATATAATAGTCCATCTCAGCAGTGGCGTCCTCTTCATCGGAGGTGAAACCCCCGGTCGTGATACTCTGGCCCAGATCGGCCGAATTCACTGTGCCCACGGACTGCCCGTAGTAGTAATTGATCTCGTTGAGCTTGACGAACAGGTGCTTCAGCATGTAGGTGGCTTCTTCGGGACCCACTAAACCGGCCGCCTTATCACGCTGGTAATATGGCTCAAGATTCTGACCTAGATGCGCTTCCGAATATCCGCAGCCCGCCTGTTCCAGCTCTGCAATGATGTGCGCGAAGAAATGGGCCTGGATGGCCTCTCTCAGTTGTATAGCGGGACGCTCAGGCACCTGTTTGCAAACCTCGGCAATGTCGAGCAACTCCTGCTTGCGGTCCGGATTTGTCTCTTCTGCCGCCATCTTCCCGGCCAATTCAGCATATCGCTGGGCATAGCGAAGGACGGCCGGGAGGAGGATCAGGCAGGCTTCGTAGAAATAGTGTTTGGGCGCATTGGGCAGGCGCATGTCAAGGGCTGCCTGCCGTTTTTGAATATCCTCAATAACGTTTGCGATCCCCTCAGTGTAAATCTTGGGGTAGTTCAAGTTGCCGCCGCCGCCCGGCCAGGAGGTGAATTCATTGAAAAGTCCGGCCTCGACAGATGTGTTTGCATCATACCCGTACTTCTTCTTGAAAACCTCATCCGCCCGGGGCTTGAGCGCCCGCTTATCCCAGTACTCAAGTACCCACTGATTCAACTCACGCTCTTCATCCGTCTTGGAGTTCTCGACGGTTTTCTCTTCTTTCATCCAATGGACGTTCCACTCCGGATAGGTGTAGATAGCGTTAGGAGACCCTCCCATGCTACCCACAAAGAGATTGCCATCAATGTAAAGTTTCTTGTTCTCGAGGGTATAGGCCAGGAACTTTGCGCGTCGGATAATGTTCTGATACCCGGCGGTATCATCGTACACCTCTTTCATGAACCGAATGCGCTCACTGTCTATGGATAGTGGTGTATCTAGGAACTGGTCTCTCAACGTCTTGATGCGATTGTCGTCGACCTTGACTTTACCGGTAACAGTTGCTGTGTTCCGTCTGTCCATCATGGTATTGCCTCCTGATATTTGGGGGCACAGTTTCAGCTACCGTGCCTACCATGCAGAGTTAATCCAATAGATCAGCCGCACCCTTGATATAGGCACGGGTCCTGGCGTCATTGGCGCCATGGATCTCATAGCCCACAAATAGTCGGTAAGGTTTTTCGCCCAAGACCTGGACCCGAAGAGACAGGGTTTTATCCTCATCTTCTCCTTTTGATCCAGCCTTGATGTTTTTCGCTAATTCAACATAACTAGTGCTCATAGAAATACCCTGATTTGGTTGAAGCAATAATTCCTTATTGAGGATAACGTGCCCGTCCATCAGGGTACTGATTAAAATCATTATCTTGACCGGGTCATCCTCGCCTTTGGGCACAAAGGCGACGTTGATCCTAAGCGCATCATCAGGAGTAAGGGTCGGCAGAATGGTTTTGTAGGGCGTGGGGGGTTCGGTTTCAGCAATTACAGGGAAAGCCGCAGCGGTGAGACTTAGAATGAACATTATACTCGAAAACACTGTTAAGCGTACCACTGGACACCTCCTTCAGGGAGTGCTTTTGATGGGGTGGTATCTGGTGCCAATTGAAAGAAACATCCGGGCTTGCGGCGGTAACTGCCTAGGTAATCACACTCACACTGCGATAATTAGGTATTACGTAGCTCTAGTATCATCCCGGCAAAATTCAAATCTCCTCGCCCAGGAAAAACGATGCCTGGTAGCGCGAAAGCATGCCCCCGGAAATGTTGCGGGCCTTAAAACCGTTCTGCAACAGGATCCGCGTCGCGTAATAGGCCCGCTGGCCGGACCGGCAGAGGATGTGGATCTCCCGGTCCCGGGGCAGTTCGTCCAGACGATCGCGCAGTTCATGAAGGGGGATATTGACCGCACCTTCCGCGTGCTCCACCGCCAATTCGAAGGGCATGCGCACGTCGAGCAGGTATGCATCCTTTAGGGAATCCCAATGGCTGATGGGCATGTCCTCTTGCAGGACATCGGCGGCAACCATTCCGGCGAAGTTGACCGGGTCCTTGGCACTGCCGAACTGGGGTGCGTAACACAGTTCGGCCTCTTCCAGGTCGTAGATGGTGGCGCCCATCTGGATGGCCATGGCGAGGGTGCTGATACGCTTGTCCACGCCGTCCTGGCCGAGGGCCTGGGCGCCGATCAGGCGTCCGTTTGATTTCCGAAAAAGGACCTTGATGCCGAGGGGCCGGGCACCCGGGTAATAGCCGGCGTGGGAGTTGGGGTAGAGGTAGACTTTTTCAAAATCCCTATCCCCCAATCGCCGGAGGGTTTTTTCACTGACACCGGTCCAGGCCACCGCAGCATCGAAAAGTCCGACGATGGCGGTGCCCTGGGTTCCGCGGAAGCGGGAATCGCGGCCGGCAATGACATCGGCGGCAATGCGGCCCTGCCGGTTGGCCGGACCGGCCAGGGCCACGAGGCTCTGCTGGCCGGTGACATAATCCTTGACCTCGACGGCGTCGCCGACGGCGAAAATATCCGGATTGCTCGTGCGCATCCGGTCATCGACGAGGATGCCCCCGCGTTCGCCGATGGTGAGTCCCGCCTGCTTGGCCAGGGTGGTGTCCGGGCGCACCCCGATTCCCAGGATCACGATATCGGCCGGATGGGTTTGGCCGCCTTCGGTGATAACCTCCAGACTACCCGAGTTGGTTTGCCTGAACTCGGCAGCCGCGTCATTGAGGCAAATCTTCACCCCATGCCGCTCCATATGGCATTCAACGATTCTGGCCATCTCGCTATCGATGGGATTCAGAACCTGATTACCTTTCTGGATAAGGGTCACTTCGAATTTTCGGTGAATGAGATTTTCCGCCATTTCGAGGCCGATGAAACCGCCGCCCACCACCACCGCGCGGGTCTTGGGCCGCGCAGTCTGGAAACCCGAGTAGCGGTGCATCCCGGATAGAAACGGGGTGCCCTTTTCCAGCCACTGGCGAATCTTTCGTGCATCCGGAACCGTGCGCACCTGGAAAATACCGGGAAGATCGATGCCCGGCAGGGGCGGGCGGATGGGGGGGGCTCCGGGGGAAAGCACGAGCTTGTCATAGGGCTCGGCGGCAACCTCGCCGGTTTCGAGATTCTTCAACTCAACGGTTTTGTCTTCAGGCGCAATGCTGACCGCCTCCCATCCCGTCCGCGCATCAATGTTAAAGTGGGTGCGAAAGAGGGCCTGGCTGGCCACCAAAAGTTGCGACTCTTCAGGAATTACACCGCCGACATGGTAGGGCAGCCCGCAATTGGCATAGGATAGATAGGGGCCGCGCTCCACCATCAGAATTTCAGCGTTTTCATCCAGACGCCGCAGCCGCGCCGCGCATGAGGCGCCGCCGGCCACCCCGCCAACAATAATGACCTTCAGCTTTGCATATTCACTCACTGGTGACATAACAACCCGCCTTTGATGTTTTTTTAGAAGCGAAACTTAAACTGACTGGTATGAAAGTTCGGCGCCAACCGGATGCAAGGCAACGATCAGAAGCCCTATTTGGCAGCCATGGGTATGAAATTTAACGGAAGGTCTGGAGAGCGGAAATCTGGGATACGTATCGTCGCATATCAACGCCTTGAAGTATAATATGCAATTTAGAACCGATGCTGTCATCCCCCGAAAGTTGTAATAAAGTTGTATTTTTGATCCGCGACGGATCAATTCCCATTGCCAGGTCCATGGTGATGAACCCTAACGCCGGCATCATATCCGAGGGTTGCTGGACGTCACAGGATGCCCATGGACCTGGCACGGTTAAGCGCCTGTTGGCGGTTTTTTACTTCCAGCTTGCGGTAGATGGTAGATAGGTGCCTTTTGACGGTTTCCGGTGAAATAAAAAGCCGGCTGGCGATTTCGTTGTTGCTGATTCCCTCTTTCAGTGTTCTCAATACTTCAATTTCTCGATTGGTGAGTGGCTGGACAAGTTTTTTTTGCTCTTCTGTCGAGGGCGATTTTTTGGCGTGGTCCACCGGGCTGTGTACTGTTTTGGTTTCATTACTGGCGAAGGCTGCGAGGATTTTCCCGGCATAATGATGGGCAGGGTTTTGCTCGATAAAACGGGTCAATAAAGCCTTCATTTCCGATCCCGAATCGAGAAACGGGCGGATCAATCCACCCGGTTCCGCCAGTGTCATGACCCGCGCCAGCCTCTCACTGGCCGCTGATATGTCGCCCTGATGGAAGTGCAGCATGACCTGTAAAAGTGAAACATCTATCAACACGCGGATGTTGTTGATAGATGTATAATAATCGCTCAACCGTAAAAGGGCTTGATGTGCAGCAGCAAGACTTTTTTTCGTTTTCTTGGCTAGGAGTATTTTGGGCTGGGTTAATTGGGGGGTGTAAAAGATGAACGATTGGGCGGGCGGCACATCCGAATAATTCCGGAGCCGGTAATCGGCCCTGGCAATACGCCCCTGAAGTAAATCCAATTCGCCCTGAAACCCATGACAGGTTTCCAAAAGATCGGTATTGCCGGTCTCTAACATATAACCGGTAATAAAATCCATAACTGCGCTAGCTTTTCTATCAAAATTCATGGCCTGGTAGGTCAATGACAGAGCAAATGCGCTGTGGCAGAAAGTGACAATGTTGGGAATGGTCATCTCCTGGACGATTGGTTGCAGATAATGTTCAGCCTGGTCCAGGTCATTGCGTTGATAATGCAGGATTCCATAAAAAAACGGCTGACGGCAATAGTCTCCGGCAAGCTGTTTTTCCGGCCATGTTTTAACAGTGCGTCGGCATCTATTTTCAAGCTGTGAAGGTCGGCGGAGCACCAATTTGTATAACAAAGCGCTGCGATCAGCATTGTTTTATCAACAGGGACCAGCTTATCTTCCCTCTGTAACACTTCATAAACTATATGCTGCGCTCGCCATAGGTCATCTTGCATTTGGAGCGCAAGCGCCAGGATAATATAGGTGATACCGCGGATGCTGTGATAGCTGGCGGGAAGATCCTCCAGCGCTTTGCGTGCCAAGTCTTCGGCAATTTCGGCCTGTCCTTCGATAAAAGACTGAAAAGCCTCTAAAACCTGTACTTCTGCATTGATAACAGGATCAATACCTGAACGTATATTGGTGGCGGCGCTGTTATTTCCAAGTTCACCCAGCAAGTCAAATAGTTGGGCATATCGCGCATGCCGTAGATATATCCACGCTTTGGATAGTAATAATTCGGGCTGATCCCGGATAAAATCGGCGGGAAACTTGCTTAACCAGCGATCCAGATGGAACCATCTTTCCCGGTCCATAAAATCGTGCCGATGCTGTTTCACCAATTTTGCGGCCGCTTCATTGTCTCTGCTTTCAAATGCAAGGGAAAGCGCATCCTCGGTGTGTCCATTCTCATTGAACCAGGCAATGGCCTGCTGATATAGCTTAACAATATCTTTCGCGCTGAATCGTTTTTGGAGTTGACGTTTCAACAGCTTCCGAAATAAATGGTGAAAGCGAAACCATTTCAGATTGTGGTCTAGAGGTATCACGAATAAATTGGCCTGAACCAACTTTGCCAGAAGCTTGCTGCCATTCATATCGCAAGCGCCGGCTTCAATGCCTGTGAAACATACTGCATCGCAGAGCGTGTCGCAAAAGCGGTTAAGAATTGAAATTTTTAACAGGCAGTTCTGAAAATCAAGTGATTGTTTCGAGAGGATTTCGGTGGTGACATAGTCCATAACATACCGGTTTTCCACCGGGATGTCAGCTATAATCCTTTCTATATCCTTGCCGTGCCGTAAAAAAAGAGCCGCAAAAAGTAGTCCGGTCACCCAGCCTTCAGTCTTCTTTTCTAAAATTGCGGCAAGCCTATGATCAACCGGCCCCTCGGTCATTTGCTGCAGGTAATTTACGGTTTCATCCAATGAAAAGCGTAAATCCTCGGTTCGAATCTCCACCATGAGGCCCCTGGCCCTCAGCATGGTAATGGGCAGGGGCGGATCGCGTCGGCCAATGAGGACAAGCTGTATGCCTTTGGACGGGTGTTCAAGAATGCGGGTAATCAATGCATGGACACTTTTGTCCCGAATAAGGTGATAGTCATCCAGGACCATGATAAAATCTTCTTCAATGCGATCAAGTTCGTTAATCAGTCTGCCTGACAACATTGCAACCGGAGGCAAATCGGAAAGGTTGAGCAGGGAAAGTGTTTCGCGGCATGCAGCCGGAAAAAGTCGACGGACGGCAGAGACAATGTAGGAAAGGAAAATCCTGGGGCTGTTGTCATGGCTGTCGAGAGACACCCACGCACTGGGAACCTGACAATCCTCCAGCCAACAACTCACCAGAGTGCTTTTACCGTATCCGGCCGGTGCCGATACCAAAACCAGCGGCTGGTGAAGGTGCCGGTTCAGCCTTTCCAGCAGGCTGCCGCGGTGTATATGCTTCCCGGTAATCTGCGGCCGGTGCAGTTTTGTGAGGATAATATTTTCAGAATCTATATCCATATCCATATAAATATAATGTCCTGAAATTGCGTGACAGGTGATCATCGCCAATGCTGCCGGTGCTGCCGGTGCTGCCGGTGCTGCCGGATATCTTAATATGAGTTTGAGTTGTGATCAAGGGTATCTAAGAAATTGTATCCTCTTAAAACAACCCGTGCCCTAGAGTCTGGTTTCAGGAGGAGGACTGCGGTGGCAGTCGGATTATTGCTTTCAAAATTCCATTCTTCGTAATACAATTCCGGGTACGTTCAGCCTGATCATTGACTATATCCTTCACCAGTCTGCCTGGACCATGGGACGATTATTCAACTCTACAAAGATTCAGGGATTGCGGCTCAAAAACAGGATTGTGGCCCTGCCTGTATTTACCGGATATGCGCTGCCTGATGCCCGGGTGTCGCCCCTGATGGTTGAGCACTACCGCCGTTTGGCCCGCTCGGGGGCGGCTGTGGTGGTCATTCCCAATGTGGCCGTTGCGGAAAACGGGCGGATATCCAACCGCAGTTTGCTGCTTGACCATGACCGGCACATCACGGGGCTGGCGCGACTGATCAGGGCGATCAAGGCAAACCATGCGCTGGCTTGTGTGCAGTTAAACCATGGGGGGCGCTACGCAATTTCGGATCAGCCATTTTTACCTTCGGCCATGGATGCTGCTGAAGCTGCTAAAAATGTTTCCACCCTGAAAAATTTCATGGAGAGCTTTCCCTTTGCCAAGCGTTTCGGGTTGACGGCCCATGTGGCCAAAATGACCGCCGGCTGGACCCAGGAAATGGGTGAGGATGACATTGAAGATGTCATTGCCGCCTTCGCTGGTGCCGCCCAGCGGGCATACCTGGCCGGGGCCGATATGATCGAATTGCACGGCGCCACGGGCTATCTCATCGCCCAATTCCTTTCCCCGGCAACCAACCGGCGAAAGGCCCCCTGGGGCGGCTCGGCCCGCGCCCGCATGAACTTTGCGCTTAAAATTGTCGCCGCCATCAAAAACAGGGTGCCGGAAAATGTGCCCCTGGGGTTCCGGCTGATCCTGGACGAGAAAATCGAAGGTGGAATATCCAGCACGGCGGCGGTCAGATTCGCCGTCAAACTTGAACAGCAGGGCATTGCCTACCTGTCGGCCACAGTGGGCACCTACCACAGCATATTTATCCCTGAGGTGGCCAGGCAACTGGCCAGACCCGGCTATCTGGCCCAACTGACCCAGCGCCTCAGGGGGCATGTCACGGTTCCGGTAATCATTTCCGGAAGGATCGTCTCCCCCAAACTGGCGGAGAGAATACTGGCAAAGGAGCAGGCTGATTTGATCGGTTTGGGGCGACCCCTGCTGGCCGATGAGGACTGGCTGAAGAAAGCTCAAGGCGGCGGCAGGATCATCGGCTGCAGGAACTGCAACACCTGCTTTCAGAATGTGGCCCTGGGCGAGAGCGTCATCTGCGAGCGCTGGCCCAGGGTTGTGCAGAATCGCATCCGGCTGGAAAACCGGTTTGCCTCCCGGCACGGCTACAAAACCCTGATTGTGATATCATCCATCTCAGATATTGAGATCGCCAGGCAGCATGCCCGCCAAAGGGTTCTCATCCACCGTGATATTTCCGACCGGCACCTTTTTTTAAATTCCGGCGGGGAAGACGGTTTTGCACGGGCGGCTCAAGAGTATGCGGCCTGGAGCAAAACTTATCTGCGTGCTTACCTGGGGCGCGATAAAACCGAACACGTTTTTGTGGACGATTTTGAGGACCCTGTGGATGTGGTGATGATGCATCTCGAAGATAATTTCGGTTTCATCAGCATTTATCACGATGGGACATCCCCCTGGAAACAGCAGTTGGTGCTCAAGGTTCCCGCAGATGTCGTCGTATTCCGGGGCGGCACGCATCCCCATATCAACAGGGTGCTGATTCCCTGTGACCTGTCACCTTTCACCCTGATTCAGATCAGGGTCGCCCTGCATGGTTTTCAAGGCCGCGCAGATGCCCGTTTGCGCTTTGTTCACGTTACCCAGCACCCGGAAAGCGCCGCTGCCCAATGGGCCGGGATTGTAGAGAATCTGGAACTGGATCCGTCTGCGGATCTTAAAATTCTTCAGCCCGGCAAAGGTTTCAACGTATCCGCGGCGCTGCTTGATGAGGCCAGGAACGGTGGTTACGGTTGCCTGATCCTGGGCCGGCGCGGAGGTGTTGCCCGCGTCCGCCGCAGGATCCTGGGGAGTGTTTCGCAGCGACTGCTTGAGGAATTGCCTGGATGCAGTTTTGCGCTGGTGGGGTAGTCGTGATTCGAGCAAGCCGGGTATCAGGACACGGAACCCGGGCTGCGGGGATGACTACCTGAATTGATAGCCCAGCCCCAGGAAGAAATAGCGCTCCCGGTGGTCCCAGTACTGGCCCATGTTGGAGTAGCCGTTGAAGAATTCCGTGAAGATATACTGCCGGTTGGCGGTTAAACGGGGATTACCCAGGTCCACACCCACCTGCAGGGCGGAGTTCAGGTACCAGTCGTTTTCCTCGCGGGATTGAAAATCTCCGGCAAGGAAGACCGGCTGGGCTTTGATGGTGAAGCGATACTCGGCACCGGCCTGCAGGGTGAATTTCTGGTCGACCCCCTCGGGCAGTCCGTGGAAGTTGTAGGTCAGGCCGCCATACAACCGCACCGGGCGCCATGTATGGGACCACAGCAGCCGCAGGGCCTCCCGGCCGTAGTCAATGGGCTGGCGCTCTTCCCGGTCAATCAGTTCATCCCCGAGGTGGGAGCTTTGGTGGTATATGAAGAGTTCAAAGGCGTTGGCATCTTGTGCGTAGCCGGCCGCCAGACCGCCCACAAAATCGGTATTCAGCAGGTCGAAGGATTCAGAACCAAAATCGAAACGGGCTGTGAAAATTCCCCGGCAGGTCAGGGAAAAGGCCTGGTCGGGAGCCCAGGCATACCTGTAAATTCCCAGGTCGAAACCGAAGTTCAAATCTTCAAACAGGTCCCCATCTTCATTCCAGAGTGCACCTCCCCGGAATATGGCCTCCCGGGGATCGGC
>Ga0180435_10001654_pt1 | contig 22949 bp, 18 predicted proteins | sample SS_ome_3_FD_132467 | JGI IMG/M metagenome (GOLD analysis project Ga0180435, IMG submission 132467) | Hypersaline lake sediment archaeal communities from the Salton Sea, California, USA - SS_3_S_1 metaG | ecosystem: Environmental > Aquatic > Non-marine Saline and Alkaline > Hypersaline >... | reverse complement strand
TAGGAGTAAAAAGCAAAAGGACCAAGGCTGGCTATGATCGTGATTATATGCTTACAGTGCTAGGATTGGGCCAAAAGAAACAATGACGATTTCTAGTAAAAAATTTCATGCGATTGCCCTGACGAGATAACGGGATTTTTAGTTGACAGAGGGAAAGGCCGATGGTAGCTTATTGATACTTGTGTATGGAATCTTGCAGTGCGATTTCGCCCTCTTTCTTGCGTGTTATTTTAACGAAACGTACTGAATTGGCCTGGTAAAGGAATTTGCCTCTTTTCTATCCGTTTCGGGGCATTTTCCGAAAGTTATACTCTATGGGTATGATAATTCCCGGCAGGGTCGGGTGTAAATACTTGCTGAGTAAGCAAATAAATAACATGAGAATCGGAAAGCTCAATTGCCCAGAGTATAAAATATCTTATCGGTAGGAGATTCGCGATGTCTGAAAAGGTGAAAGAATTTTATGATAAATTTAAAAGGGATTCGGGAAAAATGCAGGAAGCATTACCGGATATGATGAAAGGGTTTTCGGGACTTTTTCAAAGTGTGATGAAAGACGGCGCCCTGGACCTAAAGACCAAGGAGCTGATTGCTCTGGCGGTGGGGTTGGCGGTTAGATGTAATCCTTGCATTTATCTGCATGTGCAGAAATGTCTGGCCGCCGGCGCGAGCCGGGATGAAATTCTTGACGTGGCGTCGGTGGTGGTTATGATGCAGGGCGGGCCCGCCTTCACCTATGTCCCGGAGGTGATAGATGCGCTGGAAGCGTTGGGTAAGTAAATAATATCCCATGGAGAAGAAAATACCCGGCAGGGTCCGATGTATACTGCTTCCGATAGAATTTTCCCGTTTTCGCGTTATGTATATACTTAACCAGAAAACAATTACATCGGGCCCTGCCAGGTATTTTCATACCCGATGGGTATAATTGTTTTTTTGTCAAGAATAGCATTGTATGAAATTGAGAAATCTAAATCCGATGAGTACAAAAAAGCGAAAGGAAATATAAAATGACACTGAATCGAAAACTGAAAATGGGAATGGTCGGTGGCGGCCCGGGCGCTTTTATAGGTGAAGTACATCGCAAGGCCTCGGCCCTCGATGGCGGAATCGAACTGGTTTCGGGCGCCTTCGATATCAATCCGCGTAAGTCGAAACAAATGGGTCGGGAGTTGTGCCTGGACAGCAAGCGGACCTATCGAACATATGAGGAGATGATCGAAAAGGAACTGCAGTTGCCCGAGGGAGAGCGTATAGATTTCGTATCCATTACGACGCCGAACAATTGGCATTTTCCCATCGCCCGTGATTTTCTCGAAGCTGGTTTTCATGTTATGTGTGAAAAGCCGATGACTTTCAATGTCAAGGAAGCTCGTGAGTTGAAAAAAATCGTAACCAAGTCCCGCAGAGTATTTGGTCTGATGCACAACTATACCGGTTATCCGATGGTCAAACTGGCTCGGGATATGGCCCGCGAAGGCGAACTGGGCAAGATTCGTAAAATCATAGTTCAGTATCCGCAGGGCTGGCTGGCCACGGCGTTGGAGAAATCAGGCTCGATGCAGGCCGAGTGGCGCACCGATCCGAAGCAAAGTGGTGGTTCGGGGTGCATGGGTGATATCGGCACGCATGCGGAAAACCTGGCCGAGTATATATCCGGCTTGAAAATCACGGAAATCTGTGCGGATCTGACTACCTTTGTCAAGGGACGCAAGTTAGAGGACGACGGGAACTGTCTGTTGCGTTTCAATAACGGTGCCCGGGGTATTCTGCACGCCAGCCAGATAAGTATTGGTGAGGAAAACGGTCTGGCGATCTGGGTTTACGGTGAAGAAAAATCTCTGGAGTGGCATCAGGAGCATCCCAATTATCTTTACGTCAAAGTTCCCGACGGACCGGTGCAGGTATGGCGCCGCGGTAATGATTATGTTGGGGAAAGAAGTGCCGCCGCGGGTCGGGCGACTCGTTTGCCCTTTGGCCATCCGGAAGCGTTTTTCGAAGCATTCGCCAATATCTATTGTAATTTTGCCGATACCGTTCGGGCCAAGCTTACGCGTACGAAAGCGGACAAACTGGCTCTGGACTTCCCGAATGTAAATGACGGTCTGCAGGGGATGCTCTTTATCGATACGGTTTTGGCCAGTACTAAGAGCAAGAGCAAATGGACCAAGATGAAGAAATAAAACCGATTATACCCCCTGGGTATGAGAATTTTTGGCAGGATCAGATGTAATTGTTTTTCGAATATGTGAATGCATAGTATGAAAACGGGAAAACTTAATTTTGATGAGTATATATTAGTATCTTACCAATGAAATCTTGCGCAAAATGGGAAAAAACCTGATAATGGTGCAAGACTTCATGAAACCCTATTTGGTTCCCGGCTCTGCCGGGTTAGGAAAGGAAATAACATGGCAAGACCTGTAACATTATTTACCGGACAGTGGGCGGATTTGGCCTTGACCGATTTGGCAGAGAAAGCGAAGGAGTGGGGTTATGACGGCCTGGAACTGGCGTGCTGGGGCGATCACATGGATCCCAACCAGGCTGCGACCGACAAGGATTATTGTAAAAAGCAGTTGAAAATCCTGGAAGACAATAACTTGCAGATTTTTTCTATCAGTCATCATTTGGCGGGTCAGTTGGTTTGCGATCCGAATAACGATTCCCGATCGGACGGTTTTGCTCCGGCCGATTGTGCCGGAAACGCGGAAAAGAAACGAAAATGGGCAGTGGAAACTATGAAGAACTCCGCCCGGGCCGCGGCCAATCTGGGAATCAAAGTGGTCAATGGTTTCACGGGCAGTTCGATTTGGCATATGCTCTATAGTTTTCCGCCGGCGTCGGAAGAGATGATCGAAGATGGTTTCAAATATTTCGCTGAGATGTGGAATCCGATTCTGGATGTTTTCGATGAATGTGGGGTACGGTTCGCCCTGGAAGTGCATCCTACGGAGATTGCCTTCGACATTATCACTGCCAAACGCGCTCTGGAAGCGGTAGGTAACCGTGAAACTTTTGGTTTTAATTTCGATCCCAGCCATTTGCATTGGCAAATGGTGGACCCGGTGTGTTTTCTCAAAGAGTTCCCGGACCGAATCTATCATGTGCATATGAAAGACGCGGCGTTACAGCTGAATGGCCGAGCCGGAATTCTCGCCAGCCATTTGAATTTTGGTGAGGCGGATCGGGGCTGGGATTTTCGTTCCCTGGGGCATGGGGGAGTGGACTTTGAAGAGATTATTCGGGCTCTGAACCAGATCGGCTATAACGGCCCGCTGTCGGTGGAATGGGAAGACTGCGGTATGGATCGGGAACACGGAGCCGAAGAAGCTTGCGAATTTGTTAAAGCAGCGGATTTCAAGCCTTCCACGGTAGTTTTTGACGAGGCCTTCGATCAATAAATGGCGAGTCTCATAAAATTGATTAGTATCAGTAAGCAAGCCGCTCCGGTATCGACGGGGCGGCTTTTTTATTCTAAAGATAATCATACCCCATGGGTACACATAGTACTGCGTACGGCTGAATTTTTGGGTGCAGGTATTTCATAAGTAACAGCCGTGGCGAGCTTTGCTCGCGGATAGTACCGGCATTTTACGCTGGACAGAGCAATAGAATGAAAACGGGAAAAATCAATCGGATTGGTTATCGACAGTTTTGGTCTTTTCAATGTCTTCCAGCCAGGCATGGACCAGGGGTAATTCCTCTGGCGGAAAAAATTTTGCTTTCACCAAAGACTCGTAACATTTTCGCAAATTTTCGCTGACGGCACCGAAACCCGAATCAAGGGAAAGATCGTGTAACCGCCGGGTTATTTCTTCATTGCCGAGGTAACCGGGCACTTCGTCCTTGAAGTCACGCATCAGATTGTGGATGTTTCGTTCCTGCACTACTTCCGGCGCATGAAACACCATCCCATATCCTGATTCCCACAGACATCGCAGAGCGATGAAGCTCCTCCAGATGTCGGTCATACGAAACGAACAATAGCTGGGCAGATACATCAACGGATACATCATCGGCCACCACCAGGTGCTTTGGCTGTTAAAGGGACACCAGGTGCCCGGCGGCAGATAAACACTGCGCCTTTTTTCAAATTGAAAATCCCGGTCCAGCACCAGCCGCCACAGGGCATCGACATCGGGCGAATTGTCCGCCAATCCCTGCTGGATGGGCGCTTCGATTTCGACGGTGGAACTATTGGTAGTATCTGGACATGTATTCGGGTCGCGCACCAGGCTCAGCGGAAAGCCCCGCGGCCAAATCAGTTCGTCGGAAAACAGGCGATACACATTCAGCCAGGAAACTTTCGGTATTTCTTGCGCTTCTACTTTTACAGAACGAACAGCCCAGTCCGTCGTGGGGGCGTTGTCGTCGTCTGTTTCATAAATACAGGTCGCCCCGTATTGCGCCGCCAGCAGATACCCCAGATTCTTGCGGCCATAATGACCTGTGGGCAGCAGGGGCGCCAGCGAAAAAGACAGTTCCAATTGCTCTGCCAGCGAAACAAATTCCACTCCCTCCAGGTCGAAAGACGCGGGGCCCTTTTTATCTCCCATCACCAGCAGTTTACCCCTTACCGCTCCCAACGCGACCGCCAATCCCCGCATGCAGTCGGTCGGTTCCTGTATTGTTGTTACCACGGCATAAATATTATTATTTTCTTTGTTTCCCATAATCCGTTACCGTCGAATTTCATTATCCCGCCTTGCGTTTCGCTTCCCGATAGAGTTGCCATAGGTTGCGAAAGGCTTCAAGCAGGCTGCTTTTACCCATTCTTTTACTGGGATTGGTATATGTAATGGGTACCTCGAGCCAGTTCCAGTCGCGGAGCTGATAACGTATTTCCGTCTGAAAAAAATGAGCCCGGCTGCGTACGCCATTTTCCACGACAAAACTCATCGCTTTATGGGTAAAACATTCGAAACCACTGGTCATATCTTTCATTTTTGTCTTGAGCAGCCAGTTAGCCAAAATAGTGCCGCCTTTACTGACCAGCTTCCGGGAGAGTTGACCTATGTGACTGCCGCCCGGAACAAAACGGCTGCCCGCAGCAAAGTCTATCCCCCGATCCATCGCTTCTATGAAACGTGGTATTTCTTCGGGCTTATGGCTCATCCCGCCGTCCATTTCCAGAATCCATCGGCATTTCGCCTTTAAGGCTTCACGATAACCACGAAAATACGCATCCACCACACAACGGCTTTCCGGTGCCCATATTGGTATAATTCGGTCGTCCGCCTGAGATGCCTGCTTAACCTTATCAAGGGTATGGTCCGTGCTGGCTTTGTCGACGATACAAAATATCCGATCATTTTTGGATATTTGATCCCGTACCCTCTCTAGAAATGCTTTTACCGTTTCTTCCTCATTCGCTAAAGGAATCACGATGCCCATCCGGGGCGATGGGGCATTTTTTTCGGAGATTATCTTTTCGTCTGATTCAGTCATAGTTTTATTACGCCAACCAGATCAACAACAGCGGTTTTTCCGTCTGCAATTACATTTCTATACGATTAACTGTCATGATTAACGTATCCCTGGGGGTAGTTTCGATGCCAGTTCCAAGCTGACGCGATAATGTCGTGAAGATTGTCGTATTTTGGCTGCCATTGAAGTTTCTCGCGTAACTGATCGGATGCCGCTACCAGCCGGGCAGTATCACCGGGACGCCGATCCACAAATTCAATCTTGATTTTTTCTCCGACAACATCCTCCGCGGCTCGAATTACCTCCAGCACCGAATTGCCCGATCCCGTACCGATATTGAAAACAGTTCCCTTTCCCGCAGTTACCGATTCGACTGCCCGAATATGAGCGTCGGCGAGATCGTCCACGTGAATATAGTCGCGAATGCACGTGCCGTCGGGTGTGTCATAATCACTTCCGAATACCCGGATACAGTCTCGCTGCCCCAGGGGTACCTGTAATACCAGCGGGATCAGATGAGTTTCCGGATGGTGGGCTTCTCCGAAATGACCGTCCGGACTGGCGCCGCAGGCATTGAAATAACGCAGGATGGTATAACCCAGCCCATAGGCCCGGAAGAAATCCATAATCATCCGCTCGATGGCATACTTACTAAAGGCATAGGGACTGACCGGGTCTGTTTTCGAATATTCATATAAGGGCTTGGCTGAAGGAGAATAAACCGCCGCCGTGCTGGAAAAAAGGATTTTATTCACTCCGGCATCCTGCATAGCCTCCAGAAGATTCAGCGAATGGGTGATATTATTGCGATAGTACAGCCGGGGCTTCTCGACCGATTCACCTACCGCGATACTGGCGGCAAAGTGCATGACCGCCTCAATTTTTTTTTCCCGCAAAATGCCGGTAAGCATTTTTCGATGATTCAAATCCCCCACCAGCAAACGATCTTCAGGTACCGCCTGCGGATAACCCGTGGATAGATTGTCATAAACAAAACATTCGTGACCGCGACGAAGAAGAGCCCGCACGCAAGAGCTGCCGACATATCCGGCGCCGCCGGTAGCTAATATTCTCATTTGCATATCCCTGTTACATAGGCAATACCTGCACCTGCAAAATCAGCCGTACGCAGCACTAGAGCGAAAGGATATATTTGGCCAGATTGGCAATTTCAGCATCGCTGAGTTGGGAAGTGCTTCCGTGCAGATCGTCCTGGTTGAATTTGGTTAAAACATCGTTGATGGTAGCGGCTCTGCCGTCGTAGAGATAAGGAGCCGTGCGCCAAACCTCGACAAGAGTAGGAGTGTCAAACTTCACTCCATTTTCTCTACCTGTTCCGGTGCCGACATCATATTTTTTCATATCGGTGTAATATTTACCCGAATGGCAATTGACGCAACCGGCTTTTTTAAATATTTTTTTGCCTTTTTTGGCGGCTCGGGTTAATTTGTTTTTCTTCAGGTGGGGACTGGGGATGGGTTTTAGAGACATTAAGTAGTTATCGATGGCAACGGCGTCTTCTTCGGGCCGAACGGCAAACTGAATATGACGGATTCCCGCCCTTACGCCGGTTTGGGCGTCTTTGCGAATTCCGGTAATCATCGAAGGCGGTGTCTCGTGCGACAATAGCAAGCTCTTGGTGTTTTTCGGATTGCCGATGCCGTCATTGAGTAAATCCCAGTTTAAGGCGTCGATACGGGCTTGGCCGGGATGGCAGCTGGCGCAGCTTTGCCAGTGCTGAAAGCAAAGAGAAGCGTCGTTGAAGAACATCTCCCCTTTGCGTGCCGAAGACATTTTCTTCCGGGGGCCCAAAGCCAGGGTTTTAACTTTCGAGTATTCGTCGCCCAGGATATCGACTATAGATATGGTGTCGGTGAAGTATTCGGTAACGTAAGCCATGGCCCCGATGATTGCCAGGCCACGAGGTCCGTTGCCTTTGAGTTTGATACGTCGTCGCACATCGACAAGAAAAGATAAGTCATTGGGGACGTCCTCGGCGGTGGCGGAGGCATTGGACACTTTTTCCCCGGCGGCGATTTTAGTTAATTTTTCATGGAGCTTGGCCCGATCGATTATGCTTAGTTCGTGGGTGCCGGCGTGGGTAACGCAAATATGTTTTCCATCCCGGGAGCAGGCGACGCCCCAGGGATTGGCGGCCCCCAGATCTACATCGTCGAGCAGAACGGTATTAATAAGTTTTTGCCGGGCGACGTCGATGATACTTAACGCGTTGGTGTTCATCCAGCCTCTTTCCAGCTGAGTGGTGGGGACCTGGTAGCGGGCAAATACGTGTGTAAGGTATATATTTTTCCCATCCGGTGAGGCGGCGATTCCTTTTAGTGCCATGCTGCCGTTAGGCAGTTGGATAGAAGCGGTAACTTTATTGGTTGAAGTGTCGATAACGGAAATGACGGCGGAGACGTAATTACTATCGGAGGCACCGGCCTGGAGGAGGTTGTTCACGTAGAGATATTTCCCGTCCGGTGTTATTGCCGCGGCGAAGGGTTGCCGAGAAACAGGGATTTTCGCTATTACTTTTTTCGATTTTATTTTAATGACCGAGACACTGTCATTAAACTGGTTACATACATATAAGAATTTTCCATCGGGGCTGACAACGGGTGCGGTGGGAGTGTGGCCGACTTTGATTTTGGATTTTATTTTACCGCGGGAGATGTCAATGATATAAACCTTTCCTTTGACGGCGGCCCCGGTAACATAAAGGTGTTTGTCGTCCGGCGAGATAGCGATGCCGCTGGGAGGATTGGGGGTTTTGCAGAGAGGGGATACTTTTTGAGTGGCTGTATTCAGCACGGCTATCTGACGGGCGGTAAACTCAGCCACAAATAAATTTTTTCCATCCTGATCAGCCACTATCGCCTGGGGTGAAAGGTGCCCTTGGGCGGCCAAGGATTCAGGTGCGGTAATTGAGAGCAGAATAAAAAGTGCAGGAGCAAAGCGAATTGTGAATTTTTTCAATCTGAGCATAGCTTGTCTTTCTCCAAAATGTAGGTTTAAGTTTCCAATATTTTAATTAAATTTCTTATCATTACCATAAAAATAAAATGGATATTTTCGTGATTTTTTTAACAATTTCGGGATATTTGAGCAAGTTTCTGATATTTTTTGTATTTGCACAAGGGCCTGGGAAGTGAATTATTAGTATCTTACCCATGAAAGCTTGCGCAAAATGGTTAAAAATCCTGATAATGTGGCAAGATTCCATGATACCCTATTTGGTTCCCGGCCCTGACGGGTTAGGTTGCCAAAACCGTGAAAGTTAAAAAACGGAACTTTTAGTAACAATTAGTCGGCAAAAGCGTGAAAGTTAAGTTTCAATAGTATCCGATAATACATCAGTGACAATCATCCGGAGCAGTAATTTTACTGTTTTTCGGAAACCAGCGGGGGGGGCTTTGGACGATAACGCGGTTGCCGCCAGTGATGGCGATATGTTTTGTAAGGCTTTTGCAATGCCTTGTTTATGTGCGATTACATACTTTTTCCTTCGTAATATTTTAGCGTAAATTATTGGCGGAGCCCGGAATAAATGTTTGCCGGATAAGAACGCCCCATGGGTATGATAATTCCTGGCAGGTCCGATTATAAGTGCTTGCCGAAAAATAGAATTACGAAATCACTCACATGGCATTTTTATGCTGGACAGAGCAATAAATAGTTATGTTCCTTCGAATTAGACGAAAAAAATGGTTTGGCCTGATTGGGATACTGGTTCAGTTGCCGGTGATATTTTCACTGGGTAGTTGCCGGTCTTGGGATCGAACTTACACTTTGTCCGATCTGGAGGGTAAGGATCCGGCGGTACGGATAATGGCGATTCGGTGGGCTGGTGAAAATAATGTCAAGGAGGCGCTTCCGCTATTGGTGGAGAGGCTGAGTGAGGAAGATGAATCGGTCCGATTTTTTGCTATTTTCGCCCTGAAGCGGATAACCGGTGAAGATAAAGGCTATGATTATAAAGCGGATATCCGAAATCGGAGAGAATCGGTGCAGCGGTGGCGGAAATATATAGGGGAGTAAAAGCCGCGAAAGTTATACCCATTGGGTATCATTTTGCCCGGCAGGGCCCGATGTAAATATTTTCTGGATAATTATATACATCATGCAAAAACGGGAAAATGAAATCGTGATGAGTATAAATATTCGATTTTTGGAAAAATCTATATTTTAAGCATTGAGCAGGATTTTCTTTCATGGCAGATGATATAGAGCTTCAAATAACCGCCAACTCGAAATATTTGTGCATTGTCCGCATGGCGGCGCAAAAGGTTGCTGAAATAGTGGGCATGAGCGAAAAAGTATGCGGGGAAGTGAGTCTGGCGATGGAAGAAGCTTTGACCAATGTGATACGTCATGGTTACGGAGGTGAGTGCGACAAGCCTATAATAATAAAACTACATCCGATACCGGCTAATGAGAAGGTGGCGGGAGGAGTGGAAATTGAGATTCGTGATTATGGTAAACAGGTACCCCCGGAGGAAATTGAGGGCCGAGACCTGGATGATTTTCGGCCGGGAGGGCTGGGGATACATATTATAAAATCGGTAATGGATAAAGTGGAGTACAGCTGCCCCCTGGAAAGCGGGATGCTGTTACGCATGATAAAATATGAACCAAAAATGGGTTTTAAACCCGGTTAAACTATAACCACCAGAGAGGTATCATGATAGATAAATATTATCCTTCCAGTAAGGTAATTCGGAAAGTCAGACGAGAAAATCAAGCCCTGGTTCTGGAACTGGTCGGGGATATTGATATGGCTGGCGCGGTGCAGTTCAAGGGTGATTTGCTCGAAATAGTTCAGGAACAACCGCCGTTACTGGTACTGGAGATGTCGGGGGTGGTTTTTATGGATTCCAGTGGTCTGGCGACGCTGGTGGAGTTGTTGCAGGCGGTGCGAGATTACGCGGGAGAGTTGAGGCTGGTGGGTTTACAACAGCGGGTCAGGAGTATATTGGAGATATCTCATCTGGATAAGATATTTAAGGTGTTCGACAGGGAAGCGGAGGCATTGGAATGATTGTGATGGAATAGAATATACCCATTGGGTATCATTTAGCCGGGCTTGACAATGAGTAAGAATAATGCCAATCAGGAAAGAGACGACTTTAGGGGGTGGGCGAAGGTTTTAAAGCCGATAGCCGGTCTGGGGGCGGGGACGCTGAACCAGAGCCGAAAGCTTTTTGCTTTTTGGGGAGGGCTGTTTCTTCTTTTCAGTGAAACTCTGAGCGTAACAGGGGAGGCCTTATTGGTTCCGAGTGCCGGTTCGGGACGTCGGGCTTTGATATTTCAAATGGTGCGGGTGGGAGTAAAAGCGATACCTATTGTCATATTGATAGAGATGGCGATAGGTATGATTCTGCCGTTGCAGATGTTTGCGAAACTGGACGAATACGGTCAGGCGGAACAAATAGCGACCATTACCGCTATCGCGGCCTTTCGGGAGCTGGGACCTCTGATGACGGCGATTGTGTTAAGTGGTTTCGCCGGTGCCAGCATAGCCGCGGAACTGGGAACGATGGTGACGGCTGAAGAAGTGGAAGCTCTTAAATCGATGGCGTTGAATCCGGTGCGTTTTCTGGTGGTACCGCGTTTGATCGCCACGGTAATTATGATGGTGATGTTAACGATTATCGCAGATTTAGCTATGGTGTTCAGCGGTTGGTTGACGGGTTTGAAGCTGGGGATTGATGCGGATGTGTATGAAAAGTTGACCTGGGAAGCGGTAAATCTGACAGGTTTTGCTACCGGTCTGGTCAAAGCCGGGGCTTATGGAATGTTGATCGGCTTAATCGCGTGTTATCTGGGCCTTTCGGTTAAGCCCTGGCAGGGTAGTGAAGGCGTGGGGCAGGCGACGACCAATACGGTGGTGTATTGTATTGTGGCGGTTATCGGGGCGGCGGCTGTTTTTACGATGATTTTTTACGCATATGGTTTGTTTCAACAATGACTGAGGAGCAAAAAAACAAAGCGGTTATCGAGATACGAGATCTGGCTATAAGTTTTTCCGGGCAGAGTGTGCTGGAAGGAATTCAGTTGGAAGTCTATGAGGGTGAAGTAATGGTTATTATGGGGGGGAGTGGCTGCGGCAAGAGTACGCTGTTGAGGTTGATCATCGGCTCTTTTGCGCCTGATAAGGGTAGTATAAGACTTTTTGGTCGGGAAATAATTGGGATAAGGGAAAAAGAACTGGACGAGATTCGCAAACGTTTCGGTATCTTGTTTCAATCCGGGGCGTTGATTAACTCCCTTACTGTCGGTGAGAATGTGGCTTTGCCTTTAAGGGAGCATACGAATCTGGACCGGGCTACGATTGAAATAATCGTGAAGATCAAGCTGGAGTTGGTCGGATTACGCAAGCAAGCCGACAAGATGCCGGCGCAGCTGTCCGGGGGGATGAAGAAAAGGGCCGGTTTGGCGCGGGCGATCGCTTTGGATCCGCAGGTTTTGTTTTATGACGAGCCCAGTGCGGGGCTGGATCCGGTAACCAGTGCGGAAATCGATCAATTGATTGTGGATCTTACTCACAAATTAAATGTGACCAGTGTGGTAGTTACCCATGAGATGGATTCCGCATTCGCAATCGCGGATCGGATGTGTATGCTGGATAAAGGAGTAATTCTGAAAAAAGGCAGTCGGCGGGAATTTGAGCAGTTGCGGGACAGTGATATCGAGGTGGTCGAAAATAAGCAGGATATATTGATCCGGCAGTTTCTCCGCGGGGAAGCGGAAGGGCCTATTACCGAGCGGAAAACGCAAAGTGATTACGAAGAAGACTTGATGATGGCTGGTCTTATGCCGCATGGGTAAGAGAATTCCCGGCAGGGCCCGAATACGAAACCGGGAAAACTCAATCGCGATGAGTATAAATTTTACCTGTTGCGCGCAGGGCCCTGTGGATAATAAATTCTAACGGTAAAAACTGCGAAAGTTAAGATACTTATAAATGGACTAAATTTATGGCTGGAAAAAAGAAAAATGAAATTGCGGTGGGGATGACCGTTCTGGTGGTGTTGGCGTTGACAATCTATATTGTGGTGATGCTGGCGGACTGGGCCAGCTGGTTTGCGGAGAAACAAACGATCCGGGTCACTTTGCCTTATGAAGAAGGGTTGAAGGGTTTGATGGTCGGCAGTCCGATTTATCTGGGGGGAGTCAAAGTGGGATTGATAACGGAAGCCGGTATTGTCGATTGGTCGAGGGCCGAGGAAGATGTAGAGGAGGTTCAGGTTTATTTTGTTATGGAAATGCCGGTTCAATACAAGCTGCGCCGAGATTGTGTGTTATTGCCACAGAGCAATGTTTTGGGAGGGCAGGCTTCGCTGCAAATCAAAAACATGGGTAAGGATGGAGAGATGATCGTCTCCGGGCAAACACTGGAGCTAAAGGAACTGGAAGGTGGTATTGCCGATACGATTGCTACGATTAAGGATCAGTTCGATGTTGATAATCCGGAATCGATAATTAAACATTTGAAAGATATTTTCGTAAAAATTGACGAGCAGGTTACGGTTGATCAGGAAAAGCAAAGTTTGTTTTCCAAGCTGCATGTCATTATGGACCGTCTGGGAAAAATCAGCGCTCAGGTTCATGCTCAACTGGAAGAGGAAAATAATCAGGCCACTATCGTTAAGTTAAACAAGGCTTTGGACAGCCTCAACCGGAGTCTGGTCCAGGTCGAAAATCTGGTTCAGAAGAACGATCCGGTTTTGACTGGTTTTTTGGTGTCGATGAAAAATACCGCGGCACAGCTGGAAAAAGATTTACCGGGAATTATAAAGCAGGTTAAAGAAGCTTTGGCTAAGGCCCAAACGAGTATGGAAACCGCCCAGGAAGGATTGGAGAATTTAAAAGAGGCGGCGGTCGGAGTGAAAGATGTCGTCCAGGTTAATCGGGAGCAGATCGACCGGGTGGTTGGTAATATCGGAGAAACGAGTGCGAATTTAAAGATGGTGAGCCGGCAGATTCGACGGGCTCCCTGGAAATTAATCTATAAGCCTAAAAAAGATGAATTGAAGATTCAGGGATTAATCGATTCGGCGGGTGCCTTTGCGGCCGGGGCGGAGCAACTGGATAGTGCGGCGATTCGTTTAAAGTCACTGTTGTCTTCAGTTCGGCAAAGCGAAGGAGTGGAATCCAGTCGCTTACAAAAGATCATTGCGGAGCTGGAAAACAGTTTTGAGCGTTTTGATAAAGCGGAAGAGAGATTCTGGGATGAGTTGGGCCGGGAGAAATAATCCCAATTATACCCATCGGGTATGAGAATTCCCGGCAGGGCCCGATGTAATTGTTTTCTGGGTAAATATATACATAACGCGAAAACGGAAAAATTCAATCGTAAGCAGTATAACGCATGGAAGCGGACCAATTGTTTTGTTTGAGATTACTTAGCTGCCCGGTGTCGGCAAAAAGACGGATCCCGTTGAGAGCGGAGTGAAAGGGGCAATGCCAGGGTAACGTGGGGGGGTGATTGATACGTTTTCACGCCAGATTATTTTAGATTAACTTCCGGAGTGCGGTTTCGCACTTTTAGGGGTGCCATTTCTTTGCAGTTTTATTCTTTTTCCGTTGAAAAGATACGCGCGGAAATAACTTGCATGCAAATTGTTTCTCTGTTATAGATAAACGTTTCTGCCTGGGGGCAGGGAGCAGAGCAGGCAGTATTCATCGAAACAAGGATGAAAGAGATGAAATTTTCTTCCGATATTTTATACCCATTGGGTATCGTTTTGCCTGGCAGGGCCCAATGTAAATATTTTCTGGATAAGTATATACACCATGCAAAAACGGGATAATTCAATCGTGATGAGTATATCATCACTGACGGAGCCGCAACGGCAAGCCGCGACGCATGTTGACGGGCCGGCGCTGGTGCTGGCAGGGCCGGGTAGTGGTAAGACACGTGTTATAACTCACCGGGTCGCTTATCTGATCGAGCAGGGCATACATCCGTTTGGTATCCTGGCGATTACTTTTACGAATAAAGCGGCAGAGGAGATGCGAAATCGCCTGAGGACCTTGCAGGTTCCCCGCGGTTGTACGATCTGTACGTTTCATAGTCTGGCAGCGCGGTTGTTGCGGGAGTTTGCCGCCGAGGCGGGTTTGGCACCGAATTTCAGCATTTTTGACAGTGCGGACCAGAAGGCGGCGATGCGCGTGTCGCTTAAGGCGTGTGAGCTGGATGCGCAAAATTTTTCTCCGGGTGCGATGCTGGCCCGAATCAGTAATTTTAAAAATAATATCGAGACCCCGGAACAGGTAGCGGAACAATACAATGATTTTTATCATAAAAAGGTGGTCCGGGTGTATGCGGCCTACCAAAAGCAATTGCACGATAACGCCGCCCTGGATTTCGATGATCTGTTGATGAAGTTGGCTTTGCTGCTGCGTGACAATTCGGAACTGCGTAATAAGCTGAACGAGCGTTATCGCTATATTCTGGTGGACGAATATCAGGATACCAATCACAGTCAATACCAGATCGCGCGGGGCTTGGCCTTGAGTCACGAGAATATGTTTGTGACCGGAGATCCGGATCAGTCGATTTATGGCTGGCGGGGAGCGGATATTGGAAATATCCTGGCGTTCGAAGAAGATTATCCCCGCGCCAGGGTTATTCGACTGGAAGAGAATTTTCGCAGTACGCCGCAGGTTCTCGACGTGGCGGATCAACTGATTCAGGCCAATCAGCAGCGTAAGGAGAAGAAGCTGTTTACCTCGCGAAAAGACGGGACGGCCCCGCGGTTAATCGAGTCTGATAATGAATATGAAGAAGCCCGAGAGATGGCGGAATGGGTAAAGCAACTGCACCAAGGCGGAATGGAATATCGGGAAGTGGCGGTATTTTATCGAGTTAATTCGATGAGCCGAGTGCTGGAAGAAGCGTTGCGAAAGGCACACATTCCCTATCAGATTATTCGAGGAGTGGAGTTTTTTAAACGAAAAGAGATTAAGGACATGATCGCTTATCTGCGGCTGCTGGTGAATCCGGCGGATCAAATTTCACTCAAAAGGATAATCAATCAGCCCAGCCGGGGGATCGGTAATACGACATTGGGGAGGTTGTTTTCTCAAAGCGAGAAGACGGGGCGAGATATCTGGTATGTGCTGAATCATGTGGATGAGGTGGGGGCGCTGGGGGGAGCGGCTAAAACCCGAGTCGGGAAATTTGTGGAGACTATAATCAATTTACAGAATCGGCTGGAAGATTCCGTCTCCGAGGTGTTAAAGAAGACTTATGAACTAAGCGGAATGCAGGCAGCCCTGGCGGGGGAACAGAATGAGGAATCCGCCGCCAATGTTGAAGAGATGATAAACTCAGCGTCCCAGTACGAGCAGGAGCAGGAGAATCCGAGCTTGGCGGACTACCTGCAGCAGATCGCCTTGGTGAGCGACGCCGATGCCTATGACGAACAGGCGGGCGCTGTTTCGTTGATGACTTTGCATGCGGCCAAGGGGCTGGAATTTCCTGCGGTATTTATTGTGGGAGTGGAAGAAGGCTTGATACCGCACACACGCAGTGCCGACAGTGATAAGGAGTTAGAGGAAGAACGAAGACTGTTGTTTGTGGGAATAACACGCGCGGAAGAAAAACTATGCCTAAGCTATGCGCGTAATCGGACCGTTCACGGCGTTTCGATGGCGACGATTCGTTCCCAGTTTTTGCGCAACCTGTCGGGTCTGGATTTTCAGACGATGGAAACATCTGAAGATAGTGAGGACGATTTTGATATTGAGCCAGACCCTTATGAAAGCAAGGGATTTTCACCCGGCCAACTGGTGCGTCATCCCACGTTTGGATTGGGGCGTGTCAGTAAATATGTGGGCAGTCATGGTGACGACAGAGTGACGGTACAGTTTAACTCCGGGGCACGAAAAACGCTGTTCCTGAAATATGCCAAGCTGGAAAAGCTGAGCTTTCCTCGGTGAAATTCCGGTGATTCCAAAAGGTTGTCGAATTTATACCCATCGGGTATGAAAATTCCTGGCAGGGCCCGATGTAATTGTTTTCTGGTTAAGTATATACATAATGCGAAAACGGGAAAATTCAATTGGAAGCAGTATATTTCCCATGGGTTTGAGAAATCCCGTCAGGGCCAGATGTAAGTATTTTTCGGTTATTTTCTAAGAATTTTATATTTTTTGCCCAGTTTGGAGTCGATTTCCAGGACGTTTGATTGTACCTGTTTGGCTCTGGGGCCGAACAAAGTTGATTTCAGTTTAATGGGGGTATTGGCGCGGACTCGGCATTTGCCGCCGACTTTGGAGTGAATGGTTGCGTGGGTTAATCGGCCGTTTTTCCAGGCGATGTCCACTTCGAATCCGCCCCGGGCCCGCAGTCCTTTGACGTACCCGTCGGGCCAGGCTTGCGGGAGAGCGGGCAGGAGGGAGATTTCTCCGTCATGACTTTGCAGGAGCATTTCGGCGATGCCGGCGCAGCCGCCGAAGTTGCCGTCGATCTGGAAGGGTGGATGAGTGTCAAAGAGGTTGGGCAGGGTGCAACGTTTCAGAAGTATGTTAATATTCTCGAGGGCTTTGTCCCCTTCTTCGAGGCGGGCCCAGAAATTGACTACCCAGGCACGGCTCCAGCCGGTACCGCCGCCGCCGTGGGCTATCCTGGATTCGAGTGATTTTCTAATGGCCGCGGCGAGTTTGGGAGTTTTCCGGATGGTAATCTGATTACCGGGATGCAGGCCATAAAAATGGGACATGTGCCGATGGCCGGGTGAGACTTCGGCGTAGTCCTCAATCCATTCCTGAAGACGGCCGGTTTTTTTACTTATTTGCAACGGAGCGAGCTTTTTAAGGGTGTCCTGTAATTTTTTGCGAAAGGCCAGTTTGTGAGGGTCGCCGTCGCCCAGGACATCAATAGCAGCAATGCAATTTTTAAAGAGGTCGTGAATAATCATAAGGTCCATGGTGGCGGCGTAAGTGAAACAGGACTTTTGGCCGTTGGTCATGATAAAGGTGTTTTCCGGCGAATGGGAGGGATTGGTAACCAGTTTGCCGGCGACGGGAGTACCGGGAGGGGCTTCGACGAGAAAATCAAGGATAAAACGGGCGGCTTCTTCCATAACCGGATAGGCACGCAGGGCCAGGAATTCTTCGTCCATATTGAAGAGATAATGTTCGTAGAGATGCTGGCAGAGCCAGGCGGAACCCATAGGCCAAACACCCCAGACGCCGTCGGCGGGGGTGGTGAAACCAAATACGTCGCTAAGATGGTGCACAACCCAGCCGCGGGCGCCATAATGGATTTTTGCAGTTTTTCGGCCTGGCGGTACGAGGGTATGAATATAGTCGAACAGGGGGATGTGACACTCGGCGAGATTGGCGACTTCGGCGGGCCAATAATTCATCTGGAGATTGATATTGGTATGGAAATCACTGTTCCAGGGGGCCTGCATGTGCGGATTCCAGATTCCCTGCAGATTGGCAGGAAGCGAACCATTGCGGGAACTGCTCATCAGAAGGTATCGTCCGAACTGGAAGTACAGAGCAATCAGTTGTGGATCGCAGCCGCCTTGCCGCAAGGCGGCGAGTCTTTCGTCGGTGGGCAGTTTTTGCGTTTCGGTATGTCCCAGGTCGATTTTGACCCGGTTAAATAGCCTCTGGTGTTCGGCAATATGGTTTTTACGAAGTCGAGAATATGAATTTGTTTTGATCGGGGCTAAATAATCCCGGCATAATTGAGTGGGATTGCCGCTGATGTCATTCTGGTTTTTGTAACTGGTGGCTGCTGTCAGCAAGAAAGTGACGGCATCGGCATTTTTTACCGTTAAGATATCGTTTTGTGTTGACACCATACCGCCCTTGGGGATGGCCAGCAGGTGGGCTTCGAATTTCATACCCTTGTTTCCGCATTGACCGCGAAGAATCAGTTGGTTCGAACCGGCGGCGGAAGTTTTGGCATTTTGCTGTCGTTTCATGGTAGCGTTGCAATTGATTTTTCCCGGCTTGTCGGATGACAATCGGACGACAATGGCCTGATCGACGGCACTGGAGAAAACCTGGCGGGTAAAGGTGGTATCTCCAACGCGGTAATTAACTTTAGCGATTCCGGTATTGAGATCAAGTTCCCGCCAATAGTCGTGGATTTCTTTGGCGGAGGTGGGAATTTCGAGATACAGATCGCCCAACGATTGATATGATTTTACTTTATGGGGTTTGCCCATCATTTTTTGGCCGGCCAAGCGGGAGGCTTCGTTATTTTTATCGGTGAATAGCAACCGGCGAACTTCTGGAAGAGCTTTAAGTGCTTCGGGATTATTGGTGTCTCGTGGGTTTCCGTTCCAAAGGGTATCTTCATTTAACTGAATTTGTTCCTGATGAACGCCCCCGAAAATCATCGCTCCGAGTCGTCCGTTTCCTACGGGCAGGGCTTCGACCCATTTCCGGGCTGGCTGTCGGTACCAGAGGGCCAATTGTTTTTTGGGTCCTTTGGCACTGGATAAAATCATAACTTTATTTTTACCACCAGCCGGTCTTTGGGTGCTGTTGATATATAGCTGAGCCAATTTTTGAGCCTGGGGAGTGTCGGGTTCGGTGGGCCATTGACCCCAGGTTTTATTATCGCCGTTGCGAAACTGCCATTGGCCTTTAAGGTTTATCGTACCTTTTTTTGATTCCAGGAAGAATTTACCTGCGTACATTCCACCGGTGCCGGCGGCGTCGAAGACGCGGACAGCAATAAGATTATACCGACCGGGCAGGACGTGTGACGCGGGGATGGAGTAGTGACGCTGTTGGCCAAAGGCGGTACGGAAGATGGGCGTTATTTTTCCTGAGGTGCCGACTTCGACGCCATTGAAATAGGTTACATCGCAGTCATCGATAATTCCAACCTTGAGAGTGAGGTCCTGGCTCTTCCAGGAGGCGGGTACTTTTACGAAACAACGATACCAGGCGTAGCCGTCATAGGATTTTAGTTTCTCGAACTGATCTTCCCATTTGCCGGGAACTTCGATCAACTGCCAGTCGGAAAACTCCTGAGCGAAGGACGCGCCCCCGGAAAAAATAAAAATTAAAGCCAGCGCGGTTATTGTTATTTTTCCATTTTTATCCATTAATACAAGCTCCTATTATACAAAAGGCCCTGGGGAATAAAATATTGGCCGCAACAACTGCGAAAGTTTACTATAGCAATAGCGATTGATTTTGTAAACCACATGGTTATGAGAATTTCCGGCAGAGCCAAATGTTACTGTTTTTAGAGGTTCTCTTTAGTATTTGTGAATATATGAAAACGGAAAAACTCAATCGGGTGGTAAAGAAGTTGACAATGTTGTCGCTTTAATCGATAATTGATCAGAGAAATGTTTAATTGTTGAATGCTAAATGAAGTACTCTGGAGCGGACCAAAAAAGTTGTGATTCAGATTAAATATTTTGAATTGATAACTGGTATCATGCTATACACATCGGGTATAAAATTCCTGGTCGGGCCAGGTATTAATTGAGTAGAAGAAAAAAGAAGAAAAAAAGATAATGGAGCAAGACTTCATGAAACTCTATTTGGTTCCCGGCCCTGCCGGGTTAGGAGTACAACGATGCCAAGGAATTGTAAGCGAAATGTTTGTGTATTGCTGACACTTCTGTTTAGTGTCGGTCTGACCGCCTCGGCGCGAGCTGCGGATGGCAGTGGATATCGCAATGCGGAGCTGCCGCCCCTGATGGAGTTTTTGGACGGCACACCGGTGCAAACTAAGGCCGATCTGGAGCGTCGCAAACAGGAAATACGAAAGTTGTGGTGCAAGTACTTCATCGGCAGTTTTCCAGAGGAGGTGCCGGCAATCATAAAAGCCGAGACCTTGGAAGAGAAGAAGCACACCGATGGTTCAACTCGCCGGCGGGTGAAGCTGACCTTGGACACGCCCAACCAGGCCTCTTTCGAGATGTGGGTATGGATACCGAAGAGCGAAGGACCTTACCCCCTCTTGCTGACGCAGCCGCTTTCCAAACAGATACCTTGGGCGGAAGAGGCTCTGCGACGGGGCTATGTGGCCTGTTTGTATCCCGGTTTGAACATGAATCGTCAGGAACCGGATTATCCCGGCTATGAGCGTGTCTGGAGAACCTTTAAGGCTGAATATCCCCAGGCGAGCTGGGCTTCGTCGCTGGCGGTACAGGCCTGGCTGGCCAGTCGGGCATTGGATTACTTGCTTGATCCCCAATATCATTACAATATCGCGTCGGGCCAAGTTGGGATAATCGGCCACAGTCGCTATGGCAAGCAGTCGCTATATGCCGCGGCGTTTGATGAGCGAATTACCGCGGTAGTCGCGCGGAGTTCGGGTAGCCCTGCGGCTTGTTCCTATCGTTTCGCGAGCCGTCAAACCTTCATGGAGTCGGTGGTGGACTTTCCCGGCCATTGGGCCCTGGGCAGCCTCAAGGGGTTTCTGGGCCGGGAGCATGAATTGCCCATAGAAGGGCACGGGCTTTTGGCCCTGATTGCTCCGCGTTTCTGCATGCTGCACACCGCCCATAACGACAGTTGCGATCCCACCTTCGGCGTGGAACGAACCTATCTGGAGGGGCGGCAGATTTATCAATTCCTGGGGCATCCGGAGCGGCTGCGGAACATCTATCGTAAGGGCAATCACAATCCTATTACCGCCGAACATGTCAAGCAGAATTTTGACTGGTTTGATTACGCCTTCGGCCGGGGCAGTGTAACGGCGAAGAACTTTCCGGAGGTATTGTTGCATCAGTTCGATTGGCGGACATGGAAGCAGAGCCAGCCAGCCCAAGATCTGAAAGCACCAGGGGCGGAGGCTTCGGTGAAAGAACGGATTGGCTGGATGCTGGGCAGGGCTCCGGAACACGTTGCCGGCGAAGGTGAATACCACATCCGGACCGGTGACGAACTGGGGATTCCCGACAAGCAGCGTGACTGGCTGAAACCCGGCGGCATGCAGCGTATGGCCTGCAGTTTTGGCGGCAAAATCCATGGCAATCTGTATTTTGATCCAAAGATAAGCGAACCTCGCCCCGTAGTAATCTGGCTGCATCCCTGGAACTATTCTCTTGGCGTCAGCGAAGGCTACGGTCCTATAGGGGCTGGCTACAGCTATCCGCCCATTTACTGGCGGCTAGCTAAGGAAGGCTATGTAGTGTTGGCTTACGACCAGGTCGGTTTTGGCGACCGTCTGCTGGAGGGGCCTGATTTTTACAAGACGTACCCCCACTGGTCCCGCATGGGTCGGGCAGTCTATGACGTCAGCCGGGCCGTGGACTTTCTCAGGGACGGTAAAGGCATCGTCAGCGGGCAAATGCCGCCTATCGACAAGAATCGCATTTGCGTGTTGGGTTATGGCTTCGGCAGTATGGTCGGGCTTTACGCAGCTGCTCTTGATGGCCGCATAAGCAGTGTGGCCTGTTTTTGCGGACTGGCTCCCATGCGGACCAACACCAATGACAGGGTGACCGGTGGCAATCGACGCCTGTGGCAATGGCATGCTTTGCTGCCCAGGCTGGGCCTGTTCCAAGGCCGAGAGTCTGAGATTCCGTACGATTATGACGACGTGCTCGGTCTCATCGCCCCGCGCGCTTGCCTGGTCTATTCGCCGCAACGGGACCGCTTTGCCAACTTCGATGAGGTGTCGCGGTGTGTAACTGAGGCCGGCAGGCAATGGCCGTCTTCCGCTGGGCCCTCGACCGCCCTGCGGCACGAATCCCCTGACGACACGAACCGCTTCCAGAAGGCACAACAGGATATTGTGATTAGATGGCTCAAGGACATAGGCTACTAAGGCGTCCACAACTTGCCATTATGCATAGCATTTGATGCTGTTAGGCCAATATAGAGTTACAAAACCAATCGCATGGCATTTACATGTGGGACAGGTATAGTGCGTTTTCGACTTTTTCTTGTGTTATATTTTAACGCAACGTATTGACAGGGCCTTTGTAATGAGTATATTCCCATATTTAAGCCGTTTCGGCCGTAAGACAGGGCATAATTTCATTTTCCAGCTCGTCGAGAAGAGATTGAATTATATCGTTTTCTTTCCGGCGAATAGCTTTTTCTAACGCCTGAGCTTTATCAGAGATGATATCAAAACCCAGGTTCCCTCCGCTCCCCTTTAATTCGTGGACCAGTTGAGCAAGTTTTTCCAAGTTATCCTGCATAAAGGTGTCACGTAGATTATTGATAAAGTGTGGCATGTCATCGATAAATATGGACACGATCTCCGCCAGGTCCGGATCATACGCTAATTTAGAAACAATTTTATTCCGATTTGGTTGGGGGGAATCAACAATTTTTTCTGTTGTAATTTGGCGGCAATTGTCGGGTACAATATATTTTTGAATCGTTTTTTTAAGTTTTTCCATAGATATGGGTTTGTTTAGATAATCATTACATCCTGCATCCAGACATTTCTCCTTATCCCCTTCCATAGCATGAGCCTTTAATGCGATTATCGGTATGGAATTACCATTTATCCTTATGGCCTTGGTTGCTTCAAAACCGTTCATAACCGGCATCTGGATGTCCAT
>Ga0180435_10001653_pt1 | contig 22971 bp, 14 predicted proteins | sample SS_ome_3_FD_132467 | JGI IMG/M metagenome (GOLD analysis project Ga0180435, IMG submission 132467) | Hypersaline lake sediment archaeal communities from the Salton Sea, California, USA - SS_3_S_1 metaG | ecosystem: Environmental > Aquatic > Non-marine Saline and Alkaline > Hypersaline >... | reverse complement strand
TACGAGTCGTGCGGGGAACTCGTCTCGAAATACCGGGACCTTGCGCTGCCGACGGTCACGGTCCTGCCGAGCGTCAAGGGCTCGCGCGGGCTCGCGGCCACGGAGATACAGGAGGCCGTGTCGGCCGCCATCGGCGCCGACATCCTCGGTGAGTAGTTCGTCCAGGGAGAATACACATGGCTGACACGCAGGTTCAGGGAACCATCCGGAAGGTGTCCGGACCGCTCGTCGTGGCGGACGGCATGCGAGAGGCGAAGATGTTCGACGTCGTCCTCGTCAGCGACGAGAAGCTCATCGGGGAGATCATCGAGGTCAAGGGCGACCTCGCCTCGATCCAGGTCTACGAGGACACTAGCGGGCTGGGCCCGGGCGAGCCGGTCGTTTCCACGGGAGAGCCGCTCTCGGTCGAGCTGGGCCCGGGCCTCATCGAGTCCATCTACGACGGCATCCAGCGGCCGCTCGACAAGATCCAGGACATGGCGGGCGCGCGCATCACGCGCGGCATCCACGTTCCGGGTCTCGACCGCGAGAAGGTCTGGGAGTTCACGGCGACTGCCAAGGTGGGGGACGAGGTGGTGGGTGGCGACATCCTGGGGACCGTGCCGGAATCGACGCTCGTCGAGCACAAGGTGCTCGTGCCGCCGGGCGTCTCGGGCAAGATCACCAAGCTCGCGAGTGGCAGCTACAAGGTCACGGACACGGTAGGCGAGATCGAGACGGGGGACGGCAAGCGCGACCTCGGCCTCATGCAGCGCTGGCCCGTCCGCAAGGCGCGTCCCTACCAGGAGCGTCTGAACCCGGAGGAGCCGCTCGTCACCGGGCAGCGCGTCATCGACGCCTTCTTCCCCATTGGCAAGGGCGGCACCGGCTGTGTGCCGGGACCGTTCGGCGCCGGCAAGACCGTCATCCAGCACCAGCTCGCGAAGTGGGCCGACGCCGAGGTCGTGGTCTTCATCGGGTGCGGGGAGCGCGGCAACGAGATGACCGACGTCCTCATGGAGTTCCCCGAGCTCCAGGACCCCAGATCCGGCGAGCCGCTCATGAAGCGGACCGTGCTTGTCGCCAACACCTCGAACATGCCGGTCGCGGCGCGCGAGGCGTCCATCTACACGGGCATTACGATCGCCGAGTACTTCCGCGACATGGGATACTCGGTCGCTCTCATGGCCGATTCGACCTCCCGCTGGGCCGAGGCGCTCCGCGAGATGTCGGGCCGACTCGAGGAGATGCCCGGCGAGGAAGGCTACCCGGCGTACCTTCCTGCCCGCGCGGCGCAGTTCTACGAGCGCGCCGGGCGCGTGAAGACCCTGGGCTCCGACGAGCGCATCGGCGCGCTCTCGGCCGTCGGGGCGGTCTCGCCCCCGGGCGGCGACCTTTCCGACCCGGTGGTCCAGGCTACCCTCAAGGTCGTCAAGGTCTTCTGGTCGCTCGAGGACTGGCTGGCCTACGAGCGCCACTTCCCGGCCATCAACTGGCTGACCAGCTATTCGCTCTATCACGACAGCCTGAAGGAATACTTCCGCACGGAGGTCTCCGAGGAGTGGGAGGAGATGCGCGCGGGTGCGATGCGCACCCTCCAGCAGGAGGCCGAGCTCAAGGAGATCGCCCGGCTCGTCGGCGTGGACGCGCTGTCCAACCGGGACCGACTGACCCTCGGGACCGCGAAGTCGATCCGCGAGGACTTCCTGCACCAGAACGCGTTCGACGACGTCGATACCTACACGTCGTTCGCCAAGCAGTACAAGATGCTCCGCAACATCATGACGATGAACCGGCACGCGCGCGAAGCCGTGGAGCAGGGCGTTCCCTCGGAGGCCATCTTCGCGCTCCCGGTCCAGGAGGAGATCTCCCGCTCGCGCTACATCCCCGAGGCGGAGCTTTCCGAGCTTGACGCCATAGCGACGCGCATCGAGAGCGAGATCCGGGCGCTGGCGGAGGAACGCGCAGGCGTCGGCGAGGCCGCGGAGTAGAGCGAACGGGTCGTGGCCGACCGCCCGCCGTACGGCGGGAGCGGCCGCGGGACTGACATCCAATAGAGGAGAGCTTCCCATGGTGAAGGAGTACATGACCGTACAGGAGATCGCCGGACCGCTTCTCCTGGTCGGAGGAGTCTCCGGGGTCAAGTACGAGGAGCTTGTCGAGGTCGAGCTGCCGAACGGCGAGGTGCGCAGGGGAAGGGTGCTGGAGGTGGACGAGGACACAGCGCTCGTGCAGCTGTTCGAGGGCGCGACCGGCGTTTCGGTCGACAGCGCGCGTGTGCGCTTCCTGGGGCGCGGGCTCGAACTCGGTCTTTCGCCCGACATCCTCGGCCGTGTGTTCGACGGCCTGGGAAGACCCAAGGACGGGGGCCCCGCGATCATCCCGGAGGTCAAGCGCGACGTCGCGGGCGCGCCGCTCAATCCCACGGCGCGCGACTACCCGAACGAGTTCATCCAGACGGGTATCTCCTCGATCGACGGACTCAACACGCTGGTCCGTGGGCAGAAGCTCCCCATCTTCAGCGGCTTCGGTCTTCCGCACGCGGAACTCGCCGCGCAGATAGCGCGGCAGGCCGCCGTGCTCGGCACTGAGAGCAATTTCGCAGTCGTGTTCGCCGCCATGGGCATCACGTTCGAGGAGGCGGAGTACTTCATCGCCGACTTCAGGCGCACGGGCGCCATCGACCGCGCGGTCCTCTACGTCAACCTGGCGAACGACCCGGCGATCGAACGCATCGCGACGCCGAAGATGGCTCTGACCGCCGCGGAGTACCTCGCCTACGAGCTCGAGATGCACGTGCTCGTCATCCTCACCGACCTCACGAACTACTGCGAGGCGCTGCGGGAGATCTCTGCGGCGCGCAAGGAGGTCCCCGGACGCCGGGGCTACCCGGGCTACCTCTACACAGACCTCTCGACCATCTACGAGCGCGCCGGGCGCATCAAGGGCAAGGACGGGTCCATCACTCAGATTCCGGTCGTGTCGATGCCTGACGACGACAAGACACATCCGATCCCCGATCTCACCGGCTACATCACCGAGGGCCAGATCATCCTGGACCGAGCGCTGCACCGGAAGGGCATCTACCCGCCGGTCAACGTGCTGCCGAGCCTCTCGAGGCTGAGGGACAAGGGCATCGGCGAGGGCCGGACGCGCGAGGACCACGCCAACCTCGCCAACCAGCTCTTCTCGGCCTACGCGCGCGGCAAAGAGGCGCAGGAGCTCGCCGTCATCCTCGGCGAGGCCGCGCTCTCGCCGGAGGACAAGGCGTTCTTCAAGTTCGCCGAGGTCTTCGAGGACCGATACGTGCGGCAGGGCGGCGACGAGAACAGGACCATCGAGGAGACGCTGGCGCTCGGCTGGGAGCTCCTTGAGATCCTCCCGCTCTCCGAGCTCAAGCGCGTCAAGCCGGCCCAGATCGAGAAGTACCTCAAGAGGACGGGCGCCGAGGCGAAGGAAGCCATGGCTGAAAAGGAAGCGGCTGAGGAGAAGTAGCGGATGCGCCTGCGCGTCAACCCCAACAGAATGCAGCTTCTCCGGCTCAGGCGTCGCCTGACGCTGGCGAAGCGCGGGCACAAGCTTCTCAAGGACAAGCAGGAGGAGCTGATGCGCCGCTTCCTGGGGATGGTTCACGACGCCCGCGACCTTCGCGCGAGCGTGGAGGCCGAGCTCGCCGAGGCCCACTCCGCGTTCGTATCGGCGCGGCTCGAGATGGACGGGAGTGCCATGGCATCGGCCCTGGCGTTCTCACAGCGGAAGGTCGAGCTCAAGGCCGAGCGCGAGCAGGTGATGAACCTCAAGGTCCCGCGATTCCACGTGGAGTTTCCGGAGGGCGCCGAACTGGGCTACGGGATGGGCGACACCACGCTGGACCTCGACGTCGCGCTGGAGAAATACGCCGAGATACTGCCCAGGCTGATGTCGCTGGCCGAGGTCGAGAAGGCGATACAGCTGCTCGCGGCCGAGCTGGAGAAGACCCGCCGCCGCGTCAACGCACTCGAGCACACCCTCGTGCCGAACCTCGAGGAGACCATCCGCTTCATCTCGGACCGCCTGTCAGAGATCGAGCGTGAGACCGCGACCAGGCTCATGAAGATCAAGGACATCGTGCGCGAGCACTAACGGCCGCGGCTGTCCATCGCCCACCACCATCGACCTGAGGTCCACGCAAGAAGCCCGGCCTGCCCGATAGCGGCCGCGCTTCGAGTCACTCCCGTCTGGTCTGCCCGCGCCAGAACCACAACAATGCCCATTGCACGCACACTATTATTGGTTGAACGTCAGTTCAATCAATGATAAAATGTATCGCTGGTGTGCATATTTGTCTCTAAGGAGGCCACAGTAGGCCCCCGCACTCAAGCAGATGGGTGGGGTTCCACCTATGCGCGAGGAGGAAGAGATGCTCCTGAGACCCATTCGGTTCGTCGCAGCGCTGGCTGGGTTCCTCTGCATTGCCGCCGCGGCCCCCTCAGCCGGGCAGTTGTCGGAGTACATCGAGGACTTCACCACCACGACCTACATGGACACGGCGGCGACGACGGCGCTGTGGGATGTCGTCGACGAGGAGATCTCGCTGCATCCGTATGCGATCGAACTCGTCGGCAGCTGCGCCTCGAGCGGCAACTGCCGCTCGGCGACGAGGCACGGCGACTACGTGTTCCTGTTCGCATCAGGGGGCGGGATCGACATCGTCGACATCTCGGATCTCACGTCACCGTCGGTCGTCGGGAACTACAACTCCGCCGGATACTCGTACCAGGGAGTGGTTGCGGGTGACTACCTGTACGTGGCCGACGACACGGGCGGTCTTGCGATCCTGGACATCACCGATCCGACAGCTCCGAGCGACCTGTCAGTCTACCCCACACCAGGCAAGGTGCGCGGTGTGGCAGTGGCAGGCGACTTGGCATACGTGGCCGACCACACCGGCGGGTTCTTCTCGCTCGACGTGGAGGATCCGTCGGCCCCTGAGCTCAGGCATACCATCACGCCGCCGGGATATCCGCAGGATGTGGATCTGTCCGGCAACGTGGCGTACGTGGCCAGCTGGGATGCGGGAGTTCTGGCGATCAACATCAGGAACTCGACCTCGATGCCGGTGCTCGGCACCTACGACACCCCCGGGCTTGCGGTTGCCGTCGACGTCCAGGGCGACCTTCTCTATGTCGCTGACGACGGCGGTGGCTTCCTCATCCTCGACATCAGCGATCCAACATCTCCTTCGCTGCTGAGCTCAACCAGCACTCCGGACAACGCACATAGTGTGACGGTCGCCGGCGACTACGCCTACGTGACGTGCGACGATGCGGGCGTCCTGGTGTTCGACGTGACGGACCCGGCAGTTCCCGTGCTCCTCACGACGCACGACACACCTGGCCACGCGTTCCACCTGGACCTCGCGGGCCAGCACGCGTTTCTGGCTGACCGTGATGGCGGGTTCCGAATTCTCAAGGTCTGCGAGCTCTTCGGGCCGGAGCTTGTGGGTTCCACCGCGTCGGAACCTCATGGCCCCTCTGACCTCGTGCTCGCAGGGAACACGGTCTACGTGACTGGGGCAGGCGTGGGTCTGGAGTCCTGGGACGTATCGGATCCGTTGGTGCCGGTACGGCTTCATCTGCGGGACTACGCTGCATCGGGCGCCGCGCTCGACCTGTCTGGAAACGTCCTCTACGTGACCTCAACCGACGTTGCCTACGGCCATCGCCCTTGGTGCTTCGACGTAACTGACCCAGCGGACCCCGTCTACTCGGGCGACGGGGATTACCTGCCGGGGTACTGCAAGGACGTTCTCGTGGACGGGGACTCGTTCTTCGTGACCTACGCTTTCACGGACTCCCTCCCCTACGTTGAGATGCTGGGGACTGGCACCGTTGGCAACCCGCTTGTCCCGCGAGTGTGGACAAGCGAGGAGGGCCCGGACGTCACTGCAGACCTGCCCTCGTGCGTGATCGCGTCAGGTGATCTGGCGTACATGATAGTGGAGGACGCCATCGCCTCGTTCGACGTCTCCACCATCATGTGGGGGGCAGACAAGCTCGACGAGCACAGGGTGACAACGTACATCCACGAAGGCAGAGAGCTCGGTGTCGACGGAGACCTCCTCTTCTGTCTCATCGGTTGTGGTACACCGGGGTTGCTTGTCGTGGACGTGCAAGCCCCAGCGGCCCTCAACCCCCTCTTCGAGTTCCCTTTCCTCCTGTGGGACATAACCGGCACTACCGACCTCGCCGGGGCCCTCGTGGTCGATGGAGAGGTCGTTTTCGTCGGGTGGGACGGGCTCTGCGTGTTAGATGTCTCGGATCCCTCCAGCCCGGCGTCAGTATCCAGTGTTGGTCTCGAACTGGGTACCGGTCTGCACTCCATGGCCCTGCTCGGGGACTACATCATTGCAGTTCAGGGTGATGAAGTGACCGGCAGCGAACTGGCGACCTACCAGGTGTATCAGCGAAGGGTGGACATGACTCGAGTCGTCGTCCAGTCGACCGACATCGAGCCGGACGGCGAGACGTTGCTGCGTGCGCGGATCACGACAGTGCAGTCCGGCGCGGTCGATTGGTCGCTCAGTCCGGACGGCGGCGTGACTTGGTACGCCGTCCTGCCGGACAGCTCGTGGGTGGAGTTCGATTCGGGTACGGGAAGCGAACTCCTCTGGCGGGCCGAGTTCGATTACGTGGGCAGCGTTGAGCCGTCTTGCTCCTCGCTGTGGGTCGAGTACGAGGTTGAGAATACGGGCATTGGCGATGAGCTTCCCGCCCGCTTCGCGCTCCGCCAGAACACGCCGAACCCGTTCAATCCCGTGACGACCATTGCCTACGACGTCCCGGCGCCAGGGGGGCGCGTCACCATTGCCATCTACGACGTTGCGGGCCGGCTCGTCCGAACTCTCGTGGACTCGTCCCAGGAGCCGGGAAGGCTCGCGGCCGTGTGGGACGGCACGGACGAGACGGGAGCGATGGTCGGCTCCGGCGTCTACTACTGCAGGATGCAGTCGGACGACCACGATGAGACCATCAAGCTGACGCTGCTCAAGTAGGCCACAGGCTCATCGAAGCCACAGGGAGAGATATCATGAGACGTGCACTACTCCGCGCGGCGGCCGCGCTGCTCGCGGCATCGTGCTGCGCGACGGCAGGCCCGGTTCTCGCCACCGAGCTGTACATCGAGGACTTCACAACGGCCGCCTTCGAGGACACCGCGGCCACGACGGCGTTCTGGGATGTTACCGAGGGGGTGCTGACGCTGCCGCCGTTCGAGGTCACGGAGGTTGGCTCGTGCGCGTCGAGCGGTCCCTGTCGATCGGCAACACACCATGGCGACTACGTGTTCCTGTTCGCGTCTGGCGGCGGCATCGATGTGATCGACATCTCCGACGTGACGGCGCCGTCCATCGTTGCGACCTACAACTCCATCGGCTACTCGTATCAGGGTGTCGTCGCGGGAGACTGCCTCTACGTGGCGGATGACACAGGCGGCCTGGCCATCGTTGACATCACGGATCCGACGTCGCCGTCCACGATCGTCGCCTATTCCACGCCAGGGAAGGCCCGCGGCGTTGCGGTCGCAGGGAACACGGCCTTCGTCGCGGATAACACGGGCGGTTTCTTCTCGCTCGATGTGACCGACCCGTCGTCACCGCTCCTCCTGCAGACGATCACTCCCGCCGGGCAGCCCCAGGATGTAGAGCTGGCCGGTGATGTGGCGTACGTTGCGAGCTGGGACGCCGGCGTGCACGCCGTGGACGTGACCGATCCGACATCGATGTCCGTCATCGGTACCTACGACACGCCTGGGGGCGCTGTGGCCGTCAATGTCCAGGGTGACGTTCTGTACGTCGCGGACCACAGCGGCGGCTTCCTGGCCCTTGACATCAGCGACCCGACCTCTCCTTCTTTGCTCAGTTCAACGAGCACTCCGGACGATGCGCAGACGGTGTCGGTGTCCGGCGACCATGCTTACGTGCCGTGCGACGGCGCGGGCGTGCTGGTCTTCGATGTGACGGATCCGGCGCTTCCGGCCCTTGTGACGACACACGATACACCGGGTCACGCGTTCCACCTGGACCTCGCGGGCGAGCATGCGTTCCTCGCAGACCGCGATGGTGGGTTCCAGATCCTCCAGGTCTGCGGCCTCGACGCGCTGAACGAGCCGGAAGGCGCACTCTCCTGGGAGTACGGTGCGGAGGGATTGGCCGTGCGCGGCGACCACGCCTTCACGGTAAGGGCGGACGAGGGCCTGACGATCCTGAGCATCGAGGACCCGGCGGACCCGGTGATCGTTGGGACTGCTGACCTCCACGGTCCCCAGAGCAACTGCGAGGCGCTCGCCATCCACGGCGACATCGTCTACACGGGAACACAGGACTGGATCAACATCTTTGACATCTCCGATCCATCGAACCCCGTCCTCGCGGACACCGTCGAGGTGACACATCCGGGTCCTTCGCTCGTGTTCGGGATCTTCGATCTCGCAGTGGACGGGGACTGGATGGTCGTGGGCGGAGGCGGGCTCGAGACCACCGACCAGATCCTTGAGGTCTTTGACATCAGCGACCCGCTCGACCCCATCTCAGTCGCTATCGTGCCCGGCCCGGGGTTCGTCGATCGTGTGCATCTGGACGGAGACTGGTTGTACGTAACGGAGGGGTGGGCGTGGGAGCTCTACGACTTCAGCGATCCGACAACACCCACGCACGTCGGCTATCTGCCAGGCACCAGAGGGCAAGGTCTCGACCTGGACGGCGGAATCGCATTTGCCACGTACGACGACTTCGACAGGACCGAGGAGATCAAGTTCATCGATCGGGTCGATCCGGCTGCCCCCGTGACCCTGGGTTCCTATGACGTGCAGGACGGGTGGAGCTACGACGGCCCCGTCTGGAACGTCCTTGTCGACGGGGACGTGATGTTCCTCACGACCGAACGGATCGAAAGAGCTGACGTATCAGATATGGTCGCACCGCAGTTCATCGACTTCATCGGGGAGGCGGATGACGAGCACTACGTACGAGCGGCGCTCGCAGGCGATCACATGTTCCTCACGTTCACTGGAGAGATGTACTTGGCAGATGGCGGGTTTCAGGTCGAGCGGATCTACCAGCGCGCCTATGATGTGGACGGTACCCTCGTTCAGTCGCTCGATGTGGAGCCCTCCGGCGAGACCGTTACCGCCGCACGGCTGGCAGCCGAGTACACCGGGGAGATGACCTGGTGGCTGAGTGCTGACGGCGGCGCGAACTGGCAGGAGGTCGATCCCCGCGGGCGCTGGCACGAACTGGCGCACCCCGGAGACGAGCTCCTGTGGCGCGCGGAGCTCTCGTATGTCGATGGTGTTGCCCCGGAGTGCACCTCGGTCACCGTCGAGTGGGGCGAGCCCGTCGGCGTCGATGACAACGAGATCCCAACCCGCTTCGCGCTTCGCCAGAACACCCCTAACCCCTTCAATCCCGTGACGACCATTGCCTATGACGTACCCGCATCGGGTGGTCACGTGACCATCACGATCTACGATGTCTCAGGCCGACGGGTCAGGACTCTGGTGGATTCGCCACAGGAGCCCGGGTCGCTCGCGGCCGTGTGGGACGGCACGGACGAGACCGGAGAGAGGGTAGGTTCTGGCATCTACTACTGCAGGATGCGAGCGGGTGAGTTCGAACAGACGACGAATCTCACGCTGCTGAAGTAACACCAGCACCGGCACAGGCAGATGAGAGAGCGGGGCGTCTCACGACGCCCCGCTCTTCGATGTGCTTGAAGGCCCTAGGGGCCCCTCAATCCTACCAGTAGACCGACAGGAAGACCGACGTCTCGCTGAACATGATGCAGGTGTCAGTCCACTTGCAGCAGGTCTCGGTCCTCTCGCCGCCCGAGTAGTCGTACTCGGTCTCGCCGGAAGCCGTGTAGAAGCCGGCGTTGTACTCGCCACCGAGCGTCATGCAGTCGGTGAAGGCCCACTCGAAGCCGAGGGCGCCAAAGACGTAGAACGCGGTCCACTTGTCGTTGGCCGAGGATGTGCCGCCGTCGCTACCGGTCGGCTCGACGACCTCATCGTTCCCCATCTCGAAGCCAGCACCGAGGCCCCAGTACGGCACGACCGAAGCGCACGGGGACTCCATGTGCTTCTCATACACGGCCTCGAGGCCGTACATCGTGTAGTTCTCCTCGTAGTCGGCGTAGCCCTCCATGTCGGCCTCTTCGGTGTACGAGCAGTTGCCGAAGATGACCGTGCCGCGGATAGCCGTGTAGTCGGCGATGTAGTAGCGCATGCCGATGCCGTAGGTGTACGGACCATCAAGGTCCAGCTCCGCCAGACCGTCGAAGTTGAAGACCAGGGCCTTGTCGCCCTCGGACGTCGGAACCTCGGCGGCCACGGCGATACCACTAAGCATCACAGCGATAAGGACAAACGTGAACATCTTCATAACAGAACTCCTCCGTCGTTTGAAAGAACCCTTTCGAAGACCCCTACTCCTGTCCCATGCCCCTCCGCAAACTACAGGCACACAGGCCAAGAACTCAGATCCTCCTTCCTGGGTATGCCCCGCCGAGCGTCGCGTGGTGTCAGCGCGTGCTGCCGTGCGTCGTGCCGACGCCTCCGCCGGGCGGCCTCTCTGTATTCTCCAGACCTGTTTGTCACTGCCTGCCTCAAACGGGGCACACTGTAGCACAGCGCGGATTTCTGCCAAGAGGAAAATGGGGCCGGCGCGGCGCAATATCCGGGCCACTTGGCTTCTTCCGGTGTGCTAAGTGCCCGGAGAGCCCCTAGTTGTGGGCATTCCCGGGAACCCCGGTCACTCAAGAACTTCCTCGTCGGCATCTTGCCATGCCGGGTCAACTATGCAAAGGAATTCCAGGTCGTGGTCTCCTGTGTTCTCGACCCACTGCTCAGTCCCTGCTGGCACCGCTACCGTGGAGCCGCTGCGGACCTTCCTCGACTCGTCCGCCACGTGCATGACGCCCTCTCCGGCGAGGAAGTAGTAGACCTCGACGGTCGCCAGGCGGTGCCTCAGAGACGCCTCGCCGGGACGGACCAGCGCGTGGGCCAGACTGTACCTGATGTCAACGTGGTCTCTGTCGGGGTGTAGCAGCTCCCTGAGGAGGGAGTAGTCGGCCACCGGGATCGGTGTCAGCTTCGCGACGTCCTTGACCAGCATGGATACCTCCGATCTCGATGGGCGGCAGGCCGCCCTGGGGATTGTCTGGCCGCATTCTGCCATCGGGACCCCGCTCGAGGCAACCGGGTTCGGGCGCGCCGGGTCGGAGGAGGCGGCTTCAGCGGTGCGTGGGTGTCCCTCACTAGTCTCTTGCGTTGACTTCGGAAATCGTATACTCTCAGCCCCGCTTTCGCGTAATCTGCAAACCAATGTGACTCGCAAACTGTGGGGGGCCACTCACAAGGAGGGAGAGATGTACCGCGCAGCTATCTTGGCTATCGTGCTGCCGCTTCTCCTCGTCGCGACCGCGGCAGGTCAGTCGTGGGTCGACGACATGGAGATGGGCGTCTCGGCCGGCTTCATGGGGCCGGGCGGGGGCGACAACGACTACGAGGACACGGGACTGACGATCGGTCTTCGCATGGGCAAACCCCTGACGGAGAACGTGTCGGTTCTGCTCGACTACCACCACGGAGAGACGGAGGGCGCTGACCCGCCGTCGGACGCGGAACCCTCGCGCTTCTTCACGTGGGGCGCTACCGACTACTACAAGACTCAGTGGAACTACATCGGCCTCAAGGGCATCTACGACTTCAGCACGGACGCGGACTTCGTTCCGTACCTCGGTCTTGGTCTGGGAATGACCATGTGGGAGGTACAGGACTGGACCGACGAGCAGGGTGACGTCCCAGAAGGCTACGACACCGACGGACACGGCAACCAGAAGCTGCGCGGCACGAACATGACCGCGACCATCCTCGGCGGTGTCGAGTTCTTCTTGAGCGAGCGGATGTCGATCGACCTCGGCGCCGGCTACAGCTTCCTGCTCATGCAGGATCTGGACAACGTCGGCTACAGCTCCATGATCGACACGTACGACGCCGACTACGTCGACGCCAACAACTCGGTGCTCGAAGCCTCCGTGGCTCTCATGTGGCACTTCGGCGCCGGTGACTGCGACGAGGACGGCATCTTCGGCAGCCAGGACAAGTGCCCGAGAGAGAAAGAGGACTTCGACGGCTTCCAGGACGAGGACGGATGTCCCGACGTCGACAACGACATGGACGGCATTCTGGACGTCGATGACGACTGCCCGGACGACGCCGAGGACTTCGACGGCGACATGGACGAGGACGGCTGCCCTGATATCGATCGTGACGGCGACGGGATCATGGACTACGCGGACGACTGCCCGGACGATCCTGAGGACATGGACGGATTCGAGGACGCCGACGGCTGCCCCGACCCGGACAACGACGGCGACGGTGTGCCGGACGCCGACGACGAGTGCCCCGACACTCCTCCTGGAACGAGAGTCGACGCGGTCGGCTGCACGTGGGTCGAGCCGAAGCCGGAGCTGGTGGCGGTCATGGTCAACTTCGACCTGAACCGGTCCGTGCTCAAGGACAGCGAGATCGAGAAGCTCCAGGGTCTGCTCGCGCTCATGCTCGAGGACGGGACGATAACGGTCGACATCGGCGGCCACGCGTCCAGTGAGGGCACCGACGAGTACAACATGGCTCTGTCGCAGCGCCGCGCTGAGGCCGTCAGGGACTACCTGATGGAGCAGGGAATCGACGCGACGCGCATGACGGTCGTGGGCCACGGCGAGCAGATGCCGCTCGTGCCCAACGACTCCGAGCTCAACAGGAGCCAGAACAGGCGAGCGATGGTGACGCCCGCGTATACGGAGTAGCGATGCGCGGGTCTTCCTGACCCTGCCTTTTGCATGGCACGGCGAAGCGGGCCTCTCGGGGCCCGCTTCGCACGTACTGCGCAGACGACTCATGAGCCCCCATTCAGCCCACTGGGCCCCCTCGATGCCGACTTCCGAGAGTCGGCCTGCGGCCCCAGCCGTGGCACACACCTTGCTAAAAACAGAACGTGTAGTCAGACAACGGCGCGGCCGCCCGTCGTGGTCGTGAGGCGAGCCGTGCGCGCTGCCACATCCGTGGTCCGCTGCTGGAACGAGGGAGACAGATGACCGAACGCGCGCCCTGGTCCACACGCCAGAAGATGCTAGTCGTTGCACCGGACGAATCGGTCGGCGAGCAGCTCGGACGCTGCTTCGTGGACGCCGGATATCAGGTGAGCCGCTACAGGGATCCGCGCAAGCTCGACGAGCTCGCCGCAGAGGAGCATCCCGATCTCATCCTGGTGGATCTCAAGGGCATGGGGGACGAGGAACAGGAGGCCGTGGTCTCAGCGTGCTCACAGGGCCGGGCGCCGGTTCCCACGCTCGTGCTTGCGAGGAACGGGGATTCGATGACCGGCTCGATGCGCGGCGGCTGCTGTCTGGACTGGATGAGCGAGGACACTCCGTCCGAGAAGCTGCTCACCCGGGTGCGGGCCATGCTGAGGGTCGCGTCCGACGCCGGAGAACGTGGAAGCGGCAAGCGCGACAACCTGACCAAGGTCTACAACAGGCGCTATTTCGACGAGCGCCTCGAGATGGAGATCGAGCGTGCCCGGCGATACAGTCGCAAGGTCTCGTGCGTGATGGTCGACATCGACAACTTCAAAGAAGTCAACAGCCGCCACGGCCATCAGGCGGGCGACGACATCCTCAAGATCCTGGCCGACGTGCTTCTGTCGAACACCCGCTCATCCGACGTAGTGGCGCGCTACGGCGGCGAGGAGTTCATAGTCATCATTCCTGAGTCCACCGGTACAGAAGCCGCAATCCTGGCGGAGCGGGTCAGAAGCGTCTTCGAGGGGTGCTCCGACTGCCTGGGCGGAGGTGGGGCCGTCACAGTGAGCTGTGGCGTGGCGACCTACCCTGACCACGCGAGCGATTCCGCGACGCTCCTGCGGATGGCCGACTCGGCCGTCTACCGCGCGAAGTCCGACGGGTGCAATCAGTGCGTAGTCGCCTTCTCGGACACGGAGGGTGGGTTCGACGTCGGCGGTGTCACGGCCGGCAAGATCCTGCTGGTAGAGGACGACGACTACGACAGGTGCGTCGCGTCGCTCGTCCTTCGGGCCAGCGGCTACGAGGTCGTGGAGGCGCGCGAGGCGGGGACGGGCGTGACACTGGCGGAGTCCGAACACCCGGACCTCGTCATCATCGACCTGCAGATCCAGGGGATGAGCGGACTGGAAGCCGCGCGGCAGATCAGTCAGATCGACGGAATGCAGAACATCCCGGTGGTCGCCCTGACCACAGCCGACGTCTCAGGTAGACTCGAGGAGCTGGCCCGAGTCGGTTGCCGGGGATACATCACGAAGCCCATTGACACGAACATGCTCGCTTCCCAGGTAGAGTTGTATCTGGAGGAGTAGGTCCGGACTGTCAGCGGACCCGACTGTCGGGACGAAACGGAGACGAACTCAAGAGACGGCCGGCGCCACGCGCGCCGGTCGTCCCGCGTGTACCGCGAGTCTCCTGCCGCGCTTGCGCGCCGGCGCCCTCATCTATATGGTATGATGTCCAACAGGAGGGACCCGACATGATAAGCAGGCTCGTGCTTGCCGCAACCTTCGCACTTCTTGCGACCGTTCTGGGCGGCTGCGCCCACCGGGCGGACCTTTCCGACGTGACGCACCAAGAGGGCGTCTCCGGAGATGCGACGCCCGACGTCGAAGCGCCGGGGGACGACCTCACTCTCGACCACGACGGGCGATGGGTCTGCGTGCCGGTGGACGGGCCCGGGACCGGGATTCCTGTGAACAGGGACGAGACGTGGGTCGCGGAGGGAGCTCTCATGGTGTCGGCCCACCGGTCGGAGGAGCCGGGCGGTTCGAGGCCGGGATGGGGGAGGCCAGAGGAAGCGGTGGCGGACGCCGTCGCCTCGGCCACGAGCTCTGCGCTAGGGCTCCTCGAGAACAGGGGGATCGCCTATGCGGACGAGCGCCGGCGCACGATCGTGTCCGAGGCAGTAGAGTCTTCGTCGCGGGGTGACGGGATCGCATTCCCGCGTCTGGACATCACCGAGACGTCGATCGAACAGTGCGTGGCCGGCGAGTCGCCCGCGGACACGTGCTGGAGGGCGGCGGTCGTGGTCGAGTATCACATCGGACGCCTGCGGGGCGACGCGAACAACGTCTGGTGGGAGAGGACCAGAGCGGCCAACGAGGCCCGCACGTTGAAGAACTCGGCCCGGGAGCACTTCGCGAACGGTCGATGGATGGATGGTCTTCTCGACGCCGCGCGATCGGCCGAAGCAGTGCTCGACACGGGCGTACCCGTCGCTGCCCTCGAGGCCTCTCCTGACTCGGCGGGCACGGGCGCACCGCGCACCAATCCCGAGCGCCGCGTCGAGACGTCGCGGGAACTGGTGGGACTCCTCGAGTGGTCCCGGCAAGCGGCCGTAGGCGCCGTTCCGCTGGAGGCCGGGAGCCCCGAGCGCGTGACGGTCGTCGATGCCGGGGAGTCGGTGGCGGAGGATGTGACCTTCGATCTCTCATACGTGTGGGAGGGCCGGACCGTCCCTGCGTCGGGGGTGCCGGTCAGCTTCCGGATGAACGGCGCGTCGGCGGTTCTCGACGGCGACGCGGTCTCGGACGGGCGCGGAACGGCGACGTGCCGGATCCTCAAGGTCAACGGACGGCCGGGTGAGTATGCGCTCGAGCTCCGGCTGAACTCGGACGCCGCGGAGGCGGCTCTTTCGTGGCTCCGCTCGCCGGGGGAAGCGCCGACATCCGACCGGGAAGTCGACGACCCGCTACTGGCGACTGCTGTGGTGCACGTAGTGAAGGGAGCCCACGCCACTCCCGTGTGCGTCGACATCGATTCAGACAACGCCATGGACGCGCCGCAGGCGGCCACGGGCTTCGCGCGCAGGATGGAGAGAGACGGGTTCCGCCTCGTCGAGTGCGGGCCGGAGGCCGCGGTCGTCATCACCGGAGCCGTGTCGCTCACGGCGGTCGAACTCGACAGCGGCTGGAGGGCCAGCGCCGCTCTCACCGCATCGGCGTTCGACCAACGCACCGCTCTCGGGCTGGGGGAGACGACGGTCACCGCGACGGAGACGGTAGGAGCTAACGAAACGGAGGACGCGCGGAGGAGCGCGGAGGTGTTGGCCCTAAAGGAGGCCGGTCGCCTGCTTGCGGTCTACTTCGGCGGGCGCATCCTGTCGAGCGGATCGTAGACAGTCACAGCGAAGCCGCTGCCAGCGTCCGAGTAACGAGCGCTGAAGAATCCCCAGCCGTCGCCCTCGACGTTGCCCGCGCTGCCCCCCTCGGGGAACGGGCCCGCCACGGACTCCACTACGCCGGCCAGACTTCCTGTGAAAGGCAGGTCGTCGGGCTCGAACGTCACTCTGGAGCTTCTGGTGTTGAGCTCGAACTCCAGCGTGTCTCGCTGTCCTCCGCGACCCGCTTCTTCGGGAACCAGAGTCGCCGTCAAGCGGTAATAGTCGGCGCCCGCCGCCGCACTCCACGAGATTGCGAGGGTCTCATCGACAGCGCTCTCGAGCGGAGCGACGGGGTCCGCCGCGTACGGCACGAGAATGACGGACGTCGCGTACCCGAGGTTGGTGGTCACGCCCAGGGAGCACGAGGTGCCGGGCTCCCACAGCACCACGTCGTCGTCGAACGAGGCGCGGAGACCCAGCCCCTCGTGGGACTCCACCTCCGAGAGTTCTCTGCCGTTGATGAACGCGATGAGCGTTGTGGGAAGCGGGTCGGACGTGCACACGAGCTCCGCGTGAGCGCTCGCGTCGCGTGGGCCCGAGTCCGAGACCTGCGTCAGGTGCGCGGCGATGTAGACATTCGCCTCGTCCGGCACGAGGTCCGGGCACACGACGTCGTCGGAGCACCCGGCCAGCGCGAGCAGCGTGGCGGCTCCGAGGGCCGACTTGATCAGAAGAGACCTCTTCATGTGTTCGCTCCGTGGCGTTACACGGTGCCGGGCAGCGGGTGCTGCCTGGCCAGGAAATCCCCATAGGTGCTGCGGCTTCTCGCTTCGATCAGCTCGCCGTCCAGTACGATCACCTCCACGGGCGAGGGGTGCGACAGGAACAACTGTGGACTCATCGAGAACCCGTATGCCCCGGCGTTGAAGATGCCGACGAGATCGTCTATCGCGATGTCCTCCGGGACCCGTATCTGCTCGCTCGTGATATCTATGGGCGTGCACAGCGGGCCGGACACCTTGGCGACGGTCGGCGTCTCCGTGCACAGCCGGCTGACGACCCGCGCCTCGTGCCGTACCTTCATGAGCACGGGCCGAACGAACTGGTTGATGCCCCCGTCCGTGATCACGAAGCGTTCTCCGCGGGACTCCTTGAGCTCGATGACCCTCGAGACGAACACGCCGCACTCCGACACGAGGTAGCGACCGAGCTCCAGTATCAGCCGTGAGCCCTTTCTCTCGGAGAAGGGTCTGAAGACCTCCTCGACGCGCTCGCCGAGCGCGGGAAGGTCCAGTGGCACCTCCTCCTCGTAGTGCGGCACCCCGAACCCGGCCCCGAAGTCGATGGCCGCAAGAGGTTCGCCGGTGATCCCCTCCACGTGCTCCGCGGCCGCCATCGTCCGTCGGGCGTTCTCGACGATCTCGTCGGCCTCCAGGATCTGACTCGCCGTGTAGATGTGGATGCCGACGATCTCGATCGCCTTCTTGTCCCACTTGTCGGCTAGACCGTCCAACTTCTCCTCGTCGATGCCGAACTTGCTCGGACCGCCAGCCATTCGCTCGTGGAGCGGACCTGCCGAACCCTCGCCAGCTCTCGAGAGGCCGGCCGACGTGTTGATGCGAAGCGCCACGCGCGCCGGCATGCCTATGAGCCGCGCGATGCGGCCTACGCGCTCGAGCTCCCGCAGCGACTCGACATTGATCGCGTATATCCCTGATACTATAGCGTCCTCGAGCTCCCGGTCGGTCTTTCCCGGCCCGGCGAAAACGACGTCCAGAGGGTCGTGGCCGACTTCCTTCGTGAGATACAGCTCACCTCCGGACGCTATCTCAGAACCCGCGCCCAGCTCGCGCAGCAGGCCGACGAGCGCCAGCGAGGGATTGGCCTTCATCGAGTAGAAGATCTCGAACGACGGGAACGCGCTCGCAAGCGCCTCGTACCGGTCGCGGACCATGTTCCCGTCGTAGACGTACATCGGCGTCCCGAAGCGGCCGGCGATGTCGGTGATGGGGACGCCGCCTATTTCGAGCACTCCTTCGGTCTCTCGGAAGTTCCTGAACAGAGCTCTGCCCTCCCGGCTACTTCTTCCTGAACACGTCTATCTTCGTGGTGCCGCCGAAAATGTAGAATGGGAAGTACTCCGCGATCGCGCTGTCTACCCCGAGCTTGACGTACTCCTCGCAGAGGTTGGCCCCCGTCTCACAGAACATCACGAGGCGAGTGCCGCCACGCCTGGCGGCTTCGAGTATGTTCGTCATGGACTCGGTGGATATGACCATCCCCGTCATCACTGCGACGTCGCAGCGTTCCACGTACTCGGCTGTGCGGTCCTGGTCGTAGACGTGAACGCCGCCGATCTCAGAACCAACGAGCGTGGGATCGCCGTCGGTGGCCGCGACATCCATGCCCTTCGCGCGGAGCATCTTGATGATGTTCCCGATGGCGCCGACATTGACCACGCAGCCGTCCTTCTTACCGACCAGCTCGAACTGGCGCATCACCTCGTTCACGACGATCTGGCTGCGCCAGAGCGCCTTGTCGGAGGACGATCCGGTCATCGAGAAGGTCTCGTCGGGCGTCTTCTCGAACGCGGAGTACATCGCGTCGGTCATGGCCACCTGGAAGCATCGGTAGTCCGTCTCCACCCTGCGGCAGTCCTTGCCGAGAAGACCGAATCCCTCGCGGAGCTGCGGCGTTACCGAGCAGTAGCAGGCGCCCTCGCCGACCGTCTGGACGAGCAGGTATACGTAGTTGAAGGTCCGTTCCGCAGGATTGGGCCGGAACAACAGGTCGGTTCTCCACAACCCCCTTATGAGGAACGACTCCTCGGGGTAGTCCTTGCTGCGCTCTATCCCCTTCTTCGCTATTTCGTCGAGGAGGATCACCGTGTCTCCTGGTCGATTGACCGCGTCCGAGTATGGTCGGCCAATATAGCAGTCCGGTGGTGGGTGGTCAATCCGCGGAGCGCGGCGATCAGTTCGCCCCGCGCAGCAACACGAGCTTGCGCGCGAGGGTCGTGCCGCCGACTTTCGCCCTGACGAAGTAGACGCCGCTAGCGACCGGTTCGCCAGAAGAGTCGGCGCCGTCCCACGTCGTCTCGCCGACGCCTCGGACCACGCGTCCGGGGTCGAGCTTCGCGACCAGTCGTCCGGCCACGTCGTAGACGCGCACCGAAACGTCGGCCGCTCCACCGGGCACGCCGTAGCGGATCGTCGTCCGGCCGTCGAACGGGTTGGGGAAGGGCGAAGCGAGCCAGGGGGTCCGTCCATGGCCCGGCGTGTCGACCCGCCACGGTCCGTATCTGGTCGTTCCTCCCCATCGCTCTACCACGATCAATCGGTAGTCGTAGCTCTCGAGCTCGTCGATCGCGAGGTCGGTGAACGCGTAGAGTGAGCCTGCTCCGGGACGTAACGTGTCAGAGACGGTGGCGAAGACGCTGTTCCCTGCCGCAGCCTTCCGTTGGACGACGCAGCCCATCGCGTCGTCCGGGGGTTCGAGCCGCCACGTAAGCAAGACGGAGTCCGGCGACGCCGCCCAGTCGAACGAGGCCAGCCGCGCGGGCTTCTGCCAGGCGCGCACCGCGGCGAGCACGTCGTCCAGAAGCTGGGACGCGTGTGCGTCCTCGATGTAATAGAGGGGGAAGCCGAACCAGACGACGCTTCCAGTGCCGTCCGCTGGGAATCGAGCCGTGGCGCACGGATGTCCTTCAAGCGCTTCGTTGATGTAAGAGTCGAACCGGTAGAGCACCTTCGTACCGTCAAGGGGGCGCGCTATCTCGCATAGCGGCAGGCCGCCGTGTTCCTGGTACTCCTCCACCCACTTCACGAGCGTGTCGACTGGGGCGTCCACCGAGACCACCTCTTCCGCCATCCCTCCGAGAAAGGCGTATCCGTGCAGGTCCGGGTACCCGTGGTTGTCGTTGGTGCCGGAGTTCCGCAGGCTGTCGACGCCGACGTGGTCGTGGATGAAATCGCCGGCCGCGTAGGTCGGTGGGTAGTTCCACAGCTCGGAACCCGTCATCGCCATAAGCGACGACTGCCCTTCCAGCAAGAGGTTCCCGCCGGCCCGCACGAAACCCTCGAGGTAGTGGTAGGCGGTCTCGCCCTGCATCTGGCTCAGGAAGCCCCCGGTAGAGTCGAGCGTCCAGAGGACCGTTCTGTAGCGCCCGAGTTCCTCCATCGAAGGGAGGGTCGGGACGTAGTTCTCGATGTGCTCTAGCGGGTCCCACGTCACGAGCGATTCGCCGGCGAGCGCCGTCTCGTAGAATGCGTCGTGAGCGAACTCGGGCACGGACCCTGTCAGCCAGTCGTCGACCCTCAGAAGCGGCCGGTCCATGGGCGCCGGGACTACGTCGAGGGCCACGCTGCCCGACGTCGTGGCTCCGTTCTCGTCGCGCGTGGCGACGAGGAGCAGCGAGTCGCAGGACGCGGGTCTGACGACCCAGACGTGGGGCGACTCGTGCCACACGAGTTCCGACCTCGCCGTGGCGCCGCCCAGCGCTACCGCCACGGACTCGGCCGCGCCGCAGTAGAAGCCGGCGTCGCCGGAGACGGTCATGACCAGGCGCTCTCCCTCGTAGACTGTGACGGGATCGTCGCCGCCCGGCCGTTCCGGCCCCGAGAAGATCCGTTCCTCCGGCAGGAAGTTCGCGACGACCTTCAGGCGCGGCCACAGGGTGTCGGACGCGGTGAACTCGTAACGCGCGGGGGTCGGGTCCACCACGTCCTCGTCGTCGTAGGCTCGCACCCGGAACACGTACGTTCCCGGGACGCTCAGTTCGTCGAGCGTGATCGATGTCTGCCACGCCGGGAGTTCCTTCCAAACGGTAGGGCGTCCGTTTCCGCGGTCGATGTCCGCATCGACCGCGTACTCGAAGCGGTCGATGGCGCCGTCGAAGTCCACGCCCCACCACTCGAAGGTAGGCCGCATGGTCACCGGCACGCCGCCGGAGGCGCACGTGGCGATCGGCATCGTCTCCGGGGGCAGGTTCGAGTCCTCGCCCACGATCCCCGCGATCGCGGCCGTCGCCCCGATATTGACCGCGGCAAGGTCGCGCGCGAACGACGGATTGATGTTCTCCAGAACGTCCTCGTGCGTGTGGCGGTAGGGCGACGCGACGGTCGTGCCCGTATCGACGACGTTGTAGCGCGCTTCCCAGAAGCTCGTGTGGTCGCTCGCCCCGAGCGGCTGTATGAACGACTGGAACTCGTAGGGTGTGCGCTCCGCAAGGGTCTCCATGTATCCCGCTATCGCACGCGAGAGAGAGTCGGTGTATACGGTCACGGGCGGCAGGTCGACGCCGGGGTCCAGATAGCCGAGGCAGTCCATGTTGATGTAGACGATTATGTTCATCGAATCCGCGACCGCGTCCGCGACGAACGCGCGACTGCCCCAGAGGCCGACCTCCTCGGCGGACCAGCAGGCGAAGATGACGCTCCTGTCCGTGGGAACGTTCTTGAGCAGGCGGGCCGCCTCGAACACGGCCGCCACCGCCGTCCCGTTGTCGTCGACACCGGGCGCGAGCGCGTCCGGGTCGCTGAAGTTGAGGATGCTGACCGAGTCGTAGTGCCCGCCGATGACGACGTACTCGTCCGGGCGAGTCGTCCCTTCCTTGACCGCAAGCACGTTCATTGTCTCGACGCTGTCCTGGAAAGACATGGTGCGGAAGGTGTCGAACCTGACGGTCTCGTAGCCGAGCGACTCGAACTGCCCGCCGATCCAGTAGCCCGCGGCCCAACACGAATCGGTCACCACGTAGCGGGTGCCGAAGTCCTCGAGGCGCTGCATGGTGGCGACCATGCGCGCCTCGCTCGTCGAGTCCATGAGAGCGTTTATGAACTCGTCCGGTGGCAGGCGAAGAAAGAGCTGGGGAGGGTCATCGGTGCGGGGCGCCGCGTCGCGCGACCTCGGTACGTCGACCAAGCCGAGTTTCATGGCCAGAGGCTCGCGGGGTTCGGGTCCTGCCTGAAGAAAGGTCAGGCCGCGCACGGGCGCGCTCAGCGATGCGACGACGACCACTGCGGCGAGCCAAAGCGTCGCAGACCGGGGAACGGCGCCTCTCTGTCGATGGTGCGCCCTCTTTGCCATGACCAACCCTCTCACAAGGGAAAACGCAGGTGGTACAGGCGATTATACACGCAGTTCAGGCCTCCCGCGAATCAGAGGCGCTGCGGCGGGTTGCTTGACAGACCACGCACCCGTGGTATCATCCAAAGGTGGAACCGCCAGCTATACTGGACGGTCAATCAGCAAAGGAGCATCACCATGCGCGCCGTAGCAGCACTACTCGCGATCCTGGTCTGGGTCGTTCCGTCTCTGGCCGACATGAATCCCGACTGCCAGGTCTGCATTGACTTCTCGGGGACCGCGACCTCGTGGTCGAACGTGCAGAGCCGTGTCGATCCTGACCCCTACACGACGGTAGACGCGTACGTCTGCATCTACGGCATCAACGGTTTCGCAGGCATCTGCTTCACGGGTTACGTGACGCCGGGTGTATCGGCCGCCACTTCGTTCACCAGCCTGCTCCCGGGCAACCTCTCGATCGGACCGTGGGACGAGGGCATCACAATGGCGTCCACGGAATGCCACACGGACCGGTTCATGTATGTCGCGAAGCTCGAGCTCTTCTGCCTTGGCCCTCCCGGTGACGTCATGATCCTGGACCATCCCGAGTACCCGCGTTGGGTCATGGACTGCACGCAGCCGTTCTCCGAGCTCGACTACTACTGCGTCTGGATGCACGGCGGAGTGGGGAAGCCGGCGCTC
>Ga0180435_10001652_pt1 | contig 23006 bp, 14 predicted proteins | sample SS_ome_3_FD_132467 | JGI IMG/M metagenome (GOLD analysis project Ga0180435, IMG submission 132467) | Hypersaline lake sediment archaeal communities from the Salton Sea, California, USA - SS_3_S_1 metaG | ecosystem: Environmental > Aquatic > Non-marine Saline and Alkaline > Hypersaline >... | reverse complement strand
GCCGTCCTTGCAGAACTCGTTCTGGAACTCGATCAGTATCACTGCTGTGTCGGATGCGTTCATGGTATCTGCTGCTTTCGTGGGTTTAGACAGCCCGCCCTGTCTTGCCATCATTGTTATTTCATCAGTTCGCGGAGTAGTTTCAGTTCGTAGTCTGACAGTACCGTCGGGGCCTTCTCGCCCGGTTTGGCGGCCGCGGCCTGGCCGGCAGCCTTGCCGATAGTCTTGAAAGGCCGCCCCCACGCACCATCACCAGAGTCGCTCCCATCAGGAGACACAAAAATCTCACGCGCCGTCAAACCAGTAGCAGTCAACACGATCGCGGCCGCCGCAAGGAGATATCGTCCTAACACTCTCATAATCGAAGCTCTACTCCAATCCAGTAAAATGACTTCAGCACACCAGAGTATATCAAACCCCGCCTCCGATCTACAGGCGCGCCGCCTCAGCCCCGAAACGATTGCCCCAAGACAACAAGTATGATCTGAGCAAAGTGATCCCGCACGGAAGCTGAGTAAACGTAATATCTAAACCCTGACCCAGATGCCCTATATTAGACTTAAAGGGGATGTTGATTTAACCCTGATAGCTTTGACGCCAATCGCGTCGGTTGTTATTCCTCAACCTCAATCTCCATGTCGACTTCCATTTTGGTTTCAAGTTCGACCTGGAGTTCCTGTACCGCCACGCGTAGCGGTTCGTAAATGCTAATTTCCTGACCCACGATTTCAAAACTGACCGCCAATACGTAGCGGGCAGCGGCGTCAGGGTCACGACTCCACCCACGATGTCCGCGCACGGCGATGCAAAAATCATCGGGCAGGGCATTCGACTTCAGTATCGCCCAATCCTTCTGGAGAGTGCCTATGTTTCGCCGAGTATCAGGAATCTGGCCCGATGGACCGCGTGACTCGATGGTCCAGCCAAAACTGGTGCCTTCGCGAATCGCGTCTTCGTCCTCTATTTTGATCGCCCGCGTGAGGAAACTGTCGAGTTGCTCATCTTTGCGGTTGCTCACCCAATCAACCCACGTGGACAAGTAACCTCGGTGCGTTCGTCGCGTTCGTCGTGGTTCCGCGACGTAGGACAGAGTAGCTTCAACACGAATGTCATAGTCATCGCCTGGTCGACGCATCTGTTCCGGTATGCGAACTTGATAGATGTGGCAGTCACCTGCCGAAATCTCGGTATCGCCAGTAGTGACGAATGTCACTCGATGATCGGTGTTGGCTGTTGCTCGGTCTATGTCAGCAAGGCCGTATCCGATTCGCTGCAATAAGGCTGCCATCCGTTCCGGTGCCAAACCTACAGCCCAGATCGGCCAACGGGCGGACTGGGCGATTAGGGCACGGTATAACAAGCATGATTCGTCGGGGAGCACTCGCTGGAGTTCTGCCGCTATTCTTGTCACTTTGGGGGTTGCGTAAGAAGTGCCTACTTCGTCCCGGGCAAAGGCGGGACCACCATGCAGGGTGGATCGCACCAACTCCGGGTAGCAGTCATGCGCGACCGTCGGGGTGGTAACCACGAGCGGATTGCCGTCGTTGTTAAGGCAGTCGCCACCATACTCAACTACGTCCGGCTTGATTGATCCCCAGATTCCAAGGCCAGCCCGACTGAACGCCGAGGGTTCGCCGTCCGACGAAGCGAAGCTACGCCAGTCACCGAATTGAAAGCCACCGTAGGCAACAGAGCCGACCGTCATAGCCTGAAAGCTCTGGGCGGGGCTGGCGATCCGGCATGTCGGCTCTTTTAGATAGTCGGGATAGGACTTCCCGTTTGTGACCAGTTCTGCGATGCCTAATTTAGGGGCCGGGGAAGAGGTTTTGATGTTGCCAGCGCTCTGGATGATAAGCACGTCATTTTCAAAACTGATGCGGTCAATCTCGGCCGCCCATGCGGACATGTGCCGAATTCGGCACGGTGTGTCAGCATTGATCGAATGGTTGAAGATGCGAGTGTGTCGCGGGCCATTGTGATAATGCTTCACGACTTCCCTGACCACGATTGGCGGGAACATGTCCTCTAGCAGGCCGCAATTCGCGTCAAGAACGCGAGCGTTCTGAACCCACATGCGAGCTTGAGACTGCCCGTTCTTTGGCACTACCTCGCCGTGAATCACTGCTCCCGCAACCCGCGTTCCGTGCCCGCTGGGTGCGACATAGTCGGCAATATCCGTAGTGGCAATTCCGGGTATGAAACAATGCGATTCAGGCTTATCGATGGCTGGTTCAAGCCAGACATGCTCCTCTTGGATACCACTGTCTATCAAACACACGGCCGGAGCCTGAGCATCCGGCGGGAGAATGGTGGTGTTAGCTATCACGGCAGCCTGCTCGCGTTGAACCTGTTGGGGTGTTTCAATGTCGTCTGGTTCCACCACTTCAAATATGTATGGGTAATTGACCACCAAGTCCTTGAGGCCTTTGCCCGACAGTTTGAGACGCAGCGTGAAGCAGTCTGGGAGTGTCGCGGCGTCGGGCGTGTAGTCGTCTACGTGCATGAGCACTTCGGCATTGTAAGGCGAGACAATGGCCATCACGCTCTCATGACGCTCAGTTTGCAGGGCATCCCATTGGTCATAAGCGGCATTTCTATCAGCGAACCAAGCGGCCTCCTTGGCGGCCCATTTGGGGGCGGTAAGTCGGCCCCGCTTCGGCTTGTTTCGGATTTGCCAGTTGCCGACGCAGGCGATACTCACATCGACAATGTATGGCGAGGCATCATCAATCACGCCCCATTCTGCTAACAGCACGTCAGAAAGAATACGTCTCAAGCGTTCTTCCTGTGTAGGATCATCTACCAGATCATGGATCCGTGCTACATTCGCTGACCCTCTAATATTGCGGAAAAAATCGCCTAATGTGTCTTGAAAGCTAGCCAAGTCAACGTCTTCAGAAGTGACGATAACAAAGCCGTCTTCCTGTTCCGACACGATCTCGAAACCGAAGGAATTGCGAAGATCTTCCATGTCAAGCGAAGTGTCGATCTTCAGCAATAGGGGAATGCCAGCCTTCACGACGGGCAAGCCATCCTGGCCCCGTTGGCTTTGGAGTGCTTGCCAACGTGAACTGGCAGAAACCGCGCGGCTTTGGAGGGTGGTGCTATGGTCGGCACGGTTTGCCCGGTTCGCTGTGGTTATTGGATTCGGCTCACGCGGAGCACGCGGGAACCGTGCAGGCCCTTGTTTGCGTAGAAGTAAGGGCAGATGCTCAAAGTTGTGCGCCCCGGGCATCTGTTATGCTCCCTTCGGATGTGTATCATGCCTTCGTTGTTCTGCTATAGCCTGTCTCAACAGGGCCTCCGTAACAACCTTGCGGCCGTGAAGGACAGCAGCTTTGGCTGCGTCCTGGGCAGCTTTGACAACCATCGCCGCCGATGCACCAGTCAACTGCTCGACCAACATAGCCCAGTCGATCGGGTCGGCAACTTCTACGGCCGAGAGCGTCGTGTGCAAGAGCTTCTCGACTTCGGCGGGTCCCGGCAAGGGAACGTGGAAGACGTCGTCAAAACGGCGGAAGATGGCCGCATCCAGGGAGGATTCCACGTTGGTGGTCGCCACAAGCAAACCTGGGGCGTCATACTCCTCCATCAGTTGCAGTAGCGAGTTGACTATGCGTGAGGCTTCGCCGATGTCCCTGTTGTTCAGGCGTGACCGGGCGATGAAATCACATTCATCGATCAGCAGCACGCAGGCTCGCTCTTTGGCTGCGGTGAAAACGGACCGCAGATTGGCTGCCGATTCGCCAAAGTAAGATGAAATCAAGGCGTCGAACCGCACCTTCATCAATGACAGACCGGTGTTCCATGCTAAACGCTTGGCTCCGAGTGACTTGCCGCATCCCGGCGGTCCGTAGAGCAGGACTGTCTTGCGGGACCGCAAGCCGTAGGCGCCAAGCCGCTCCCTGGCGGCAAACTCGCATTCGATGCGCGCGAACCGAGCTTCGGTGTCTTCAGGGAGCACCATATAATGCTCAAGAGATTCTCTCGGAAGAATCTCGGCGAGTAACTCACCGTGTCGACGGCTGAGGGGGAGTTCCGTAAGCTCCCGATTCTCGCGGAGTGATGCTGGGGGCGTGGATTCACGCTTCTGCTTGCGCGGACGGCTAAGGATGCCCTGTAGCTGGTCCGCGAGCTTGCCGTGACCATTCTGGCGTTCTCGTTCTACAACCTTCTGGGCCAACCGGTCGAGATCGCCCTGTGAGCGATCGGCAATAGCTTTAACAATGCGTTTGATAATGTCTGCGTTCATGGTTTCACCGCCTTCTCAGTGACAGTTACTCCAGTCATGTTTTGAGTTCAGCCATCGCGGGATCATTGCGAAATTCCGACCTGTTCTTGCCGAGAAGCACGTACTTCCCGTTGGCCCACTTCTCGGTTTTGGTGTCGTGTCCGTGTTGCTGCTACGTCGTAACGTTGAGCGATACGGTTAAGATCGACACACGTAGCACTCTTTCGATTCGCGGGGTCAAGTATCCGCCGCTTCGAATCAAGTCGAGGGTTACCGCCAGTGATCGCCCGACCTCTGGCACAGCATTGTCGGAATCCTTCAACTTCAGTTCGCGTTTTGCGTTTTGTCTCTATCGGTTCATGATAGACTTGAGGGTGAGATTTTCAAGGATTTGGACTAATTCGAATTCAGAGTGCAACGCCGCGTTAATGGAACATGCATGTTCGAGGGGCATCGCGCTTTGCCCTGCATCCTGATTTGCACTACTTGGGGGTCTGTTGGGGCGAACATACCGCCCGCCGCGGCCGGGCTACTTGGTGGCTATCTTCAGGCTCTTAATCGTCTTGCGGATCTTCTTTGCTTTCGATGCCATCTTCTTCAGTGCGGCTTACTTCTGCGACGTTTGTTTCCCGCCGTCAGTCGCGGTTTTGACGTTTTCGCCTGCGTCTATCGCCATGATTGCCATGGCTGTTGCGGCATGAGATATGTAGTGCTTGTTGTCTTTGTAGAGCGATCGGGTGAACCAGCGGCCGCTGGCGCGTTGGTTTGACTTGAGCCAGGCGATCCCGCGTTTCAATCGCGGGTCTGAGGCCGGCACGCCGGCTCGCCGCAACACGTAGATCACGAATCCCGTGCCGTATCCGTCGCTGTTTGTGGTGTCTTGGGTTTTGCCATCGCCTCGTTTCCATTTTCCCAGCGTGGCCAGGGCCCATCCGCCGTCGGCTTTCTGAAGTGAGGCCAGTTCGGCGATCCACGCCTTGCGCTGCCTGGCGTCGGCCAGATCGCCGCACAGGCTGTCGGCCCAGAGGATCATCCCCTTGTGATGCGGCGCCGGCGGAGGGTTGGCCGCCAGATAACGCCGGATGTTCTTCAGGCCGGCTTGTGCTTTTTCGGTCTTGGCGTAGCTTTCCGGCGCGACGCCGGCGGCGATCGCCGCCAGCGTCGCGCCGTAGTGATCGTCGGATTCCATCGGCGGCCAGTCGCACTTGAGCCAGTTCCAGCCGCCATCCTTGCGCTGGACAGTCCACATGCGGTCCAGCGCCTTGCGCGTGGTCGGATGCAGCTTGCCGTTCGTCCCGGCGTCGCTGGCGGCCAGGGCGGCCGCGGCTACGATGACTTCGGCGTCCCATCGCGGGCCCTTCTTGGCCCAGCGTTCGTTGACGAGCTTCTCGGTGAACTTGCGGACCTCGCGATAGGCCTGCGGTCTTGAACCGGTCATCGGCGGGGTCATCAGATACGCCGCATCGGTGTGGCAGGCGACGCAGCGTCGCTTTTTCTGCCAGCCCAGCGCCGCGGTGTCCAGGAAGGATGCTGCTCGGGCCAGGGAGAACTTCTCGATCATCGGTTCGCTGGCCGAGTTGCCGCCGCGATAGGCCACTGGCGCCGGAGCGGCCGGTTCAACTGCGCCGGCCGGCGGCATGAGGCCCGCGGCGATGCATGAAACTACAGCAACGCAAAGGAGTGAGAGTTTCATCGATGATCCCTTCTCGCAGGAGTTTTTCAGATGGTCGCCAGTTCGCGGCCTCGATGAGCTGGCCAAATAACAGTAGTAGATCTTGAAGGTCTTGGCAAGAAAGATCTCCGAGGCCAACAGGCGAGCCTTACTTGGCGGTGCTGCTTTACGGGACCCCGAAGCCTTTCGATTCTGCGCCTTTCTTACACACGCCGCTTTCCGCGGCCGCATGAGTCTCGACTTGTCAGAGAGACGCCAATCAAGTAAGCTCTCCATGGAACTTGGGCGCGTCAGGAGATTGGCGGGCTGCGTTGTCTCGCTGTATGCTCCGAGAGGTGCGCCTCTTGACGAGTTGGCACGTGAGGACACTGTGTACGATGTCGATAGAGAAGAATGAAGTTGATCGCAGTCGATTTAATCCGGACGGGAAACTGCCTTACGAACTGCGGCAGCAGGATTTTCAAATAGCTATGCAGGACGTCTACGATTTCTTCTATGACGTAAACACGCTCCTGGCGGGCAAGGGACTCCAGAGACTGGACGAGATGCTCCGTCCGGCGATCATGTCAGGTGTTCTGTCGGACATGCTTACGGCGAGTTTGGCGAGCCACTCGCGTGTGCTTACTGAGAATCGATTCTTCAACGGTCATCCCGACCTTGTTGTGCAGGGCAAATACCCAAACAACTCGGTTAAGTCAGGCGGCGCCGGTGTGGAGATAAAGACAACACGGAAGACAGGCGGCGCCGTTGACACTCACGGTGCTCGTAAGCAGTGGATGTGCGTATTTGTTTACCGTGTTGACAATGAAACGGAACCCGCTTGCGATCGCGAACCTATGACCTTTACGGAAGTGTATCTCGGGGCGGTTGACATCGACGACTTTCGAAGAAACGCACGTGGTGAGCTTGGAACACGGACCGCGACGCTGCACAAGGACGGAATCAAGAAACTGCGTAAGCAGTGGATTTACTTAGCCTGATTGCCCGTGCGACAGCGGAGTTTCTTCAGTTTCGGAATCGATTCGCAAGCCATCTCAAAGTACGTCTTGTCTTGCTCAACTCCGATGCTCTCGTAGCCGACCGCTTCCGCCGCGGCCAGAGTTGAACCCGCCCCGGCAAAGGGGTCCAGAACAACGCCTCGGCCGAGAGGCAGAACGCCTCGAACAACCTGGCGAAGAAACGCCTGAGGTTTAAGGCTGGGGTGCGGCGCCAAGGCCCGCTCCTGTTTCCGTGTCGGACTTGACTGAATCACATCGCCAAACGGCCTGTCTTCGCAAGGTCTGCGGAAGCCTCCGGTACCCCAGTTGCGAAGATTATCCTGCACCCTGTCTTCAAAGGACTTTCTGTACACCAGCCACGGCTCCCACATGGACCGAGGCATAACACTCACTTCAGGGAACTGTTCGTGGGCGCCCTTCGGGCGATCCCCGCCGCGCATTGTCATCACGAGTCGGATAATCTCACCTCGCCTTTCAAGCCCCGCCAAAGCCAGCGCCGCGGCCACAATGTACGACACTAGCGGATTTGAGGCTACGACTACATGCGCTCCCGGAACGAGTTTTCGGAGCAGAAGCCTGCCCCAGGCATGAAAGAAGTCATGCAGATTGTCTAATTGCGTACTTGTTAGTGTTGTGAAACGCGGCAGCGGGGATCGAACGTGGCCATCGTATGACGGCGGTATGCGCCACACTCCGCCCTTGCCGGTGCGCAGCTTCGATTGCTGATCCTTCGAGTACTCGTGCAGACCATATGGCGGGTCGGTCACCACAGCGTGAATCGTATTGTCCGGCTGTTCCGCCAACCAATCGAAGCAGTCTGCATGATAGAGTTTTGCCGCTCCAATGCAAACCGGGCCGCGGCTGATCTTGGCTCGAAACGCCTCTGCTCGCACCTCCGTCGTCTCGGCATCCTGAAGTCGATAACAACCACGAGATTCTCTCATGAACAACGTAGGTGTGTTCAGGCGAAGGTAAGATCTTATTGAGGAGCCCGGTGCGTCCCCAATCGCCTGACGCACCTTGTCTTGGATCTCCTTAACAGTGAGGGCTCTTGGTATCGAACTCAAAGCCTGCAAAATGGCGTCACGCACCTGTCCTGGCTGATAGCGTGTCTCAGTTTTACCCATAGCACAACACTATAGACGTCTAGACGTCGTTTGTCAACAAACTTACTCCGTGGCCTTATAACGCCTCAGAGTTGTTTCTTGACATGCTTCCCACTCTTAGAGGTGGGACTCCTGATTCCGCTGATCGCCGATACGCTTCAACTCCATACAGATGAGATGGTAAGCTGTCCAATAGTATTTGGCCCGACGTCGCGGGCGCCGGGCCTTCGGTCCTCTACTTGGCGGCGACCTGCAGGCCCTTGATCGTTTCGCGGACTTTCTTCAGTTTTGGGGCCATCTTCTTCATCGTGTCGGTGTGTTTCTTCAGTTCTGCGTTGAAGTCGAAGTCCGGCGGGTCGGCCGCGTCGCTGGGGTTCAGACCGCCGGTCAGCATCAGCATCTTCTCCCAGACGGCGTATCGCGTTGGCGCCAGAGACTGCAGTTTGGCAAGGTACTGGGGGCTGTGGGCGTAGCTTATGGCGTAGAGCCTGGCGAATTCGGCGTGGTCCTCGTGTACGGGTCCGTTGCCGTAGCCCGAGACGCACACGCCGTCGCGAATCTTGGCCAGGCCCCATTTGCTCATGATGTCCTTGTCGGACTCGCGGGCCTTCTGGTCTATCGTGTGCCCGCATTCGTGGGCCAGGGTCGTGGCGCTGAGGCGGGACCCGCCCATTCCGATCCGGTCGGGCACACCGTAGGCGCAGCCGCCCTTGTAGATCGTCAGGCCGGTCTCCTTTTCCTCTGAAGTCGCCGCCAGCCCGGCCCGGTAGGGCGGCGGGAGCGTTTCGACCGCCTTGATCGCATCTTTGAGCTTGAGCTCCATCTCGGTGTCTTCAAACGTGATCTTGAACTTCGTATCTCCGAGGCTCACCAGCCACTGTTTGGCGTTGATGGTGACGACCTTGTTGACGCTGCGGTTGTACTGCTTCATCTGGACCTTCTTTGGCCCGGAGATAATTTTGACCCTGGCGCCGTCGGAGTTGCCCTTGCCCTGGTGCAGCGGTCCGCCGAGCGGATTGAACTCAACGTCCAGATGCAGGATCGGCAGGGCCTTTGAGACCTTGAGCATGTGCTCCCACAGTGCGAAGCGTTTTGGCGAGAGTTTCTTCAGCTCGTTTTTCATTCCCCGACCGGCCGCGTAATCGGTGCAAAACGCATAGATCCGGGCGAACTCGGCCTGGTCCTCGTGGTTGGCGTGGTTGCCGTAGTTCGACACGTCGATGTTGTCGGCCTTCGCCGCGGCGGCCCATCGGTCCAGAATGTCCTTTTCCTTCGAGCGGGCGCGTTGTTCGAGGATATGCCCGGCCTCGTGGACGATCACACTGGCGGCGTGAGCGGGTTTCAGCGGTATCATGTTCAGGTAGCTCTGACCGCCGTGGGCCGCGGCCCCGCCGAGGGTCTTGTAGAACGCCAGGCCGGCCTTCTTGTCTTCGGAGACCACCTCCAGAGCCCGGCGGTAGGGGACTGGGATCAGTTCGGCGTAGGACAGGGCGTCTTTGATCTTGAGCTTAGTCGAATCCTCGATAGTGACCTTGAAATTGCTCTGCCCGAGGCGAACTCGCCACTGCTTGCCGGGCTTCTTGTTGTTGGCCATCTTCATGGCGACCGGCCCGGAAACCACAGTTGCCTTCTGCAGGTTGACCGAGCCGAGATTGTTCATGATCGGCGCGAAGATCTTGAACAGCATCTGGCGTTTGGGCTGCGGCTTCTTAGCGTCGGCCTTCTTCGCGTTTTTCGCCGCGGCGGGTGCGATCAGAACAGCCAGAGTCAGCGAAGCGGCGAGGCATGACAGTAGTTTGGATTTCATTGTCGGCATCGGGTGGTCCTTCCAGGATGGTTGTATTCGTTACCGCCGGTCTGCGGCGTTGCGATTGTCGAGTAATAACAAACGATTCGCAATCATCTTTAACGCACGAAAAACAACTTTCCTCGAGCGGGCGCGACGGCGGTGCATCGACACAGAGACACAGAGGCTCAGAGAACGGCTAACGGCGGAATCGTTGTTGTTAGAAGCTACGACAACGGCAGCGGCGGTCTGAAAACAGCCGTCGCCGCAGTAATTCTCGCGCCGTTGCCGTTCTCTGAGCCTCTGTATCTCTGAGTCTCTGTGTAGAAGCCTATCCGCTCGGCCCTTGCTCGACTTGCGTTGGGGTGTTATGATTCGGATAGTCGGCCTGGGTGGTCGGCTCACGCATAAGCGAAATAACATACCCCGCCGGTTTACGAGGTCCTTACTATGAAGTCAGTACGTATCTTGTCTACTCTAGCCGTTGTGTCCGCAATTCTCATCGCCAACTCCTCGCTCGGAGCCGAACCTGAGTGGAAGCAGTGGCGCGGCCCGGGCCGCGACGGGAAATCGACCGACACGGGTCTGCTGAAGAGCTGGCCCAAGGGCGGGCCGAAAAAACTGTGGGTTATCGAGGGCGTCGGAAACGGATACTCGAGCGTAACGCTCGACGGCCCCCTGGCCTACATCACCGGTCGCAAGCCGCACGCCGACGAAAAGATCGAATACGAGACGCCCCCCAAGCACATATGGCAGATCAAGGGCCAGGGCTTCTACGTCAGCGCGATCGACTACGCCACGGGCAAAGTCAAGCAGTCCAAAGACGTCACCAAGGCGTATTACGAGAAGATTCATCCCGACGGGCGGCACGAGAATCTCTCCTACAAGGGCACGCGGGCCAGCATCACCATCGAAGACGATTGGCTCTACGTAACTACCGGGCTGGGCGAGATCATGTGCCTCAAGAAGGATACGTTCGAGAAAATCTGGTCGCGGCACGTTAAGGAAAAGGAGTTCGACAGCGGCGTTGTCGGACACGGCTGGGGCTACACCGAATCGGTCCTGATCCACGACGGCAAGGCGATCTACTGCGTCGGCGGCGAGAAGACCTTTATGGTCGCACTGGACAAGATGACCGGCAAGACGGTGTGGAAATCGCCTCCCAACGGGCAAAGCCAGTACGGCTCGACGATATTCGCCGACGTCGACGGCGTGCCGATGCTCGTAAACGGCAGCCGCGTCGGGCTCATGGGCGTTCACGCCAAGACCGGCAAGGGGCTGTGGAAATACGAGTTCGCCAAGAACAACATGGCCAACTGCAACACGCCGATCTACTCAGACGGCTACGTATTCTGGCCGTGCGGGTACGGCAAGGGCGGGATATGCCTCCAGCTAAGGGGCAAGGGCAGCAAGGTGTTCGCCAGGAAGGCTTGGGAGACCAAAGACGCCGACTGCCATCACGGCGGGATGATACTGCACAACGGGTATCTCTACGGCAACAATAAGAAGGGCTTCGCCTGCATCGAGTTCAAGACCGGCAAGACGATGTGGGACTCCAACGACCTGGACGACGACGCGCCGAACATTCCCAAGGGCTCGGTCTGCTGGGCCGACGGGATGTTCTACGTATTCGGCGAGAAGGCCGGTGAAACGCTCCTGGTCGAAGCCGACCCCAAGGGCTTCAAGATCAAGGGACGTTTCTTCGCAGAGGGCATCGCCGACATGTCCGAATGGACCAAAGAGCACGATCGGACAATGGGCACCAGTTGGGCCCATCCGGTGGTCGCCGGCGGCAAGCTCTACCTGCGGCACTTCAACAAACTCTACTGCTACGACGTGACGAAGAAATAACGCCGTCGCCAGGCGTTCGGCGATCCGATTGATTCCCAGGCTTCACAGCCCCGAGTGCTGTGAACCTGTGAATCACATGGTCGCCGCAGGTCCCGATGGCGAGTTCAACCTTCGGCGGTGCGTCTTGTGTATTCATAAAGTCGGTGAGGTACATGCTTTAGATTCGGCAGGCCTCTTGGGCGAGGCCTAAGGTGTAAAAGAAGTACGCATTATCAGGCTTATAGTTCACACCCCTGAACCTGTGAATGTAATGTGAAGCCGGTCCGGCCCGAGCATGCGGGTCGATCCTCCAGGGTCATCCCAGCGGCACGCGGGGAAATAATCTTCCCCGGACCTCGTTAGCCTGTTAGGATTAACCTCTAATTGCAGACACTCCTTAACACTCATACTCACATAAAAAGGAACGGATCATGTTTAGAAGAACACTCTTATCGGTAGCTTTGGTTCTGACGGTTCTCGCCGGTTCGCTGATCGCCGCCGAGCCTGTTCGCGTGGCGTGCATCGGCGACAGCATCACCGCCGGGGCGGGCATCCGCGATCGGAAGATGCACTATCCGGCCCAGCTCGGGCGTCTGCTGGGCGAGGGGTACAAGGTGATAAACTGCGGCAACAGCGGCTCGACGATGCTCAAGAAGGGCGACAAGCCGTTCTGGAATCAGCGGCAGTGGAAGGCGGCTCTGGAGTTCAATCCGAATATCGTGGTCATCAAGCTCGGCACCAACGACTCCAAGCCGCAGAACTGGAGGAAGAAGGACCAGTTCGCCGCGGACTACAAGGACATGATTGCCGAACTGCGCAAGCTGCCGGCCAAGCCGAAGATCTTCATCTGCAAGCCTGTCCCCGCGTTCCCGGGCAGGTGGGGCATCACCGACAAGGTCATCCGCGAGGAAGTCATTCCGATCACGCTGCAGGTCGCCGCGGAGACCAAATGCCCGGTGATCGATCTGTACAAGGCTCTCAGCGGTAAGAAGGCGATGTTCCCCGACACGGTGCATCCCAACGGCGCCGGCGCCGGAGTGATGGCCGCCGTGATCCGCGACGCGATAACAGGCAAATCTTCCGGCGGATGCGCCAGTTGCCCGTCATGCAGCGGCGGCGAGCCGTTCTTCAACGGTAAGGATCTGAAGGACTGGATCGCCAAGAAGTCGCGCAAGACCCCGAGCATGTGGTCGGTCGGCACGCCGAAAGTTGACCCGAAGAATCCCAAGCTGCTGATCGTAGAGCCCGGCGGAAACGCGATGGTCAACACCCCCGCCGGCCACGGAAAGAGCCTGGACTTCTACAGCGCCAAGAAGCACGGCGACGGAATCATCACCCTGGAGCTGATGGTCCCCAAGGGCTCGAATTCCGGGATCTACCTGCAGGGCGAATACGAGATCCAGGTCCTCGACAGCTACGGCCGCAAGAAGCTCGGCGGCGGCGATATGGGCGCGGTCTACGGCGCGACGCCCCCGAAACTCAACGCCTGCAGGAAGCCGGGCCAGTGGCAGACGTACGAGATACACTTCCAGGCGCCCAAGTTCGACGACAAGGGCAAGAAGACCGCCAACGCGCGGATCATCAAGGTCCTGCTCAACGGTCAGTTGATCCAGGAGAATATCGAGCTGAAGGGTCCGACTCCCGGCGGCGTCGACGGCAAGGAGAAAGCCAGGGGACCGCTGATGTTCCAGGGCAACCACGGACCGGTGGCGTACAGGAACATAATGATAAAGCCGCTTAAATAGGGACCTGACCGGCCGGCCTATATGAGTCGGTGCAGTTCCTGGAGATGATCGTCAAAGTCGCTGTCGTCGAAGCAGTATTTCATATCCAGGAACCGCTTGCGGAACTCGGCGATCTTCTCGCCGACCGACCGGTTGTCCGAGATGACGTCGCGGATGTACTGGGCCAGCGTTTCAAAATCAGCGGTCCGCATGCCGAATCGGGTCATTTCCGAGACGCCCATCCGCAGTGCTCCGGCCGCCGCGAAGCCCTCTTCCCGACTGGTGGCCTGATAGTTGACGATGATGTTGTTTTGCTCCAGGTGTTTGGCGATATCGGGTCCTTTGGCGTATCCGACTTCGACCACCACCTGGTGCGTTTCGGTGAAGTCGACGGATCTGTCGCCGGCGACCTTCAGTCCGCATGCGTCCAGCGCCCGGGCGAGAGCCTTGGCGTTTGCGATGACGTTTTTCTGGTATTCATCCTTGAATGCGTTCATCTCGTACGCCGCCATCAGCAGCCCCAGCATCGTGCCGAGGTGGTGGTTGCTCACTGAACCGGGGAAGGCTCTCCGCTGAACGGCTTGCCACAGTTCGAAGCGATAGTCATCTTCGGCGAAGTCCGCGGCGATAACGCCTCGCTGCGTTCCGAAAAACGTTTTGTGCGTCGATCCGGTTACGATGTGTGCTCCGTCGGCGAACGGGTCCTGGAAGTACGGTCCTACCAGGCCCAGGACGTGAGCCATATCGTACATCAGTATTGTGTCGAGCCCCATAGCGTCAATCATCGACCGCAGGGGCGCGACCGGTTCGGGGTGCAGGACCATGCTCTTGCCCAGGATGATCAGTTCGGGCTGCTCCCGCCGGATCATATCTTCGCATGCGTCAACGTCGGTTTTATAGGGGTTGTCGGCGCAAACCGGCAGGCTTACGACCGCGGGCCTCTCGGTTCGTTTGTTGCGGGCGACGAAGTCCCTCAGCGCACCCATCGGCTGGGCGCTGAGGTGCCCGCCCTGAATGATGTGGTGATTCAGCACGCTGCGAATGCGGCGTTGTTCGCTTTTTCTGTCCGCCCGGTTGAGGAAGTCCACGATGGCGCTGAATACCGCGGTGTTGGCCATCTGTCCCGAGACAACCTTCGTTTCGACCTGCCCGCAACTCAGGTAGCGGCGCATTTCGGAGACCAGCAGTTGCTCGACCTGTTCGATGAACTCCGTGCCCTGGTAGTAGAAGACATCGGCGTCGTTGAACGCCTTGAGGGGCTTGTGTTCGGCGTATCGACCGGTCGGGTCCATGATTGACAGCAACCGGACGGCCGGCGAATGCGACTGCTCGGAGGGGATCAGGTTTATGCAGTCCCTCTGCCGCCAGATGGTGTTGCTGATGGTCCGGTCAAGCAGTTGGCGTGCGCATCCGAGCAGTTTGCGCCCGGGTGACTGTTCGGCGTCGCTGTCGATGGTTCGCCGATCGGCCAGGATCGGGCGCGCCAGAGGCGGCGCCTCGCCCCGCAAATGATAAGGCGTGATCACTGCTTCGAGACGCTTGCGGCGCACTTCGATCTCCACCTGATCGCCTTGTCGCAAATTAGAATCGATCAGCGCCAGGCCGATCGCACGAAGGGCGCTCTGATCGGTGCGCACCGAATCGAGACCCTGACCTTCGTATTTCCAGTACGGCGCCATATTCCCGCTGGTTACATGTCCGACGCTCGTTCCGTTGTGGAACACCGGGTATCCGGCCCGCGGGACTCCTCTGTCAAGCAGCGCGAAGGGCATGATGCGCCGCGGCAGGTCGTCGATCCGGTCCGTGTGGCGGTCCAGGATGCGCCCGAGGGCTTCGAACTGCTTCAACAGGGCGTCCCTTCCGACGAAATCACCCTTCAGGGGCGAGAAGCTCACCGCAAATCGGGACAAGCTTGATGCGAAGACGGGAATTTCGTTTCCGTCCGGGTCCAGGCCCAGTTCGTGGCCGTAGAGAGGCAGGGCGGCCTCCAGTCGCAGCATGTCACGAGCGCCAAGCCCGATCGGCTCGGCGCCCCGCCGGATCAGCAGGTCCCACAGATCGCCGGCCGATTCGCTCGGGGCGAACAACTCGAAGCAGATCGGCTCGCCGGTGTAGCCCGTTCGCCCCAGGCATACGCTCGCGCCGTTTATCGTCGCAATGCTCAAGCAATTCCGCATCGGCTCGGGCAACTCGCCTTCCTCCAGAACGCCCAGCAGTATGTCCTTGGACTCCGGTCCCTGGAGGCTGATCATGGCGAGTTCTTCGGTCCGATCGGTCAATTCTACGTTTGGGAAATCCTCGATAAATGACTGCAGGTGAGCCCAGTCTTTTGCGGCGTTGGCGGCGTTTACGACCAGGAGGTGTTCATCGTCGGCGAAGCGATACAGATAAGCGTCGTCGACCGCTCCGCCGCCTTCGTTGGGAATTAACGTGTACTGCGCCAGCCCGACGTCCAGTGCGGCGGCGTTGTTTGTCAGGACATGCTGGAGAAAAGCCAATCGGCCTTCACCGCGGATAACGAAACGACCCATGTGTGAAACGTCGAAGATCCCGGCCCGGCTGCGTGTGGCCAGGTGCTCCTTGACTATGCCCATAGGATACTGCACGGGCATCTCCCAGCCGCCGAACGTAACCATCTTCGCCCCCAACTCCACGTGCCGATCGTACAGTATAGTCTTCATAGTAGTTTCCAGGTCGTATCTTGATGGGAATCGGCATGAAGTACTTGAGTGTCCTATCTCGATCCGGACGTTACTTGCAGGATGAGTTCATTCTGCTCCAGCGTCGCCAACGCCGCCTGAGAAGGCGCCGCATCGAGATACAGAGTGCAGCAGGCGGCCTGGGCTCCGTCAAAGATCGCGTTTTCCATCTCTTCGACATTGATCTCCTCCTCCCGCAGCAGGTTAAGTATGCCCGCAAGCACACCAACGCGATTATAGTGGCGGATGACCAGCGAATGGGTGGCCGGAGAGCGGAGGCACATGTTGATCGGTCTGGGCGGTTTTCCCGTCTCGTAAAACGCCTTTATGATCCTCGCAACGTCGTCGGCGACCGCGTCGGAGGCTTGTTCGGTCGAAGCGCCTATGTGGGGAGTGGCTGTGACGGATCGCGCCAGATCGGTCTGGGAGAATTGCGCTTCGCCTCCGGAAGGTTCGTTGGCGAAGACATCGAGCCCGACGCGCAGTTGGCGCTGCTGGACGGCTTGTGCCAGGGCGTCCTGATCGACGATTTCTCCGCGAGAGGTGTTAATGAAAATTGCTCCCTCGCGCATGGCCTGGAGGAACTCGCGATCCACCAATCCTTTGGTTTCGGGCGCCGCGGCCAGGTGAACGGAGACCGCGTCGCTGCATTTGGCCAGGTCCAGCGGCGAGGCGCAGTATTCCAGCCCCAGTGCCGCCGCCCGCGCCGGATCGAGGCTGCGGCTCCAGGCGGCGACGCGCATTGCCAGCCCGCGTGCGGCGGCGGCGACAGCCTGACCGATCATGCCCGCACCGAGAATGCCCAGAGTTCGCCCGCGCAGCCCGCGGGCCTTACCGTACTCCTTCTTTCGCCATCTTCCCGCCCGGAGGTCCGCCGAGGCGTCAACGATTCGTCTATCGCAGGCGACCAGAAGTCCGATCGCCAGCTCCGCCACCGCGGCGCTGTTCGTTCCCGGGCAGTTCGTGACGTATATGCCGCGACTGCTCGCCGCGACGGTGTCAATTGTGTTGACCCCCGCTCCGGCGCGCACTATCAGCGAGAGCTTGCGTCCGGCGTTGATCGTCTCGGCCGACACTTTTGTCGATCGCACAACTAACGCCTGCGCCTGCCCAATCTCGCCGGGCAACTGTTCGGCTGTCAGGTCGGGGCGGACATCCATATCGACTCCCAGGTCGCGCAACGCGTCCTCCATTCGCTGTGAAAGCTTGTCGGCTATCAGTACTCTCATGGTTGTCCGGCCTTCCTGCTGATTGAGAAGTTCGTGTTGGGCGCCGTAACCGCGACCATGTCGCGAGCGTAACGTCCCCGCCTCGCCGCGTCAAGCCCGGCCCGGTCGGTGACATTGAGCCCGAGATGAGGTGAAATTCTGATCGTAAGGAGCCATGTGATGATGCAAAAACCTCTCATTTCCATTACGACTTGCGACGGATCGGCAACGCCGGCGGCAAGTGGGACAAACGGATCTCGCCGACAGGCGGCGACGGGGCGAAAATCGACGCCCCCGGCAAGGGCGCCCGGCTGGTCGCTATCGTCAAACGCCCGGCGACTGCAAAATGAAACTTCCAGTGCGCCGGGGATCAAAGAAATGGATGCATGGCGATTGGCTTTTGGTATACTCACTTGATAGTCGGAACATGCAAACCGAGGAAGATAATATGAAACTGCGACTAGTGTTATTTGTGACGGGTTGTTTCGCGGCGATGATGTCCGGCGGCGCGGCTGGGGCTTCGCCGGCGACCGAGGCGTTGGCCAGGTACGGCGTTAAGGAGATCGCCTTTGTCGAGCGGAAGTTCGGCGGCGACGGGCACTGGTACGCTAACTTCGCGTATTTCTACAACGGCCCGCAGAGCCCGGCCTACACCAACGGGGCCCGACTGGCCAAACTCGACGTCGCAAGCGGCGAAGTCACCACGATCCTCGAAGACAAGACCGGATCGATCCGCGACCCCAGGGTCCACTACGACGCCGGGAAGATCCTGTTTTCGTACCGCAAGGGCGACACCGCGCAGTTCCACCTCTACGAGATCAACGTCGACGGTACGGGGCTCAAGCAACTGACCGACGGGATCTACGACGATCTCGAGGCGACGTATCTGCCCGACGGCGGGATAGCGTTCGTTTCGGGGCGTTCGAAGCGGTGGGTCAACTGCTGGCTGGTTCAGGTCGCCGTGCTGTATCGCTGCGACGGCGACGGCAAGAACATCCGCCAACTGTCGGCGAATATCGAGCAGGACAACACCCCCTGGGTCCTGCCCGACGGGCGGCTGCTCTTTACGCGATGGGAATACGTAGATCGCTCGCAGGTCAGCTTCCATCACCTCTGGAGCTGCAACCCCGACGGGACGAACGCCGCCGCCTTCTTCGGCAACATGCATCCCGGCTCGGTCTACATCGACGCCAAGGCGATCCCCGGAACCAACAGGGTCGTGCTGGTCGATTCGCCCGGACACGGACGAAGAGAGCACGAAGGGCGCCTGGCGACGGTCACCGACCAACTCGGGCCGGACGACAGATCCGCGCTGAAGCATATCGGCAACGTCAACTGCCGCGACCCGTACGCGCTGTCGCTGGACTGTTTCATCGTCGCCGCCGGCAGGAGCATCAAGGTTGTCGACGGATCCGGCAAGACGATGGATCTGCACAACTCGAAAATCACGATCAGCGAGCCGCGCCCGATCATAAAGCAGAAACGCGAGCGGGTGATTCCTTCGCGAGTCGATTACTCCAAGGCCAACGGAACGCTCGTGCTCAACAACGTCTATATCGGGCGCAACATGAAGGGGATCAAGAAGGGCGAGATCAAGAAGCTGATGGTCCTGGAGACTCTTCCCAAGGCGCTGAACTACGGCAGCGGATACCACGACTTCATTCCGATCAGCCACGGCGGCACATTCACGCTGTCGCGGATAGTCGGGACTGTTCCCGTCGAGCCCGACGGATCGGCCCACTTCGAGCTGCCGGCCAATCGTCCGCTGTTCTTCATCGCTCTGGACGAGAACGATCGGACGGTCAAGCGGATGCACAGCTTCCTTTCGGTCATGCCCGGCGAGGTGCTCAGTTGCGTAGGTTGCCACGAGGACCGGGTCAAAACCCCGACGATCGCCGTCGGGCGGGTCGTCAGCGCCATGAAGCGGGCGCCCAGCAAACTCAAAGCCGTCCCCGGCGTACCGTACACGATAGATTATCCCAGGGACATCCAGCCGATACTCGACAAGCATTGCGTAAAGTGCCACACTCCCGAGAAGGCCAAGGGAAATGTCATCCTCACCGGCGATCACGGCCCGGTGTACTCCTTCAGCTACATGACGCTGACGACGACGGGGCTGGTTTCCGACGGACGAAACGGCCGCGGAAACAGCGCACCCCGCGCCGTCGGGGACACCGCCAGCCCGCTTATGAAAATGCTCGACGGCACGCACCACAAGGCCAAACTGGCGAAAGATGAAATCGCGCTGATCCGCAACTGGATCCACACCGGCGCGCCGTATCCCGGAACGTACGCCTCGCTGTACACGGGGATGCTCCGACACAACACCGCGACGAAGGAGTACCGCCAGGCGCACAAGGCCGCCGAGGCGACCTTCAAGAGCAACTGCTCGAAATGCCATCGTCAGCGTTTCCCGCGACTCGAGCACAACAGCATCGCCGGCACGAAGAACAGGAAGACGTACTTCTGGGACTCGCACATGGCGTGCAACCTGTCCAGGCCGGAGAAGTCTCCGCTGCTGCTTGCGCCGCTGTCCCGCAAGGCCGGCGGGTGGGGCAGATGCAAGGCCCGCGACAAGTCGCCTGCCCAAACGCAGGCGGCGGCTAAGCTCTTTGCCGACACGAAAAACGCCGACTACCAGGCGCTGCTGAAGATGGCCGGCGAAGCCAAGGCGTGCCTCGACAAGAACAAGCGATGGGACATGCCCGGATTCAAGCCGCATCCGTACTACGTCAGGGAGATGAAGCGATACGGCATCCTGAGCGAGGCGTTCGACGTGGATCGCGACAAGATCGACGTGTTCGAACTCGACAGACGCTACTGGGAGTCCTTCTGGCACTATCCCAATGGCGGCGGCCCCAAGCTCTACGCCAACAGGAAGATGCACCGAATGCTGGTTTCGCCCAAAGCCAACGTGCCCTGGGCCAACGACTTGACGAAACTGAAATAAATCGCCGCAGTTGCAGTTGATCAACAGCAATGCGCGAAGTTTTCACAAAAACCCCAACATTCTAGGCGCGTGCTACGGCTGTTTTGTCATATTTTCCAGGTTTTTTTGAGAGAGCGTCTGTCAGCCTGAAGTCTTTGTCAATATAACATGTTAGGGTCTGGGAGATCCCGATGTATGCCGGTGAAGCTTGTGTTTGGGGCCGGTTCGTGCAGGGAATTCGCTTGTTGCGCTGAATATCGGCGAGTATGATCCGGACACTCGGAACGGAGTTCGGAGATCTGGCTCTCAGGTCGCGTAATTGCAGTTCTCGGAGGCGTTAGTGAAACGCATCAGACGATTTTTGACTTTCCTGTGTGTCTTGTACATACTCTGTGCATTGACCGGGGATTCTATGGCGCTGGTTTACAGTGGCGGCGTGGGGCACACCACCGCTCCGGAAGCTGATCCCGGATGGGACAGTGTCGGCAAGATGTCGATCGGCTCGGGAACGTATCTCGGCCATGGGTGGGTGCTCGCGCCGTACCATGTATACAGCCATAACGCCGCGACGGGATCGTACATCGACCTCGATCAGCGTTACAACGGGATACTCGGCACCGCCAGGAGGATCGAGTACAGCGACACCATGGACACTGACCTGGTGATGTTCCGCATAGAAGGAAACCCGGACTTGCCCGAGATCCGAATCAGCAGTTCGGCTCCGTTGGGCCAAGAGGTCACCATCATCGCCGCCGGTCGCAGCCAAGTCGGCGGTTTGGTTGACTTCGGGGGCGGGTATATTGGTTTTGAAACTGACTGGCGTCGCGCCAAACGCTGGGGGCGGAATGTGACCGGTTCCTTTGTGACCTCAACGAGTTCGTCCTACGGAAGGACCAGGTCGCTGACCGCTCACTTCGACTCACCCGGCCTGGGCGACGACGAGTGCCAACTGGTGGCCAACGATTCAGGCGGAAGCGCGTTTGTCGAAGTGTCGCCTGGCGATTGGACTCTGGCGGGCATGGCGCTTTCGGTCGGTACTCCCGGCGGCTACCACGGCCCCAACGTGGTGTATAACGCGGTCTACGGGAATCACGCCTGCTATGCGGACCTGTCGTCCTACAAATCCCAGATCGACGCGATCCGTCTGATGCCGCTGCCCGGCGACGCCGACTGGGACGGAGACGTCGATACTTCCGACATAGAGATATTCAAAGCCACGTTCGGGCGGACCGGATCGGACCTCCAGGCGGATTTCAATGATGATGAGATAGTCGACCTCAAGGATTTCGCCATCATACGCGGTCACTTCGGAATCGTCAGCGGAGGGGAACTGCCCGGGGCCGAGGACCTCCCGGTGGCGGTAGCTCCCGAACCGGCGACGATCTTACTTCTGGGCGTATCGGGCGGTGTGCTGCTCCGATCGCGCCGACGCCGCTGAGAAGCCGGCTCCTACTTCTTTTCGATGCGGTGCAGGTGAGTGTCCGTCCGCAGGTAGATCGCTTTCCCGCTGATCGCCGGCGAGGCCATTATGCGGCTCCTGTTCAGGCGGTTTTCGGCCAGTTGTTCGTACCGTCGCCCCGGCTTGATCACGACTGTTCCCTGACGCTCGTTGAACAGGTATATCCTTCCCTCAGCGTACAGCGGCGAGGCCGAATACGCACTTCCCATCCTCCGGCGCCAGACCGTTTTGCCTGTCTTGGCTTCAAAGCACAGAGCGTATCCTCGATGCGTCACCCCGTAGATCAGATCGTCGACGACGACTATCGACGAACGCTGCGGGGCGTCCTTCCTGACTTTCCAGGCGATTGTCGCGGTGGGCTTGCCGCCTTTCATCGTCGGTTTGAGAGCCCACAATTGCGGGCGAGAGCAGTCGGTCACGACGTACAGCAGCCCGCCGGCGAACACCGGCCTGGGAATGATCGAAAAGCCGACGATGGGAACTTTCCACAGCACCTTTCCCGTTTCCGGCTCGTATGAGAAGATCGCGTCGGCGCAAGGCGCGATCAACTGCTTGCGCCCGCAGGCTTCGATAACCGTCGGCGTGCAGAACGCCTTCTTCGCGTCGTATTGGCGATTGCTGTAGTCGATCCCTCGGTCGGTCTTCCATACCGTCCGTCCCGTATTCCTGTCCAGTGCGATTATGAACTGCTTGTCGCATCCGTCCATCGGCATGATCAGCAGCGAACCGTACGCGATCGGCGAGACGCCCGGCCCCATGTCGTGATCGCAGTTTATGTCGCGGCGCGACCAGATGACCTTGCCGCTTTTCGTGTCCAGGCACGCCGTTCCGTACGTTCCGAAAGTCACGTAGACCCTGCCGTCCTCGATCACCGGCGTCGGCGAGGCGTAGCTGTTTAGCGGATTGATTCGCTCCGGCTTGGCCACCTCGAAAAGCTTGATGTCATGTTCGATCTCGCCGCTTGTGCGGTTGACGCAAACGGCGTACAGATCCTTGCCCTTGTTCTCGGAGGTCGTCATCCACACCTGATCGCCCCAGATCACCGGCGACGACCAGCCGGTCCCGTGCACTTCGGTCTTCCAGGCGATGTTCTTCTCAGGGGACCAGGTAAGGGGCAGGCCCGTCGCGTTTGAGTGCCCGTTGGCCGACGGGCCGCGGAATTCCGGCCAGTTGACCTCTCCGGACGGCGGGGGACCTGTAAGCACCGCTAGTAGTGTTATCCAGGCTGCATTTGTCATCGCGTAATGATCTCCGATTACGGGCCGGCGGGATTACTTCTCGGTTTTGGGTCTGAACTCCAGGCGGGCCCGGTTAACGTCCGGGTAGACGCCGAATATCCTGTTGAGGCGGGTGAGGTTAAGCAG
>Ga0180435_10001650_pt1 | contig 23009 bp, 18 predicted proteins | sample SS_ome_3_FD_132467 | JGI IMG/M metagenome (GOLD analysis project Ga0180435, IMG submission 132467) | Hypersaline lake sediment archaeal communities from the Salton Sea, California, USA - SS_3_S_1 metaG | ecosystem: Environmental > Aquatic > Non-marine Saline and Alkaline > Hypersaline >... | reverse complement strand
TATAAATATTATGCCGGCAGCGGTGAAGAGGTCTATCAAACGTATCTTGGTCTGCCGCTGATATATCACAAGAAGATACTTGGTGCGCTTGTAGTTCAAACCATTGAAAGAGAAGGGATTGCAGAGAGAGACATTCAGCTGTTTACCAATATTGCCAACCAGATTGCCTCCACTGTCGCTTTTACCATTCTCCAGGAAGATCGATTCCGCCCCAAGGCGGAAGACATGCAATATGGCCGGGGGCCTCGAACAGGGCCGGAAGACAAGGCGGTGAAACAAAGCCATTTAAGGGGGGATCCGGTTTCCGACCGTGTCGCCACCGGTTATGCCTATTATATGATCGATACCGTTGATTTTGATCAAATCCATTTGGTTCACATCGATGATGTGGACTCGGAGATACACCGTCTTGAAAAGGCGTTTAAGCAGTCTGCAGAGCAGATTAAAGAGGTTGCCGATCATGCAAAGAAACTGTCCGATCAGGAAAAGGCCATCATCGAGGCCCATCTCCTGTACCTGTCGGACACGTCCCTTAAAAAGAAAATCACCATGACAATCAAGGGCAATGTCTGTGCGGAATATGCATTGAAGAAGGTCATCTTTGAGTATGTCGACATGTTCAAATCCATGAATGATCTCTATTTAAGTGAGCGTTCCGCAGATATTCTGGACATTGGGCGGCGCGTATTAGGCAACCTGGTGGGTATCAGTGAAGATAATGATCAGGCGTTGTCCAGAGACACCATTATCGTTGCATCGGATATTTCGCCGGTTGACCTCTTGGCCATACGGCAACCGCACTTGAAAGGAATTGTTCTTGCAAAAGGAGGGCGCACATCCCACACCGTAATCATGGCAAAATCCCTTGAAATTCCTATCGTGATTGGTGTGGACATGGTTCTCGATAATGTCCGCACAAATGATTATCTGATTGTTGATGGCGTATCCGGTATCGTTTATGTGAACCCGACGCCTGAAATCCGGGGGAAATATGATCGCCGAAGAGAAGAGAACAGACGGGTAATTAAACAACTTGAGGGCTTGCGGGATTTGCCGGCCATCACCTCCGACGGATTTTCGGTTAAGCTGGGTGCAAATATCGGTCTGATGTCGGATATTTTGCTGGCCGAACGGTATGGGGCGGACCATATCGGTCTATATCGAACGGAGTTTCCATTTCTTCTTAGAAAGTCTTTCCCATCCGAAGAGGAGCAGGTCGCTCTTTATACCCGTGTTTTGAAAAAAGCAAAGGGTAAGTCCGTTACCATCCGGACCTTTGATATCGGTGGTGATAAATTTCTACCATACCTGGATACTCCGAAAGAGGACAATCCGTTTCTGGGATGGAGATCCATCCGTTTAAGCCTGGACCTGGAAGACATATTCCGGACTCAGATCCGTGCAATATTGAGGGCGTCGGCATTCGGCAACGCCAGGATCCTGTTTCCCATGATTACCAGTACAGAAGAGATTCGAAAAGTGGTGAAGCTGGTAAATGAGGAGAAGGCGCTGCTGGAAGGGCATGCCGTTAGGTACGACAGAAAAATTGAACTGGGCGTAATGGTCGAGGTCCCCGCCGCGGTTCCTATTCTGGACCGACTGCTTCGATATGCCGATTTTATAAACATCGGGACAAATGACTTAATGCAATACCTCCTGGCAGTCGACCGGAACAATAAAAAGGTCGCCGTTCACTTTAATGCGCTTCACCCTTCCGTCATTGCAACGGTTCAAGACATTGTGTCGGTTTGTAAACGGTTAAGCAAACAGGTGTGCATCTGCGGTGAGGCGGCAGGGGTTCGTGAGTGCATTTTTCTGTTTGTGGGCATGGGGGCGGACAACATAAGCATGGTGCCATCGGCTATACCGGCTGCCAAAGGGTTTATCCGCAGCATAAGACAAGCCGATGCCGAAAGCGCCCTGGCTGACTGCCTGGATATGGAGGATGCCAATGAGATACAGGGTTTTCTGACTGACAGGTTTGAACAAATCTCAGTCTGACAAGGCAACTCCTTTTGGACTGTCGAGCAGAGATTACGGTTAAGATTATGATTATGATTAAGATTATGATTATGATTATGATTATGATTATGATTAAATACAGATGAAGACATATGCTGAGAATAGCCGACAACTTACAAATTACGAATGAACGCATTTCAGGTGCAGTTGAAAAACGGGAACCCGGCCCCATTCAGGATTTGGTCCGTTTAATGGAGAAATTTGGAGCCCAGGCAATCGATATCAATCCCGGCCCTTTGAAGCGTGAGCCTGAAAAGAGAATGACATTTTTAGTGGAATCGGTTCAAAACGTGACTCAACTGCCGATTGTATTGGATACGGCAAATCCATGCGGCATATGGATGGGATCAAGTTATCTGTTGATTCATATTACCATAATAACCGATGGCGCCTTTGCCGGATTTTTTGATTGAGAACAGCGCATGATCGGCGGCGGCCAAAAGTGAATTCACGTCATCGGCATGTTCAGGAAAAGTGGCAATCCCGCAACTGGCTTGCAGCGTTAGCGATTTGCCTTTGTCCGTTAAGTACGTTGTCGTTTTAATTTGGGATTGAATGTGTGCCGCTTTTTCTGCAGCCTGGTCCCGGTTCACCTCCGGCAGAACGACGACAAATTCATCACCGGCGTAGGCAACGGCATAAGCCGGGGGGGCAAGGGTGCCGCTGATAGTGTTTGCGACTTCCTGAATCGCGTAGCTGCCGTTCAGGTGGCCGTGTGTATCGACAACCTGCTTGAAATCGTCAAGGTCCATGAATAAAAGGGACAGGTGGGTTTTATTCTGTTCTGCGGTTTCGATTAGTTCCGCCAGGGACCGGTAAAGAAAACGCTGATTATAAAGAGAGGTTAACGCATCACGCATGGACTGCTCGCGAAATTTCCGCTCACTGGTTCGCACTTTTTCTTCGGCTTTTTTTCGCTTGGTTATATCCACAAAAGATATGACAATCCGCGACAATGTATCTTCATGACCGGCGAGAATCAGCGCTCGAACAAGGACATTTTTCGTTTTGCCTGTTAAGGTTTGAATCGTCCGCTCCCTTTCATGCTTTAAGGTTCCCTGATCTACCATGAGAATAACTTCTTTTGCCATTTCATGGAAGTCTCCGCCCGAAGCAATCATTGGAAACTCGGACACTTGAACCTTCTTGCCCTTTACTTCCAACAGGTCGTAAAAAGCGTCATTGCAGTCGACCGTTTTAATCAGCGACATGCAGTGCGCCAGTTCTTCGGGGCGCTCCTGCAGGTAATGGTTTAAATCAGAAACACCTGATTGACGAAGCTGTTTGAGATAGCCTTTCAGTTGAGACGCATCCCGTTCAATCATTGCGATAGGCGCCGACTGGAATAACAGGTGATAGCGCTGATCGCTTTCCCTGGCAGCGGTCTCTGCCATTTTCAGCGACGTAAGGTTTTCCACAAAGACCATGGCGCCGGACACGCTGCCGTCGGAGTCTGCAACAGGGCTTATATAAAATCGCAACTCGAGGCAATCCCGGCATGTGTCCAGGCAGGAATAATCGCGGATCATTGATTGGTTGTTCATCAGGCACCGGCGTATATCACGGTCGGCCCCGGCATCAATCAGGGGTTGAAATTCATAAATGTTCACCGATTGCTCGGGCGTCTCCTCGGGCCATGGAAGCATGTCCCGCATCCTGCTGTTCATGCCTATGATATTCCCTTCGAGACCGGTGGCTAATATGCCGAAGGGTGCGCTGTCACCAAGCAGACGGTTTCTTTCTTCCATTGCTTCCAAAGCGGCTTCAGCCTCCCGGCAGCGTTGTTTAAGCGCTTCTATTTCTTTGTTTCGATTGCTTACATCATTATGGGGATAGGGTGTATTTTTTGCCATAATTCCATACCTTCAAATATAAAGAACAGTAAAAACCATGCTGTATCAAGAATTATAAATGGTTCCTGAGTTTTGATTTACCATTGTTGAATTGATATATTCAATATTTTTTTAGGGGGTGTGTTTATGCGCCATGTCGTAGGGGTAAAAATTTTTACCCCCCCCCCGTAAACCTGCTAGTCACCTTGAGGCACGATCTTAAAAATTGCAGACGCAATCCTGCCGTTTTTGCACCCCGGACACTTGCTTGGCTTCTTGAATGTTTTGCGGTGTTTGAATTGAAATCCGCACTCCAGGCAGTAATACGGCACCCTATGCATCTGCTTCTCCTGGTGCCTTAAACTTTTTTCTATGGATTCGAGATGATGATGAACGTCTTTTTCCGATATGTTTACGGACTGAGAGATATCCCTCGGCGTCAACGGGCCTTTTTCGAGAAGGCGTATGATGTCCTGTCGGATGGTCTGTTTTCTTTCAGCGCCCATGGATAATATGAATAAAAAGGATAAACGGATGCCGATTAATCGCCCTTGCGAGGGCCCAACAGGTAACGGAACCAGCCGGTAAACGTGTTTCCTTCGAGCATATACCGGTCAAGGGCCTCAATTTCCCTGTTTAAACCTTCCGGATCGGAAAACCAGTCGGCACGGGTCGTCAATTGCTTATCCGGATCAAGGGATTTAACCGGTTTTGCGGGGTTTCCCGCTGCCACGGTATTTTCAGGGATATCGGTAACCACTACGGCACTTGCGCCGATGATGCTGTTTTTGCCGATGGTGACACCTTTGCATATGACCGCCCTGTCACCCACCCATACGTTTTCCTCAAGCCGGACAGGGGCATTGGTTCCGGGGCTGACCCGGTTGTAAATGCCATGCCAGTCCGCATCGGTGATATACACCCCGCTTGCCAGCATACAGCTGTCTTCTATTTTGATATCCGATGCCGCGCTTATCCGCACACCGGGGCAGATGAGGCAATAGTTTCCTATCCGTATTCCTTTAATGCCTTTCTTATCCGTCCATATGGAAAGCCTGACCCGGTTATCTGATGTCGTAATGACATTAGCAAAGTCGCCCAGGGAAATGGGGCCGCTGAACAGATGCAGATTCCATGGCTGAAGAATGGTGGGTTCCGTTCCCAGATATTCAAACTGCGGGCGGATAAAGCGGTTGATGTAGAACTTCTGAAAGCTCATATACATCTTTTTAACTATGGGTGGACGGTGATCACGTATCACGGGCCATCACCTTATACAAAGCAGGAATATTCGGATTCCTGCCAGAATTTATGGCTGAAGAGCCGGCTCGCCGGGGTCAGAGCGTAAAGCGCATCCGCCGCCATCAGAACAACAGCATTGGTCCATGTCACCTTTTCTTCCGGCCAGATAATCATATCCGGATAGGTAAACCCGCACCAGCACGATCCGTCTTCATAGCATTTGTTTTGGATCCAGCTGAAAACAATACCGGCAAGGCGGAAGTTGCCCATTGCAGTGAGCGCCAGCACAAACTCCGATGTTTCCGCAAGGGTGATCCATGGTTCATCGGATACACACTTGACTCCCATACCGTTAACGACAAATTTTTTCCAGTGCTTGTCGATCTGTTTTTTTGCGGTATCGCCCGTAAGGGCGCCTGAAAGGACAGGGTAAAACCAGTCCATTGAAAAGCGGGATTTGGTGACATTAAATAAATGCGGCCGGCACCGGATGGTTTCTCCCAGCTTTGTCATGGCCTCTTGCCATGCCGGCCTGCTCTTTTTCAGCAGTTTGGAAATGGCAAGGGCACATTTCAGGCTCATGTATATCGAGCTGGACCCGGTCAGAAGCGCCATTTTATCGGTCACGAGATCAGGGCTTTTTGCCCAGTAGATTTCACCGCTGGGCGCCTGAAGAGAAACGGCGTATTCAATAGCCGCTGCAATGGTCGGCCACAGGTACTCCAGGTAACCGAGATCCTTTGTTATGAGAAAATGATGAAACGCGCCGACGCTGATATAGGCGGCCAGGTTCGCATCCATGGTTTTATCGCCGGGGATGCCTTTTTTATATGATGAATACCAGGCGCCGTTATCCAGCTGGTTTTTAATCATCCAGTCAAAACCGAGCCTGGCTTCTTCAATGTAACCGCCGATGGTCAAACCGATGATGGATTCCACATGATCCCATGGATCCGTTTTATCATCAGTGCTCCATGGGATTTCACCGTCCGCAAATTGTGTTTTTGCTATAAGTTCCGCAATTGACTCAGTATCAAGTGATAAGGCCTGCTTCCGGCCTTGTATTTTCAGATCCATGCGCGTCCTTTCATCTTTCTTTTTTACAAATTTTTTCATTTATCAGAACTCCTGACTCGTATCAAGGTAATAATGCATCGGGCGACATAAAGATGAATTATGATTCATTCGATTTGTTGGGGTCTGTCTGGTGCGGAGGTACGGTCATCAATCCGTTCTGGGTGAATTAAATACCCAATTAAAACATAATAATAAGATGTTAAAAGAATTTGCAGTTAATTTTTCTTGACTATGCATACCGTCTTTGTTATTGCTGAACGTTCATTCATATTCCGATTGTCTGGTTTTAATAAGAAACTTAATTATACAGGAGGAGACTATGGTTAGAAGAATTAAAAAAGCAGCGGTTATCGGTTCCGGAATCATGGGCGGCGGAATTGCTGCCCTGCTGGCCGGCGCCGGCGTCGAAACATTGCTGCTGGACATCGTACCGTTTGATTTAAAAGATGAGGAGAAAAATGATCCTGCACAGCGAAACCGGATCGTACAAGGAGGCCTTGATGCCGCACTCAAGGCAAAGCCCGCTCTTTTCTTTGACAAAGCCGATGCAAGCCTAATCAGCATAGGCAACCTTGAAGATGATTTTGACAAAATAGCCGACTGCGACTGGATCGTAGAGGTTGTTATCGAGAACCTGAAAATCAAACAAGATCTTTTCAAAAGAATCGATGGTGTTAGAAAAGAAAGCGCCGTTGTGTCCTCAAATACTTCAGGAATTCCATTGAAAGACATGTCGGAAGGCTTAAGCGAGGGGTTCAGGAAACATTTCCTCGGCACGCATTTTTTCAACCCGGTTCGCTACATGCATCTTCTCGAAATTATTCCAGGACAAGAAACCGAACAGGACATCCTCGACTTTATGGCGGACTACGGAGAGAGAATCCTCGGTAAAGGCATTGTATGGGCAAAAGACACCCCCAATTTCGTTGGAAACAGAATCGGAATCCACGGCATAGGAAAAGCCATGCAGATGATGCTGGAAGACGGCTTGACCATTCCGGAAGTCGATGCGCTTTTCGGTCCTCCCCAGGGTCGTCCGAAAACAGCCATTTTCAAGACATCCGACCTTGTGGGCCTGGATACCATGACCCATGTATCGGACAACACCTATGATGCGTGTACCGAAGACGAAGAACGGGATGTGTTCAAGGTCCCCGAGTTCGTAAAAACCATGGTGGAAAAAAAGCTTCTTGGAAACAAGACAAAAGCGGGGTTCTATAAAACCGAACTGACTCCGGAGTGGAAAAAAATCAGGAAGGTGATTGATCCGGCAACCGGAGAGTACAATGAATTTGAGAAACCGTCGTTTCCCTGCCTTGATGCTGCAAAAAAAGCAGCCACACTTCCGGAGAAACTGAAAGCAGTGCTTTACGGTGATGACAAAGGCGCCAAGTATGCCTGGAAGGTTGCCGCAGGCGGCTTTATCTATTCTGCAAACCGCATCCCTGAAATTTCTGATACGGTTGTAGAAATCGACAATGCCATGAAATGGGGCTACAACTTTGAGAAGGGGCCCTTTGAGACATGGGATGCAATAGGTGTCAGGGAGGCCGCGGAAAAGATGGAAAAAGACGGCATGACCGTACCTGAAAACGTAAAGACCATGCTGGCCTCAGGAGCCGAGTCTTTTTACAAGCTCCAAAACGGAAAGAAGATGTACTATGACTTTGCTTCCGGTGAATATAAAGCCATCGAGGTCAGTCCCCAGATTCTTGACCTTGACAACTTCAAGGCTGAAAACAAAGTGGTCAAGACCGGCAACTCATGCTCCCTCATCGATATCGGAGACGGTGTATTCAACCTTGAATTCCACTCAAAGATGAATGCGCTGAACAAGGAAATGGTCGATTTCATGGCCGAGGCCGGAGAATACGTGGACGAAAACGGTGTCGGCATGGTTATCGGAAACCAGGCAACCGGAATGCCGGCGGCGTTCTCTGCCGGAGGTGACCTTGCCTATATGCTCGGTCTTGCAAGAGATGGAAAATTTCAAGAAATCAATGATTTCATCGCCGAAGTTCACAAGGGCATCATGGCCACCAGATACGCCAAGTATCCGGTTGTCGCAGCACCCTTCGGGCTGGCCCTCGGTGGAGGATGCGAAGTATGTCTTTCAGCAGATAAAATAGTAGCCCACGCCGACCTGTTTATGGGCCTTGTTGAAATCGGGGCAGGCCTCGTTCCAGGCGGATGCGGCATGATTAACCTCTGGAGAAAATATATTGAGTCCGTTCCCCCGTCAGCTAAATTGACGGATATGGGCGGATTCTTTGTGAGCGCATTCATGACTGTTGCTCAGGCGAAAGTCTCCATGTCGGCGGCACAGGCGCGGAAGAACGGCTTCCTCGGACCCAAAGACAGGATCGTATTCAATAAGGATTACCTGATCGGTGAAGCCAAGAAAGAAGTGATCAAGATGGTGGATGACGGTTATGCCCCGCCGAAAAAGACAAAGATTCCGGTATTCGGCCGGGAAGCGCACGGCATGCTGTGGGCGGAGATGAACAACATGAGGGGTGGCGGTTATATCACACCGCATATGGAAACAATTGCTAAAAAGGCGGCTGTCTGCATGTCCGGTGGCGATGTGCCTCAGGGTACAAAGGTTAGCGAAGAGTACCTGATGAAACTGGAGAGGGATGCATTTGTCGACCTGTGGAGAACAGAGAATACGCAGAAGATGGCAGAGCATATGATGAAAACCGGAAAACCCTTAATGCTGTAAGACGTATTAAAAAAGACATGATTGGAGGACAACCTATGAAAGAAGCATATATCGTTACATCACTCAGAACGCCCGGATGCAGAAGAAATAAGGGCGCTCTGGCTCAGACCCGCCCGGAAGACCTTGTCAAGACTGTTCTTGAAGCTGTTATTGAGCAGACACCGGGCGTAGAGAAAAAGGACGTTGAAGACATTCTGCTGGGATGTGCGTTCCCGGAAGCAGAGCAGGGATTGAATATAGGCAGGATTGCAGCGCAGATGAGCGGTTTTCCGGATGATACATGCGGTGCCGTGGTCAACCGGTTCTGTTCATCCGGGATTGAGGCCATTGCACTTCAGGCCATGAGAATCAAATCCGGCTGGTGTGATGTGGCCATCGGCGGCGGTATCGAGTCCATGAGTATTGTTCCCATGGGAGGCAATATGCCCCGTCCTCACCCCGACTGGGCCAAAGAAAATCCCGATGTATACATCTCCATGGGTATGACGGCCGAGAACGTCGCCACGCGTTACAATATCAGCCGTGAGATGCAGGATGAATTCGCATATCATTCACAGATGAAAGCATCGAATGCCAAGGCCAATAAACTTTACAAAGAGATCGTGCCCACGCCTGCAGCTAAATACGTTGAGAAAAACGGGGAATGGGTAAAGGAGACATTTTTGCAGGATTTTGATGACGGCATTAGAGAGACCACCACGGCCGAAGGCCTTGCAAAGCTTAGGCCGGTTTTTTCGGCCACCGGTTCCGTCACCGCCGGCAATTCATCCCAGACAACAGACGGAGCAGCCGCTACTCTGGTGATGAGTGAAGAAGCCGTGAAGAAGTTCGGGGTAACACCCATTGCGAAGATTGTATGCTACACGGTTGCCGGTTGCAAGGCGGATGAAATGGGAGTTGGCCCTGCATATGCGGTTCCCAAGCTTCTTAAAATGACAGGGATGAAAGTGGAAGATATCAACATCTGGGAACTCAACGAAGCATTTGCTTCCCAGTGTGTCTACGCCATGCAGCAGTTGGGACTGTATGATAACAAAGCAAACTGGACATCCGACAGCGACAAGAGGATTGTAAATGTCAACGGTGGGGCCATCGCTCTCGGCCACCCGCTGGGATGCACCGGTGCAAAACTGTTTGCTCAGATCATCAATGAGATGAAAGAGAGAGGCGCAAAATACGGCGTTGAATCCATGTGTATCGGCGGCGGAATGGGCGCAGCAGCCCTGTTGGAACTGTGCGATTAAATCCAATAGCCGGTTTAATTAAAAAAAAAAGGGCGGCCTTAAATGGCCGCCCTTTTTTATTGGAACCGATGAACGGCGGATCTGAAATTAAAAATGGTGGACCCACCGGAGATTGCAGCGATTTCCCTGGGGCCTGTTTTCTACGAGTGTTTCAAAATAAACATTAAAGAACAGGTGGTCATCCTTGGAAAAATGGTATACCATGCCGGGCCCTATTCCGAGAACGGCCTCCTTGCTGTCGGCAACCTTGTTACCATTCCTTTTGGTATCGGTGATCTGCTTCAGGTAGTACCCATTAATGCCAAGGCGCAGCCTGCTCGGCATAACTTCGTAGGCGGAAGCGAAATTGGCATGGAGAGCCTGCCCGGCCTGGGTTTCGTTGGGATCGTCATTTTCAGCATTCCAGAGATAATGAATGCGGGTGGTTGCCGTCCACTGGGGGGTAATAAAAAGGGTGCCGGCCCAGTAAGGATTAAATGAAAACACATTGCTCCCGGGATTGAGCTGTTTGTCTTCATCGTATTTGCCGGTGGGGAATATCATCTGGAACTCGACCCGCTGCATGAAGCGCGGTCCGTTTTTGCCCATAACCGGGTCCCATTGCAAAAAAGGCCCAATCAGGATGTCTCCCACTCCGCTGCCATTATCCTGCGGAAGCGCCGGGTTCGACACATTGTAATCAAGATCGAGGGCAACAACGGGGACAATCACGTCAAGGCCCCATTTCCCGCCCAAAAGAATGTCTTTGTCGGACTGATAGAGAACCTGGGTCAGGCTGATCCAGGCTGTCAGGTCTTCATCAATACCCGATGGAAAAATGGCATCGCCGTCCTGATTTTTAAAGTCCTCTGATGCCCAGCGTTGTATATATTGCGAAAAATAAAACCCCGGACCTGCCGGGGGGCCGCCGTCCATAAAACTTGTGAAACCCAGATTGACCGATGGCAGGTCATAGGCCTGAACAGGGGCGATACACATGAACGTAAGCATGAAAAAACCAAGAAAAGCCGGATTAAATCGTTTCATTAAACATCCTCCCTTGTAAAAAGTAATGGTCGAGTCATCACTCTCTTTATATTCGGGGTGAAATTATGTCAAGGCACATAAAATAAGGGTAGTGGATCAGATCACCGGGGCTTCAGCCGCATGCCGAACAATATCCTCATCATGTTCCAGCGCCTGACAAGAAGGTCGTAAGTGAGGATGGTCGCCACAACGGCTCCAAGATCAATGAAAAGAAATTTCGGCCAGATGCCCACCTTCCATTGAATTACATAGAACCCGATGCCCACTAAAATCGTCTGATGCAATACGTAGACGGGCAGGGCGGCTTCTTTCATATAATTCAGTGCGGGATGGGTTGACTTCAGATAGCGTTGTCCTGTGCCGAGTATGAACAGCAGCCAGAACCAGGTGTTCCAGCCTCTGACAAAGTGAAGCGACATGCTGAGGGGATTATACCCGTTATAAAGTCGCCACTTGATGGCCAATATGAATAGAGCCAGGGCAATGCCCGTGAATATTAAGCCAAGCATTGCGGCAGGTCGCCGATGCTTATCCACCGCTGTCGAAAACCGCCTGTCGGCACACAGAAGACATCCGTAGATAAAACAGAAAAGATATAAGAAAAAATTCGCCCAGTCATCGTAAAGGTTTTCCAATCCGGGCCATCCGGGTCGCAAAACCGCTTCACTTATGGCGAAGGGAAGACCTAAAAGAAAAATGCCCCAGGGCGCACTGCATAACGCCGCTGTTTTGGAGACCAGGCGGGACGGTGGGGTTTCGGTTTTAAACTTCAAGACCAATGGGAGGGCGATAATGGAAAAAGGAAACAGGTAGGCTAAAAACCAGAGGTGCGCCCACTGGAAGTTGCCGATGGGGTAGGGTGCATTGAAAAATTTAGGGTAGAATTCCAGATAAGATTCATTAAAACCCGGCTGACTTTTGAACTGCATATAAACCAAGGGAGGAACGAGCAGCAATGTTCCGAATGCCAGAGGTGCAAGCAGTCGTTTGCATCTCTCTATGAGATATTGACCGCTTGTCCGGTGACTAAGCGCATAGAATGTCGACATGCCCGATAATATGAAGAATAACGGCATATGCCACTGATGAACGAACATAACGAAGAGTCGAATAATGGTATTGGATTCACTGTTCTGAATATACATTCCAGGATAAAACAACACGGCGGTATGAAAGTGAAAAAGGAGAAAAACAGCCAAGACCCGAAGCCAGTCGATATCGTTGCGGCGTATTGACTCGTTTATTGCTGTATGTGGTGTCATCGAATTGGTATCGCTTTTTACATAAGTAGACGGAATGCCGAGACCATTCTATATTTGAATACGTTTTATGTGTCAAACTCAATGAAAATTCGATATACGCCCGACGTCCATGCATAAGACAGAGCGCTGCACGGACTGCAGTTGTTAATTTTGTTTGAATTCATATCAAAAAGCCTGTAGAAGAGATTGTTTCGCTATAGATAGACATAGGGCCGGTAAAATGACAAATCGAAAAGCACATAACATCCATATGCTGGGTATCTTCCTTCTATCCATTGTCTTTAGCGGATGCTGGATAAATGATGACGACCCCGGTGAGCGATCGTCTTTTAACTTCGTCGTGGTGTCCGATGTTCATGTCAGGGTTCCGGGTAACCCGGATGATAATTTATATAACAACCAGGAAAATTTAGATAAGGTCCGGGGTGCCGTCGACATCATCAATGATTATTATTCCGAGTCTGATTTTGTGGCGGTCACCGGGGATCTGGTCGGCTGCCTGTTCAGTGAAGACACGGATGAGTATCTCGCGGGAAATGTCAATCCCGCCGAAACATTCAAACGGCTGTTCGACACACTGATTCCTCCATTCTACGCGATTCTGGGCAATCATGATTACTGCACCGGCTTTGATACCGACCTGAATGAACACATCGTAACCCGGGATAAAGAGGCTGTTGAGGCGGTGTGGAAAAAGGTTCTGGGAACGGACCCGTATTATTCCCTGCGGCATAAAGGCGTCCAGATGATTTTTTTAAACAGCAACCGGGGAACCGAAGGGGGAGGGATTTGCCCGGGGTATCAAATTGAATCCTTGTGTAAAGGATCCTTTGACGGGGAGCAGATGGACTGGCTGGAATCATGTCTCGGGCAGTCGGATGCATCCGTTATCTTCAGTCACCACCCTCCGGGAAACGACTCCGCCTCTGTTGCATTGCCGCTGTTAAATCCATACTGCATTGATGAAGGCGACAGGTTTTATGAGATTGCGGAGTTCCACAAGGATAAGATTCTTGCAATTTTTTCAGGGCATCTCCATTTACAGCAGGCGTATATGCTGTTTGATACCATACCTGTTTATGTGGCGGGGCCTGTGGGCGATTCGCTGGGGTCGTCCCAGTATGTATATAATGTCACCATCAATGCCGCATTAAGACAGGTGGATGTCATGCGTCATTGACAGTGTGTTTCTTATAGGCTCAATCATTCTTTGATCAATCCGTTTTCAAGGTGAATAATCCGATGTGTTTTCTTTGCGATGTCGTTGTTGTGTGTGGCAATAATCATTGTTAAATTGTTGGCGGTGCAGTGATGAATCAAATAGTCAATTATCATTGCACCGGTCCTGGTATCCACGCTCCCCGTGGGTTCATCTGCAATGATGAGTTTGGGGTTGTTGGCCAGCGCCCTTGCTATGGCGGTAAGTTGCCTTTCGCCGCCGGAGATTCTGTTGGGGAACGAATGTTGTTTGGCCGCCAGGCCGACCTTGTCGAGGAGAAACTCGGCTCGTTTACGCCGTTTTGCTTTACCGGACTCAATTGAATACATGGGAAGCTCAATGTTTTCCAACAATGTCAGATGCGACAGCAAATGGTGGAACTGGAACACAAAACCGATGGTTTCGGCCCGGAACCTGTCGTAGGGCTTATAAGCCGTACTTTTTTTCCCATCAAACCATATATCGCCTGTTGTCGGAACATCAATGGTACTCAGCAGGTTGAGAAGGGTGCTTTTGCCTGATCCGGATGGACCCATCAATGACAGCACCTCTCCGGTTCGAATGGAAAAAGACACCCCGTTCAGGGCGTTCAGCGCTTCATTATTATAGCTTTTGACCAGGTTGTTTACCCGGATAATGGAATTATTATTCATATCGGATCGCCTGTGCCGGAGAAAACCTTGAGGCTACAATTGAAGGGTACACAGCGCCCACCAACCCGAGGGTAAGGGCCAGTATAATGGAATGCAAAATGGTTGCCGGAGACAACGAGGCATACGTCCAGTCAAGCCCGGTTATGCCGCTGGCGCTGAACAAATAAATAAACATATAGCCTATAATATCACCCAGAATACTTCCGATCAGGCACAGGATGATTGACTCGGCAAAAATGGTTTTTGTAATCATCCACCGGCTCCAGCCGATGGCCATTAAAATGCCTATTTCCTTCGTCCTTTCATAGACGGACATCATCAACGTGTTCACAACAAAAATGCATGAGATGATCAGCGCAATCGCAGATATCCCCAATGAGAAACTCTCTACAACCTGGAAAAGTCTGATCTCGCTTAAAAGATCCTTTGTTTTCATTATCGAAACAGAGGGCAGCTCCCTTGTAATGGCGGTTTTAATTTTTCCCGGCTTATGGCCTTCTGCGACACGGATTAAGACCAGATTGACATCCTCCCCGCGCTTCAGAAGATGCATTGCATGGGGAAGGCCGACAACCGCCCCTTTATCGATGAGCCGGCTGCCTGTGACAAAGGTGCCTGTAATTAAAAATTCATCCTTTTCAGCCAGCTCTATTGTATCATTTATGTTTAGGTTTAACGCGGACAGGGCCCGGCGTCCCAGAAGGATCTCTTTTTTGTCCGGATGGAACAGGCGACCGTCAATTAGGCTCATGCTGTTCAGCAACGGTTCCAGCGTGGACGTGCCGACGATTAAAAAATAGGGGGTCTGTTTTGTTTTTATTGCCCCGATGGCAATGGGTATAACATCGTTAACCCCCTGGATCGTGCCGATATTCCGGTACTCCGACGGCATAAGCCTTGATGCGATGGGGCTTGAGGCGCCCTTCGACTGGATGATAAGGTCAAAATCTTTGGTGACCGCGTCCTGAAGCTGACTTTTCAAATTGCTGCTGTAGGACGTAACGGATACAAACAGGGCGATACCCAACGCCACGCCCAGCATGGTAAAGAAGGATCGTATTTTATTTCGCAACAGGTTTTTGACGGACAGTGTGTCGAACATCACTTAACAATCTTTTTTAGCAGCTACTACAAATTCTATTTGGTGATTCATGGAGAAAAAAACAAGAAAGGGAACCACGTTCGTGCTTCCCTTTCTTTTGTCACAATTTTTAAAAACAGACAGCGTGAGGAATTACAGGAAACCGCCTGCCAGTTCGTCTACGTCAAGGTCCGAGCAGTCCATGCATCCCGGCTGATAATCATAGATGCCGTCACCGGTTGTGTCCGCTTCCACGAGGAAGTCGTCGGTTGCGCTCTGGTAGGTGATTTTTATATCCGTTCCATTGGCGCCTTCCACCGTCAGCACACCGTCCGTCACCGTTCCGTCTTCATTGGTCACCAATAGGTTTTCCACGGCGATATCCACGTACCCGTCGTCTTCGTCAACATAGGTGACACTTGCGTCAACTTCGGTTGTATTCGAATACTCGGTGACGGTGACGTCAAGGTCTTCCACCGTGACATCCGTCTCTTCCCCGTCGACATCGGCGGTTACGGAAAGGCTGTCCATGGTAATGGTGGTGGTTGATCCGCTGACACTGACACTCAGGCTGTCAAGGTCCGCTTCGATAAAATCCGTACCGATTTGAGCATAAATCCCGCCTGAGCCGGTGGATATTTCCAGAGACTCCAGTTCGTCAGTGGTCGTATTTACCGAGCCGGATATGTCTACAGTGCCGTTCACCTGTAGGGTTTCTGTTCCGTCGTCTCCATCGTCAACTTCCGCACAAAACGAATTGAAAACAAGGCTGCCCGAAATGGCGCCGGTTGATTCGTTTTGGTTGAGATTAATGACCAACTCACCCGGATTCGTGGTGCAGGTGCCGGGGATCGTCTCCGTCATTGTCTCTGCCGCGGTCCTGGTGGACTGTGAGGATCTGTATACCACGATATTGTCAGTGATATTTCCGGCCAGTCCGAGAATGGAGCGAACGGTTGCCTTTTTTTGAGCTGCGGCGGTCGAGTCATCCATGACACAGCCGGGAACGTTATCTTCGATAAAGTCCAGCGCATCCCTTACGGAATTTTCATCCAAGGTTTGCTGATCCGACGCGGCGGGTGTGGAGCCGCCCCCACCTCCATCACTGTCCCCTCCACTGCTGCTGCAGGATAGATGGGTCAGCGTTAAGCAACCAACCAACACTAATGATACCACAAAAAAAACGACTTTCTTCATTTGATCCCCCCTGTTAAAATATTATTAAAGCGTTAAACAATGGTCTCCTTTTTTTTTAATGCTCAGAATTTAGTCCAAGGAATGATTTTTTGTCAATATAATATATGTCATTCCCGAGCTTTTATTTTTTATAAAAAACAATGCATAATTAACTGTTTAAAATATTATAGAAAAAAGGTTTTCACAGCCATCCCTTGCCGATCATCATGGCACCGAGAATAAACAGGGCGACATGAACCACCCTGCGGTAGATGTTCTCATCGATCTTGTTAAACAGGAATACACCCGCCAATACACCGGAAACCAGGGGGATCACACAGAAGGTAAATGAACGAAGTATACTATCTGTAATAAATCCGCTATAATAGTAAAAGATGCCGATACCCACGCCGCCGATGGCAAAGAATGCCACCATGGTTGATTTGATCTGCCGTTTTGTCCAGGGCTGAAGCGAGGTATAGATGATAATGGGGGGGCCGGGGGCCCCCATACTCCCTCCGAGCAATCCCGCGATAAAGCCCGCCAAAAAGGTAAACGGCGTCGGCAGTTCTTTTTCCGGGGGTTTAGACAGCCACATGGCAGTCGCCGTGGTAAGAATCACAACACCCAGAAGAATTTCCAATGAGCGTGTTTCCACCGTCTTTAAAATGTAGATTCCGATAAAAATGCCGGGAACGGACGATAAAAACAGGGGCAACCATTTTTTTCGTTCAAAATGTTTGGCAAGCTGAAACACCAGCATGGTGTTGATGACAATTCCCAGGAGAACGATAAGGGGTATGGCTGATTTAATATCAACAATGAGAACCATAAGGGGCAGGGCCACCATCATGCTGCCGAACCCTGTCAGTCCCTGTACGAAGCCCGCGGTAAAAACAATCACGCAAAGGTATATGATTTCAGGCATATCGTTTATTCTTCCGCTTGAAGCGCCATCTTCTCGACTTTAGCCAAATCCCTCTTATAAAAGAAAGACGCACTAAAGTAAAGCAGTGCCGCAACAAGTGAAGATACCGGTACTATGGTCAGGGCGGTCCGGATATCGTATGTATCGGACAGCATGCCCACGAACAGGGGGCCTAAAGAACTTCCCAAAAGATTCTGGCAGATGACACAAAAACTGTAGGATGTGGCTCGCAGACCCGGGTGGACAACATCTTGTGTCACGGCAATGGCTGCGGGGGAAAAAGCCGCTGCGGTGACTCCTCCCAGCATGATGATATAATACTGTATTGACCCTTCAAAAAAATAGAATGCAACAAAGAAGACGGCGGCGGTCACAAGGGATGAAACAGCCGGAAACAATAATCTTCCCCGGATATTTTTATCACGCCACTTGTCGGCAAGGAATCCCCCCAAAGGAAAGCCGATGATGGCCAGAACCATGACCATGCTTCCCTTCATTCCGGCTTTTTCCATGGAGAGATGCTCCATTCTGTGAAAATAAGTGGGCAGCCAGCTGAGATAGGACGCTGTCAGGAACATGCTTCCTGCAAAGGCGATATAGGTGAGGATAAGGGACGGCGTGCGCGTAAACTGCCGGGCAATCTCCGCCGGGCCCATTTTTGATTTATCACCGGATCCTTGTGCGCCATCCGGAGCTTGTTCAAGCGTTACCGTTTTATAATCCCGGATAAAGAAAAACAGGATGGCGATTAGAAAGCCGGGCAGCGCAACTATTCCGAAGGCATGGCGCCACCCCAAGTGGACGGCTATGAATCCTCCGGCAACGATGCCGATGGCGCTTCCAAGGGGCAGGGCGGCCGTCCAGATTCCCACCATAATGGATCGTTTTTTTTCGGGAAACAGGGCGGAGATCATCGCCGTGCCACCCGGCGCATAGCCGGCTTCACCGGCGCCCACGGCCACTCTGGCCAGAAAGAGCTGGAAAAAATTCTTCGTGAAGGCACAGCTGATGGTGGCAATGCTCCAAACCACGGCCATGACGCCGATGCTCTTTTTCCGGCTCCACCGGTCTATTACAACGGATATGGGGAATGACAACAGCACAATGGACCAGTATACGGTTGAAACAAGGAGCCCGCACTGGGTATCCGTCAGACCCCAGTCCTGCTTTAAATATGGAAACAGAGAAACAATGACCATCCTGTCGATGTAATCAAACATGTAAAGAAGAAATAAAAGCCCGAACACATAATACGAGTAGCCTTTGGAAAATAAATATCCTTGCTGATCATTATTGGTTGTCATGGCCGTTTTCCTTTAGAAGATAACGTCATCCTCATGTTTAGCATTATGTTTAATCACAGGAGAGATGCTGCTTTGATTAACAGGGTTTCGTTGGTGCCGTCCATAATTTTCAAGAGCTTGGCATCACGCGAATACTTTTCCACCGGATACTCTTTCGACAGGCCGTATGCACCAAAGACCTCCACCATTTCGGCTGTATGAAAAACCGCCTGTTCCGTGGCATAAACCTTGGCGGCAATACTTGTTTTCAAGTCTCCCGGAAACGCTTTGGCACTCAGCCAGCTTCCTTTCCAGAGCAGGGCACGGGCGGTTTCAATGGCCTGGTAGCAGTTGAACAGCTTTTTCGCTATAAGCTGGTGCTCAAATATGGGTTTGCCCCATTGCACCCTGTTTTTGGCATGTTCCAGGGCATATTCATATGCCGCACGCATGACGCCGACAGCCACGTATCCTACGGCGAGATTGCCGACGGTTATGATGGCGTTGTGGAGCATGGGGTAGTCTTCTCCGCATGGAAATATCAAATAGTCTTCGGGGATTCTCACATGGTCAAAAAATACCGCGGACTGGTCCAGCACCCTGAGGCCTATTTTATCCAGGGGTTCTCCTTTTTTCAGACCCTGCGCATGGGCGGGAACAATAAAGGTTCCGGACCCCTTTATTCCCAGGGACGGGTCAATACATGCGAACACAATGTATGAATTTGCGATACCGCCGTTTGAGGGGAAATCAGATTTGGCGCCGCTGATAATATAGTCGCCATTGTCCCTGGTGGCGGTCGTGTGGTGGCATACATTTACGTCATCATAATTTTTCCCGTCCGATCCGATTTCGGGCTCACTGCTGCACCAGGCGGATATCTGGCTGCCGGTATTGTCTTCGCAATACGGTATAACGAAGGTCTCCACCAGTTTTTTATTGTCCGGAGCAAGAAACGTGATGAGTTGCGGTACGATAGCGCCGGGCATCCATGTCGTCGCAAAACCGGGTCCCCACCGTGCAAGTTCTTCCCACACCATGCCGGTTGTCTGGGCATCGAGCCCCATGCCTCCGAATTCCTCGGGCAGCGCCATTTTTGAAAACCCGAGCTCAAACGCTTTGGCCATGACCTCCCAGAACTGGTCGCTCGTGAAAACCTCTTTGGGATCCGCCAGTTTGTCCAGTGCCACTTCAGCAGGATGAATCATCTCCTTTCCAAATTCCCTAGCTGCGGAGATGATGTGGTGTTGAGTTTTCGTCAGTTCAAAGTCAACCATTTACTTTCCTCCTGATGACGTTCCGGTAAAAAAATCCGTCATTTTAAAGTAGTAGGGCAGGTAGGCATCGGCGTCCACCTCGGTGATGACACGTCCCGGCAGCATGGTATTGTCGCTGATAAGATAAAACGCCATCGATACCGCTGGATTATCGAGCTCAGTCCATGGGTCATAATCCGACGGCTTCAGGACAAGATGGGCCGATCCGATATCCAGACGTTTCATTTTTACATCTGTTTTGTGACGACACAGAAGCACAGGTCCGTCAAACCCGGGCTCAAGATCGATCCTTGGGGAGGCTTTAAAGAGAAAGTTCGCCCCCATTTCGGGGAGTTCGGGAAAGGAGTCCGTCAGGGTCGCCTTGATGTCAACAAAGCGGATACCATGACGCTCCACCCAGCCGTGAACATCCTGCCCTTTTTTTTCAAGGTGAATGGTTGCCATTTTCTTGGGAAATCCAAAAATATCTCTTCCGTTGTAGAGCCTGGATTCCTCGCTATCTATGGGCATCGAAAGGCAATAGCTCCCCTGTTCGTCAAGGTATTTGCAGTTAAGAAACAGCGCCGCTTCCCTGTATCCCGGACCGAGATTGGTGTTTGGATAATTCGCAATGAATATGAGGCCGGTGGGGGCATCTGCAGGAGTGAGGGGAGGTGGAAGAAGCCGTTTGACAATATCAGGTTCTGTTTCAAAAAGGACGCCCAGCATTTCAGCCCCGGTAAATTTCCGGACACCCAGGTTGTAATAACGATCAAGTTCCGTCGGTGTTTTTACAAAACCCATACATCCTCCTTTGTCGTTTCAGAATTGTTTACTGAATAAAATTATTGTTGAATTTTCTAATCATTTTAAATATTTTTATAATCACATAGATGAAATAGGCGATGTCTTCAGGTCATTTTTTGACAATCAGTTGTCATCAGCGTCACGGTGTTTGAAAGAGGCATATGAATTTTAACCAGAAGAAACAGTCCACCATCAGCAGTTGGGCTGCCGTTGTCGTTAAAACTGTCGCATCCTATGGATTTAATCCGGAGCTTGTCCTCGGGGAAGCCGGCATCGATAAAAAGATACTGGATGATCCGGATGCAAGGATCAGCGCCGATGCCATGTCCCGCCTGTGGCAGGTGGCCGTGAAATACACCAATGATCCGTGCCTCGGACTGAACGCGGCATCCAATGTTCGTCCCACTACGTTTCACGCCCTGGGGTTTGCACTGATGGTCAGCAGCACCATACTGGACGCCCTGAAACGCCTTCATCGGTTTTACCGCATCGTGAGCGATGTAACGGAAGTTAAATCCGAATATATAGATAATGCAATGGCCGTTTGTCTGGATCCGGCGGACCGGTCGGCCCGGCTGCCCGAGGAAGCCTTTGACATGATTGTGGCGGCGGTTGTTTCCTTTGCCCGCATGGTTGTGGACGACCGGTTAAATCCGTTAAAGGTGGAGCTGATCCGGGAGAAGCCGGCGACATCAAGACAATTTGAGGAATTCTTTCAGTCACCGGTTATGTTTTCAAGTCAGCATAATCGAATCTTTTTTCACATTGACGATATGGAAAAACCGATTCCGGCGGCTAATGCCGAGATCGCGCGCATGAATGACCAGATTGTCGTGGCGTATCTTGCCCGGTTTGATAAAAGCCGCGTCTCTCATCTTGTGCACGAAAAGCTTATTGAACTTTTGCCCTTAGGAGAGCCGTCCATTGAAACATTGGCAGGGGCCATGGCAATGACGCCGAGAAGCCTTCACCGGTATTTAAAAAAAGAAAATACCAGCTACAGGCGTATTCTGGAGGATATCAGGCAGTATCTGGCGGCCCAGTATCTGATGCAGCATCATCTGTCCATCATCGAGGTGGCATTTCGGCTGGGGTATTCGGATGCCAGTAATTTTACCCGGGCGTTTAAACGATGGTACCGGGTGTCTCCAAAAGAGTACAGAGAGACGTTATGAGATGTTATAACTGTTGTCATCAATATGTTAGGTTTGAGAGCAGAAAACTGTTTGAGCAAATGAAGAGTCAGTTATTGCTACGAGTTCAAGGTTTAAGCTGAATTACAAGTGAAAAAGCGGATGACTGTACAAATATGCGTAAAATTATTAAGAGGGATGTGAATACTATAGCCTCGGGATTTTAATCTCAGAAAAATAAATCCAACATTATAATATTTTTTACCTGAAAGAGATAACAGTATTGATGTCATTGGTTGGGATTTAATTCGTTTATTTCTTAAAATATAAGTTATTACTAAGTTTTAGCCATCTGGAAAAGAACAAAACCTCAAGTGGCCTCCCCATTGCATGAGATTTATTTTTTTATTGCAGTTTTGCTAAAAATTATGATATGTTAAAGGTTTATTTGGGTGAACACATTCAGCCACAATATATAGTGTTCTTCCTTTCTTTATTTTTGTAATAATGCTGGCACAGCTAAATTCCAAAAAATGCTGTTTTATTAAACCGTTGACCAATTTTATTTCGCAGCACCAATTAAAAAACACTTTTAGTATCTAAGAACGTTATCAGTTCCAAGAATAACGCAAGAAAGCTTTAGTCTATTATCAAACGGAAACATAAAACTGACCAATGAATAAAAGCCGACCGGATATCAATTACGAACGCGGGCAGGTAAAATTCTTCATTTTACTTGCGGTTCTTGGGATTATAGCCGCAATGACGCATGTGCACATCCCTCATACGGAGGTTCTGATCGACGGTCGCTGGGTCTTCGGCTTCCTCGGCTTCGCCCTGCTCCGGCATAGGCGGCTGGCGCTTTTGCTGGGTGCGTTGCTTTCCTATCCTTACGGCACGGATATTTCTTTCTGGGTTGGTTTCGGCGGCAACATGGCGTACGCCGTTCCTTCGTTATTGGTAATTCGTCCGCTTTCAAATCGAATGCAGGACCGCTGGGGCCCGGACTGGCGGCTCTGGCTGGGCTGGTCGGCGCTTGTTCT
>Ga0180435_10001649_pt1 | contig 23015 bp, 34 predicted proteins | sample SS_ome_3_FD_132467 | JGI IMG/M metagenome (GOLD analysis project Ga0180435, IMG submission 132467) | Hypersaline lake sediment archaeal communities from the Salton Sea, California, USA - SS_3_S_1 metaG | ecosystem: Environmental > Aquatic > Non-marine Saline and Alkaline > Hypersaline >... | reverse complement strand
TTTCGCTCGCTCGATCGCTGCGTCGAACGTCGCTTGATCGGCGATGTCATCCGCCTCGATCCCGTCCGCCCCGAGCCACGCGAGCACGGCGCCGCGGCACTTCGCGTGCGGCACCTTCGCATGGGCCGCGTACGTCATCAGCAGCCCGAGCCGCTTGACGACGACAGGGTCATCCGATCCGCCCCCCTGCCGCTCCGGCGCCGCGGGAGCTGGCGGAACAGGAGCGGCCGAGCTGCCGATCGATTCGAGGTATGGACCCTCAGCGATGGACGGCGGAAGTTCGTCAACCTCTGCCACGGCCGGCGCCGGCTCGCCAGCAGCGTCCGCCTCATCGCCATCGCCTCCCTCGCGTACCTTCGGTCCGTCGCCGTTCCCATCGTCGCCTCCGAATCCCATCGTCCGCGTCTCGATACGGCCAGTCGGCGGCTCTGCGCCGTTCGCAGCCGAAGCGTCAAACGAGTCGTAGTCGATCACTTCCTCCGCGATCAGCACGCCCTGGAGCACGTCGGCGTAGTAATCGCGGAAGTGCCAGTGCTTCGCCCGCCACTCGAGCATCCGACGCGGGTACTGCTTCCACGGCCCAGCCTTGCCCCACAGCCCCGCGGCCTTTGCGTCGTCAACGCTGAATCGCGTCTCGATGACCTGGTCGCTGTCACTCCGCCGCGACTGCACGACGGCCGCCATATCGTCGCCCTCGCCGATGATCGCGACCTTGTAGTCCCTGCACTTCCCGGAGCCGAGCACGCGGCCGACGACGAGGTCGCCCCACTCGGCGATCCTGTTGTTGACGACCATCAGCCACCGCATCGCGGTGAACGGCTTCAGGTCGTTCTCCAGGCAGTATTCGAGCGCGACGAACGTCTGCTCTGGCGTATTGAAGGCAGCGGGCAGCAGGCCGCTACCGTGGAACGCCTGCGCCATACGCCACATGTCGGTAAACGTCTTCGGCACGAGCCCGCCGCGATCCGTTCCGCGGACCATGATCTCGCCGCCGATAATTGGTTTCTGTTCTTCAGTCATGCGCCGACCTTTCGAGTATCGGTGATCGTTCCGTGACTTCACGTGCCGCCATCCGCATAGCGGCGTATTCCGCTTTCAACAAATCATCCGAATCCCAATCACGAACTGAATCACCATCGTCCGCTTCAGTAGCGCGTCTCGCTTCGAGAAACATCGCGATGATGGCATTGCGTTGCGCGATCTTGTCCGCCGCTTTCCGCATATCTAGCTCGTGATACCGCCGCACGTCGTCGAGTTCCGCTTTCAGCCATCGCACCGACTCGCGGAGCCTCAACGGGTTGAGCGACAGATCGTCGCTGCGGATCTCCGATACGGTCAACCACCGCCAGAACTTCCGCCATAGGCTAGACATCCGCCTTGACCTCCCGCAGTTGTGTCATCGGTTGTTCGCGCAGCGCACCCGCCGCGTCGAGTTCGTCCATCAGTGCCTCGATCGCCTTGCCCTTGCCGCCGCGTTCAGTCTTCGCGCCGATCGCTTTCTCGACGGCCCCCTTGCTGATCTTGACGCACGGGGCCAGCTCGCCATCCGTGAGATGCTGACTGAGCACCGGCCAGCCCGCGGCGGGATCGATCGACCGCCGCTTCGTCGTCCGTAGCTCAAACGCTCGCCCGTCGCCGGTCGGGAAAAAGCCGTCGTGCGCGTCGGCGTACTCGCGGGCAACGTCGCGGACACGATCGCAGGCGCCGCCGACCGCCTTCGCCGTCCTCAGCAGTTCGGCAAGCTGTGGCCCGATCATCTCCGGCGGCCCCTCGATCGGTACACGCAGATTCGAGCCGAACGCGACGATCGCCGACTGCATCCACCGATCGCGGCCGGCGCAATCGTGCTGCCGATCGCAGAACCGGCAGTGCGGGCCGGGCGCGTAGGTGCCGAGCTGGTTCGCCAGGTGCGTGAGCAGATCGGCGAACCAGTCTTCGAGCTGCCTCCGCGTGTAGATCTTCGCGTCGATGAAGCCGAGCCGGACGTACGCGATCCCGCTCCAGATCTGCTCGGCCTCTGGATACGCCAGCATGTCGAGGAAGCCGTAGCCGCGCATTTGGTGCTCGTGGTCGGCCTCGACATATCCGGTTTTCCAATCGAGCCCGTACACGCGATTGCCACGGATGGCGCGCCGGTCACGCTTGCCGCGGAGCCGGAAGTGCGTGTAGCTGTGATGCGGCCACTCGACGACGTGCTCGCCCTGGCACTCGGTATCGCCATCGGCGAACCACGTCTTCAGGCCTGGATGCTGCTCGCCGCCGTTCCACTGCCGGAGCGTCATCGCCCACAGCATCGACAGCTCGTCGAGATCGACGCCGAATCGGGACGCGATGTCTGCCAAGTCGGGCTCCGAATCAACGCCGAGCGATTCGGCCGCGCGGTGTTGCGCCGTCCCGAGGTCCGCCATCTCGTTGGCCGGGCTGACGACAAGCGCGCCGTCGGGCCGGTCGATCGACTCGGCGCATTGCCAGAGCAGATCGAGGGCTGAGCAGCGTACGGTGAAAATGCGATCAGGCATCGTGCATCTCCCGTTCTGCGAGCAGGGCGTCGGCGACTCTGTATGCGTGCGCCGCAGTTTGCTCGGGTTGAGGCCACCAGTTTTCGCAGCGACTCTGGCCGGCGACCAGCGCCTGCCCCGCGAACCAGTCGCGGAGAGACATGCCATCTGCGCGGGTCGATACCATCGCCTCCTCATCGAAGAAGACGAGTGGGAATGCCGGTCCACCGTCATCCATGCTACACCTCCTGCTCCGCTGGCTTGACCATCCGGACCTCTACACGAGACTCAACGAACTCCCACGGCCAAACCCGTGCCGTCGCATGATGGACGCCGACCTCGCCTTCATCCTTCCGCCACTTGTCGGCAGCCTTCTTGTCGTCGAACGGCCCCGTCATCAGCATGATCTCATGCTCACCGCCATCAGCCGTCTTGACTGGGGCCTTCTTCAGTACAACGTACTTCGCTTCACTCTTGGGCATCTGTCAGTTCCTTCTGTTTGGCTTCCAAGAAATCATCCATCCGATCTGCCAGAGCAAGCAGATCGTTCATATGGCCTCCGAACGCGTTCCACTCGTCCACCGGAGTCCTCTCGGCAACAGATCTGAGCAACTTGGCGATGAACCATCGCTCCAACCAGCCCGCATCTTCAAGCGCGTTGCCGAGAACAGCGGCCCACTCCCTCAGCACTTTGTCGCGGTCATAATCCTCCCCCTCATCCAAGTAGAAGCATCGGGAACTGCTGCCAGTGGACCCATCACACATCGTGAGTTCAACCGCTACGTACTTTGCTTCACTCTTGGGCATCTGTCTGCCATTTCGGTTTACATCTGCATCTCGTTGTCGTACTCAGGCATCAGTCATCGCCTTTCGTCGTAGATCTGCTGCAACTTGTTGGCCTGCCCCTGTGTAAAGAGGCCACCACGCTCTCTCACCAGCGCCATGTCCTCGATGAACTCGACCTCCCAGTCGGTCAGACTGTCGTCGTCAATGTCCAGAAGTTCATCCAGCATCCCGGCATAGTCTTCGTCATTCATTGCCATGCCCTCGTTCTGATCGGAGTTTGCCCATCAGATCGTGCACATCAGCAAGGCACCCGTCGCTCCAGACCGTGTTCGGTTCTGGGAAAAAGCAGTACTGCCGCCATGAGGCATACCAGCTCACGGTGCCGATGATGTCGCCACTATTGCGATTGACGAGATTGAGCCGCCTTGTCTTTCGCCCCGCGGGCGTATCATCCATCGCGTCGAAGTACTTGTATTCGGCGTATGGTTCAAGTCGCATCTGTACCTTGCCATGCCACGGCGGTCGTGTCATCCGTTGATCTCCCATTCCAGCTCATTGCCCACATCCCACGGCTCGATCAGCACCTCGCACGGAAGCTTCTTAGGACCGTCGAGGAAGATCTCGACACGTTGCGGGAGTGCGGAGACGAATGCCCCGATGGCTCGCTCGCGCATCTCGTCTGTCAGGTCGCCGTCATAGTCCTCGTCCAACTCCGGCAAGTAGACCTGGACGCTGATTCCACCCTCTGATCGATAGCAGTATGGTCGGCTCGGCATAACGCCTTCTCCTTTGAGGATTCGTTCAGGCACATCTTCGTCCGTGGTAGTTGCCCCACAGGTCGCACATCGCCACACGACCACCCTGAGGCCGACGACTTCTCCATCTGGTCGCTTGTACTTCTCCAACGGGTAGGCGGTATAGCCGTCTGTCTCGCGCTCGCACGTCTGACGGAACTTCTTGATGGCCCGGGCCTTGCCGCGCCGTGCCCCGCCGAGCCCAACCCTGACTGCCGAGAACCAAATCGGGTCCGCCTCGCAAGCCTGGATCTGCGCCGGCCTCGCACACCGCGAGACCTGAATGCGCCTGGACTCTTCCAAACGATCGCTTCCGCACGAAGCGCTGAAGGAACCACTACCCACACCTCCTTGCACATGCGTCGACTTGTCGAGTGCGAGACGGACCCGAAAGCGCCGCCGCAGCCGTTAAGCCGCGGCAGGCGCCGGAGGAGAAAGATTCGTCATGCCGCCGTTGTCGCCGTCTGCTCCGTCGCGATCAGATCGCCGAGGCGAGTCAACATCGAGTCAATCGTCTTCGCATGTGCACGCAACAACGCATGGCCTTCGTCAAGAGCGCCGCGCTTCAGGGCCTTCTCCGCTTCCGCCAGCGGGGCCTGCCAGTCGCGTTCCTTCTCGACGATGAAATGGATCTGAGCGAGTTCGGCGTTCGTTTCCGGTGTCATGGTGATCTCCAGTAGATGTCTGAAAAAAGACGGCGGGCCGGAGTCGAACCGGCGTGAGATCTCTGCGTGATACCTCGCGGCTTGCGGAATCGAACCGCCATGACCACTGTTCACCGCGCCACGCCGCCGCCGTCCATGAATGCACCGGGCCGGATTCGAACCGGCTGCCAGAGTGTCGTCCATAGCCTTCCAGTTTCTCTGACGCCTCCGGATGGCATTAAGGTAATTGGGTCGCCTTTGGTGGGGCTCTCCGTTCCCGCGTTTCCCACACGCCGCCGGTGCAAAAGCCCCAAAGACCCCGGCCGTGGGCTCCGCAGAGCGCACCGTAGATGATGCACGGAGCGCACTTCCCACGAAGCGCACCGTTGCACTCGGGCCGACAATCTCATGGAGCTGAAAGGCCCGGCCGGGCGGACGCGACCCGACCGAGCACGAAACAGCAGTTAAAGAAGATCCGGCCGACAAGCCAGTACTCAACGCAACGCGCGCCGAGCCGCCGCAACGTCCGGGCCGCAGCCGAAGGGCTCCGCGGTCGGCCGGATCTGGCGCGTCCGTGCGCGGGCCTCGATTCTGAGCCTGTGCGTCCGCCATCGCATCCACCCTGCGATTGCCTATCGCTCCTGAGCCCCTGAGACGCCGCGTGCGGCCTTGCGGTTCGGAGGGACCATCCAGCCCACCGGATCGCGCGTACGCCTGTACTCGTCAGCCGCGACCCGCAGGATCGCCATCACGAGGCTGCGCTTCGTCGTCCGCGCCGGCTGGGCTGCGGCCATCTCGTCCAGGACTCGTTCGAGCTTCGGATCTCGGATCTGGAATGCCATTACGCGGCTATTATCGCCTGGAACTGCGGCGGTGCAAGCGGCGCCTGCGCTGATTTTCGATGCCCACGGCGGGCGATGTGCTGTAACCGTATGCGGCTCAAAGCGTTACCGCACGTCGATCTTTTTGCGATTCCGCGCGGATGGCCTTGCCTCATTGCCGCTCTGTAGTATACTGATCGTACCGGCCATGTCGGCCGGTTGCGGCACGGGGCGGTTTTCGACCGACCGCCCGATAGATGCTCAGTGCATCGCCAGACTAGAAAGGATAATTGATGACACTTCAACAGCGCCTTCTGCAAACGACGGGCGACACAGTAGATGTGCTAATGGAATACCGCCGTCTGCTTCTCCGCAACAACCGCTATTACGATTCAGACCTCACCCGACGTCTTGCCGACCTTGCCTCGCGCCTCCGCCGGCTGAAGCTGGACCTGCCAGCCGCAGCGCGCGACGTGGCCCCATCTCCCCGCCGGTCAACGCCGACAGGGGATTTCAACTCAAGGAGCAAGGGCAATGAAACTCTACAAACTCACTGACGAACACGATCGAACCTACGGCGGCTGCCAGTGGGGCGAGAACGTCACCCACAAGACCAGCGGAGAAGGCGGCCTGTGCGGCCCAGGGTTTACCCACTGGTACACACACCCGCTGCTTGCCGTATGGCTCAACCCGATTCACGCCGGTTTCAATCTTGAAACGGCTCACTTGTGGGAGGGAGAGGGCGAAGTCGTCAAGACCGACCGCAGCCTCAAAGTCGGCTGCACCAGGGCGACCACGATCAAGCGTGTGCCGCTGCCCCGGATGACACCGAACCAGTTGGCGCGGGCCGCCATCCTCACGGCGAAACAAATATACCACGAAGAGGAGTGGAATAAGTGGGCCGACAGGTGGCTATCGGGCGAAGATCGGTCTGCCGAAGCCGCCCACGCCGCCGACTCCGCCGCCTACGTCTCCGCCGCCTACGTCTCCGCCGCCCACGCCGCCCGCTCCGCCGCCCACGCCGCCCGCTCCGCCACCCACGCCTACGTCTCCGCCGCCCACGCCGCCTACTTCGCCGACTCCGCCGCCCGCGCCTCCGCCTCCCGCCTCGCCGCCCACGTCGGTATCCACGCCGCCTACGCAGACGACAGCATAGATCTCGCCGCGATTGCAGAGCGAGCAATCAGAGAGGAACCGACATGACTACCAGAGCAGAACGAGCAGCCGCCGCCATCGCCGCAGCCACGGAAGGGGGTGAGGGATGAGCAAGCGATACGACAAATGGACAGGCTCGACCGAACGGCTGGCCCAACAACTCAGGTGCGTGCGTGACAACGCCTGCACGTCACGCGCCACTGAGGAAGAATACCTCCAATTACTTGGCGCGGGCTACATCCGCATAAACCGTCGAACGACCTGGCTCGACATCACCGAGAAGGGGCGCGGGGCGCTTTGGGCCGCCACGCACCCCGTACCGCACGAGTCCACCGACTAACCCCCTCGCCCCGCCGCCGACAGGCGCTGGGGCGGGATTCACAAACACCCAGAGGAGGCCCAGACATGAACGCAGCAGAGTTGGCAGACATTCTAGCCAAACATGCGGTGTGGCTCGCGGGCACTGGTGGTAGCCGCGCGGACCTGCGCGGCGCGAACCTGTGCGGCGCGAACCTGTACGGCGCGAACCTGTACGGCGCGAACCTGTACGGCGCGAACCTGCGCGGCGCGAACCTGCGCGGCGCGAACCTGGGCGGCGCGAACCTGGGCGGCGCGGACCTGCGCGGCGCGGACCTGCGCGGCGCGGACCTGTGCGACGCGGACCTGTACGGCGCAAACCTGTGCGACGCGGACCTGTACGGTACTGTCCTTGATCCAGACGCAGCGCCAAACGGCGAGGCCGATGAATTTACCAGGGATGGTGAATGCGTTATCGGCTACCGCACTCGGCAGGCCGGCCACATTGACAAGTACCGCGATGGCCGCTTTTACTCGGCCGATTGGTTCTCGATCGCCGATACCGAATGCCATCCAGGCCTGTATCTGTGGCCCACGCTGAAGGATGCGATCGGCTTCTCTGGGGAAGTCCCGATGATCCGAGTACGAACCAGACCAGAGTGCATCCACAAGGCCGGAACCAAGTACCGGTGCCAGTGGTTCGAGGTGCTTGGCGACGCAAAGGAGCAGCAGACATGAACATCCGCGAAGCGATACAGGACCGACTCGACAAGCTCCAGCGTTCGCACTACTGGCTCGCCGAGCAGGTACATCAGAGCGGCGTAGCGAACCGGCAGACGATCCTCAAGTTCCTCGCCGGCCGGCAGGACACGACGACGCTGCGGCTCGGCGTGATTCTGGACATCCTCGACATCGAACTTCGGACGAGAGGTGGACGATGATCTACGCACTCGCATTCTTCCTGGCCGTGCTGGCGTTCGGCCTATGGCTCGGCCGGTCACGGTTCGACGTACATCTGTTCGGCGCACGCCGCCCGGCGATCTGGAATCGGCGCCGCGGCTTCACGCTGATTGAGCTGCTCGTCGTCATGGCGATCATCGCCGTGCTCGCAACGCTGACTGTCACAAGCGTACGCGCGATCAGCGACAGCAGCCGGATGGCGCTCGCGGTGAATACGATCTCATCCACGCTTGACCACGCCCGGGCACACGCGATGAAGTCCAACGATCTCGCCCTCGTGGCGTTCAGGCCCCGCCTGGATGATGATGAGCAGTACATCGAGGCCGTCATCTGCCAGCACGCCGAAACCGAGCGCTACGATTCGATCTGGCGGACTGCCGACCGCTTCGTTCCGGTCCCGACATTACGCGCCATCAAGCTTCCGGCAGGCATCGGGATAGCCACCCCCAACTACCATGATATCGGCGGCAACTACGACGCCGACTTCACGTGGTTGACGCAGATCAACCTCGCCGAGGCCGGCACGCTGCCGATTCAGGGCGAGCGTCGGGGCGTCGTCCTCGCCATCATGTACGGCCCCGACGGGGCCACGCTCAGCCGCAACTCCGCCAGCGACACGATGGGCGCATGGGTCGACTGGAACCCGCGAGGCCCTCAGGACGTGCGTCAGAGCTTCCGAGGCATCGAATACATCCCGCGCGATCTGCCGGTGGCGAGTGCCGCCGATCTCTTCGTCCAGCTCTACGACGGCGAGGAAGTGCTTGTCACGATCGCGTCGTCGCTGGCGATCTACGACCGCGTCGACGCTGCGGAGCGGGCGACCGAGGATTGGGCGACCGATGTCGGTTATGAGGAACTTATCGGCTCCACCGATGTCGGCAGCCTTTACTTCCGTCGCGGGATCATCCGCGACACAGGCCGCCTCGTGTACTTCAACCGCTACACGGGCATCGCCAGCGTCAGGCAGCGTCCGATTGATCCGGTCCCGAAGCCGGATTGACCGGCCGCCATCGCGGCGGATCGTCGGGACAGCACGCGTCCGGCTTGGCAAGCCAGCGCTGAAGGTGACACCGGCTGAGTCGCTTGGCCGGGCAGTCAGACTTGTCGCACGCGCCGCACGTCCTCATCCGCTGAACCAACCACGGGACATCCAACGGCAGCGCTTGCCCGCGTACCTGCTCGATCAACTCGGCTCGCGTTTCGCTGTCGATGTCCAGCCGATCGCATGCCTTTAGACACACGCCGAACGATGGGCGACCGCCGAACAGCTTCAGCGCGCACACGCCAGCGCCGCACGCGTGCAACGCTTCCTGATACACCCAATGTCGGCACGGAATCTTGACCATCAGTACACGCGAAGCGTTCCGCTAACGTACGTACATGTGCCAGCCGATCCGGCGACGTATGGGTATGGCTGTGTCGGCGGGCATTGTGTGATCGCGGGCGACACTTCGAAGTTCGGCGCGATCGGGAAGCTACAACTCGGCGGATCGTACTGCGTCCATTCGTACATGCAATCCCACACGAACGCCGATCCTTTGAGATAGCACGATAGCCAGACGAGCGACGTGTAGTCCTCCGCAGATGGCGGGTCATCTTCCTCGAACTCGTACGTGCATATCGGTGGTCCGGTCTGGATCAGTTCGACGACCACTGTGTCGCTGAACGGCCCGTACGTGCAGGCGGGCGGCCCGGGGCACTCGAATTCCGCATCGCTGATCTCAACCCAATACGCTGTCGGGCAACCATCGCAATCGCATTCCTCGATCATCGGGTCTGGTTCTTCCACGCAATCGCGGCATGAATCGTACTCGGCGTCATAGCCATACACGACCGTCGCGCCCGCTGGCAGCGCATCGACGACGTGGATCTCGTAGAAGCACACGCCATCGACGACGATAACCCAATTGTCGGGATAGTCGCCCAACTCGCGCGGTATGTAGATCGTGTTCGACGGCGGTGACCCCGGATCAGTTGGACACTTGTCGAACCGATACCACTCGTTCGTTTCGCAGCACGTATCGCAGAACGCGCCGCTGCCCGTGACGAGGAAGTCGCTTTGTCCCGATAGCCGCTTGAAGTTGCCCGGCATCAGCCACCCCCACCCCCGGAAGTCGGGGGCACGCGAGCCGCGAGCGCCGCCGCGACACGCGCATCGACCATCCGGGCAATACGCTGCTCCTCGCTTTCCTGCAACTCGGCCAGCTCCGCCTCCAGGCGCGCGACACGAACCTCCGGCTGCTCGCGCCACGCCTGCCAGAAATCGCACTCCTCGAGATCATCCGGCGGCTCGTACTGAAACGGCGCGGCAATCTCATCCTGCAACGGTGCAATCGCCGCCTCGTAGGCTGCAATCGCGTCGGCTTCCGCCTGCGCCGCCTCCGCCTGCCGCGCGCGCTCGGCGGTGATCGCTTCCTGATGGCGACGCTCCTCCTCGGCCTTCGCCGCTTCGCGCCGCGTTCGCTCGGCGGCCTGCGCCTCGGCAAGCTGCGCGCGCAACGGTGCCGTCGCCGCGTCCCGCGCTTCTTTACACGCCTCCGCATCCAGGCAGATGAACGCGCCATCGTCTCGTTCGTGTCGGAATAGGCAATCGTCGCACTTGCTCATCACGCAGCCCTCGCAAGCCATCCAAACATATACGTCACGTACGGGCTCGTCCCCACCACCGCCGAGCGGTCCGAGCCGTTGTTGTGATACCCGGTCGGCTCCAGATAGTCGGTGCTGCCGTTCATGTAGACCAGCGCCGGAGCTGCGGCATAGTGGTACGTGGACACGCCGGTCGAGATTCCGTACGGCGTAGCGTATTGCACGCCGTTCTTTTCGATGACGGCGACAAGCCGCTTCGCGTTATTCAGACTAACGATGCCGACGCACGCAACGATGTAGTAGTAGCCCTCGATCAGCGGCGTATAGCGATGCGTGGTCGTATTGAACCAGCCTTCGGAGTCAAACACCTCGGTGTCGCAATCGAGCGTGGTGTTTGCGCCGTTCACCAGCGTCAGCGCCGCGTTGCGGTACGCGAAGAACGCGCCCGTCTTGCCCTGCACGATGCCACTCGTCAGTACATCGTCATCGTCGAAGTCGAACTCTCCGGATGAACTGACGATCTGCTTGGCACTCTCGTCGAAGGTGATCTCCCACTGTGGGTCCCCTGATCCAAGGGCGAGAATGATGTCTTTCGCGTCGGTCGCCTGCTCAATAACGAGGTTGCCACCGGACTCGTATATCCTGCCATCTTCATCATCGCCCAACAACAGACCTTTGCCGTCACCGAGACTGGCATTCCCGTCCTTCAATCCCACGCTCTCGGCTGTAATGCCCGCGTCCGCGGTGGACTCGGTCATCGTGTCTACCGATAGCGTGCCCCCCACGTCTGCATCGTTGATGCCCGCCAGATTGTCGCTATCGTCAATCGTCACACCCGACTGCTGCACGACGCGGCCAGCACCGTTGACGCGCACGATCGAGTTGTCGGTCGTGAACGCCTCCGCGCTGCTCACATTGTCGTCGTCGCACTCGTCAACTGAAGCCGTCTCCGCGACCCACAGGCTCACCGTGCCGTCGGCTGCCACCAGAAACAGACAGAGATCATCGACCGCCGCAGCGGCCCAGTTGATGTCCGCCGTGGAAACGATCCGGTTGACCGGCGTCGCGCCAGTCACTGACAACTCGCTGTCGTTCACGGCCTCGGCATCGTACGTCGTGTTTGACCCTCCGCCGTTGTTGCTCGTGATCTTGCCCGCGACGACGCGGCCGTAGCATACCGGCTCGAACCACCGCACAAGATCGGCTTCGTCGCCTTGCGAGTAGTTCATCAGGATGACCGGCTGGCCCTCGCACCGCCCGCCGTCAGACTGGTATGCCGGCTGGGCGAAGTCGTCCGTTCCGGTCGTCGATGTCAACCCGCCCGTTTTGTCAATGAACTCGTCGGCGGAATCATCCCAGATCTGTTCGACCCATGAGTGCTCGTAGATGCTGCCGCTGAGCTGCGCATCGGTGATCTTCACGATGATTCGCTTTGTCACCGGATGGCGACGCGCCTTCTCTACCTTCTCCAGCGCTTCGACGCGGCCGTGCACCGACTCGATCGCGGCGCTGATCCCGTTGATGAGCGCCGCGGACAAGATGCCGATGCCGTGTCTGATGCGAGGGAGCTTCATGCGCTACACGCCGAGAGGTTCGTAGTACCGGCCGCCCTTGTTCGTGTGGTCGCTGAGCGTCCAGCCGATGATGCCGTTGCGAAGATCCAGCGTGCCGCCCGGGCAGAGAATGTCAGCATCAATGACGACGCCGGAGTTCTGATTCGATCGCCCGTCGAAGTACCCGTCCTTCTCGATTAGCAGCAGTTCGTCGATCTTGCCGCTGCTGTTCCACGCCACAACCCCGCCGCCGCCGACGATGACGTAATCGAGCTCGGCGGCACCATCCACCGTGAGCAGCCCGCCTCGAACGACAACGAGTTGGCGGGCGCTGGCCGTGGCGACCGAGCTCGACGTCGTGACGTCGCCGGTCTCCATGTAGATCGTGTCCAGGCCGGTCACGGATGCCGCGATCGTGACCGTCGGAGTGCTCGTGCCGTAGACGTACAGTTCGTCGAGGTCCGCGCTTCCGTAGACATCGACATCACCGTCAGCGTTCAGAATCCACAGCGCGCCGACGGCTGTGCTCGCGTTGCCCTTGAGCGCGAATTGCTTGCCCGCGAGAAGCTGATAGATCTCGACCGTGGTGATCGTCCCGGTGAGGTAGCAATCACCGCTGCCGCGGAACTGCACGATCGAGCCATCGAGATCGACGTACGCCGACGATGTGCCGAAGCTGCCGGTGTACCCTGGCCCGATGAACACGCGCAGGCCGGTCAGGCCGGTCGTCACATTCGTATCCAAATCGTACGTACCCGATGCGATCAGCACGTCGTCATCGTTGGCAGGCTTGCCGTCAGCGCCGGAGCCGCCGGACCAGTTGTCGGCATCGTCCCAATCACCGGAGTTGTTTTGATAGACTGCGACTGCCATCAGGTGATCCTCAATCCGAGCAAGTTGAAGTCTTTCGTCTGCACGTACGGCTGCACCCAATAGACCGGCGTGCCCTTTTCCGAGTACGTCTTGATCCCCCACGGATCTGTGACGTCGCCGACCTTCGGGCTGCCGTCCTCCCACCGCGCGACGATCTGCCGCAGGTGAGCATACGAGTCGTACCAGAACTCGTGCGCAACGGTCCATCGGTTCTGACCGATGCGCGTGGATTCGGCACCGACGTACAGCAGGAAGCCAGCCGCCGCCCCGAGGTACGGTTTGAAGTTGCGGCGACCTGCGATCGAGCGAATCAGCGCGTTGTTCGGCGGGAATCCGACCGTTACTTCGATCGTCGCCACCTGGATGATGTTCAGTACGCTGACAGGCTCACCGCGCGAATCGATCGGCACGCCCCCGATGTCGGTCTCCGCCTGGAGCCCGTACGGGTGAAGGTCGGGCACCAGGCCGAGCGACGGCGACGCGAATCGGCGCCACGCATCGACGAACTCGGTGCGTACTGACGTGCTGATTTCTGTGTAGCCAATCTCGCCCGGCTCGGGCTCCTGCTCCTGTTCAGCCGATGGCAGCGGCGGGATCTGCTCGTGCAGGATCGTAACATCGAAGACGTAGACAGCGCCCTTGACCTGCTCGACCGACTTGTCGGTGGCGCGAAGCGTGTTATCCGAAGGGTAGACCGTGCCGCGTACCGGGATGTCGGGATGGGCAGCGGCCTCGGTCTCGGTGACGACGGCACCCGCATCGTCGCGCACCCGGAACACGCGGAGCCCGGTACGTTTGCCGCCGGATTCGGTGATCCGTCGTTCCGCCGGTCGTTCTGTGGCGATCAGCGTCATGTGCTCAGCGCCTCCACCGCCTGCCGTACGCGATTCGTCGCGGCCACCTGTTCGTCAGCCTTCCGGGCAACCGTCTCCAGCAGCCGCATCTGTCGGTCCTGCTGGCCGTACTTGAACGCCCCGGTCGCCGTCGAGATCGTGTCGATGATGCCTTTGGCGATCTGCTTGCCGATGTCGGCTGCACGCTCCGGCATCGAAATCGTCGGGAACTCCAGGGCCGGCAGCGATGGTCGCGCTGGTGGCATGACCCCGGGCTGTCCAGCACCCGCTCCGCCGGATCGCGCGATGTCCAGCCGGTTCCGCAGCCGTACGCCCATCAGCTCACCTTCGAGCTGTTGCTGTCGCAGCTTGCGCAGTTCCGCCAGCGGTTGATCGACTTGCCGCCGCATGAAGTCCTCAGGCGTCGCTTCGTAGGTCGTCGCCCATTTCCAGACACCCTCGCGCCGCATCTGCATGATGTTCGGCATCTGCTCGATCGCGGCGCGGTTCATCTCCGCCATGACATCATCCCACGCGCCGAGCATGACGAACTTCATCTTGATGGCCGCGGTTTCCGCTGCGGCACCGAACTTCTGAAAGAACGTGCCTTCGTACTCGTCGAACATCGACAGCTTGCGCAGCCAGTCGAGCAGGCTCTGCACCTTCTGGATGACCCAATCGATCAGGCGACCGAAAAACTGAAAGATCGCGTCGAGATGGTCGCGCAGGTACTGGATGCCGCGGATAAGCAGATCGATGATGCCGCCGGAACCGCCGAGGAAGCGTTTGCCGATATCGACCGCGAGATCCTTCAACTCGCCCCGAAGCCGCTTGAGCTTGTTTGCAAACTCGTCGGCTGTCTCAGCGGCGTTGCCGAGTGCGCCCTGATCGCCCATCGCGCGGTAGATGATGCCGAGCCGTGCAACGGCCTTCTGCTGCTCTGTCGCACCCTGCGTCACCTTCGGGAATCCGCGAGCGAGCAGTTCCTGATCGAGCGCCGCCGACTTGATGTTGATGCCGAAGCGGTCGAGCACTTCGCCCGAGCCGGATAGCGCTGCGATGAAGCGCTGAAGCGCCTCACTGTCGGAGATGTTGTTGAAGCTGGCGAAGTCGATCGACAGGCGCGTGAGCACCTTCGACATCTTCAGCGCATCGCCGGATGCGAAACCCATGCCGACGAAGAACGATTGGAACGTGGACAGCCCTTCCGCGATGTCGATAACCGACCGCCCGACCTCACTCCCGACTGCCTTTGCAAACCGTTCAGCCTCGTCGGCCGCGTCGCCCATGACCAGCCTGAACTTGCTGAAGGTCTGCTCGGCATCTGACGCGAGCTTGATGGAAATGCCAAGGCCAGCGGCGATCGCGAGCGACAGGCGCCTGGCCCATCGAATCGCAAAGCTGAGCATGTTCGACAGGACGCTGCGAACGACGCGCATCGCCGACGTGATGGCGCTGCCGAATCCAGAGACGAACAGCCCGCCCATCTTCGACATCGTGCCGCGCACCATCGACATCGAGCGATCGAGCCCGCTGCGCAGGTTGTCCAGCTTCGCCCCGATATCGACATAGGCTTCGGCAATCGTCGGCATCAGTCAGCCTTTCACCGGGATTTGACGCCGATCATGCGCATCGTCATTCGGATCGCGTCCGGATCAGTCAGCGGCTTCTGCTTCTCGGATTCGTCGCCCGCCGCGAACGGATTGATGAGCGGCATGAGGGCCGGAAGCGCCCTCACCCGCTCCATGATCTGACGCATCGTGTAGCGCCATACAGTCGGCTCCGGGGTGTGCGTAACGAGTGCGACCATCATGCAGAGTTCCGTCCAGTTCACTCGGGGCTCGGCTGCTTCGGAGGGTCCGAGCCTACGTCCGCATCCTGATCCTGTTCGGGCAGATCGGCAACCGTCTCGAATGCTACGGTCATTGCATCCATGCTGCCGAACAGTAACCCGACAGTCTCAAGCGCCACTTCTGGCTGATGCGTGATAAGCGATCGATGCAACATCCACCGCATACCTTGAAGTGTCGTGGCATGTCGCAACATCTCATCGAGCCCGACCGCTTCGCCTAGATTGCGGCCGAGTTGCCGATTGATCCATGTGCAGAAGTCGCACCACGCATCGAGGCCGATCTTCGTCAGCCGGTACGTATTGCCGTCGGCCAGCTCAATCTCGATTGGCGCAAGGGGTGCGCTCTGGATTCCGCCATCCATGTCGTGCTCCTTATCACGCGGCCGCCGTCATCGACAGCTCGCCGCTGCCGCGGAAGGTGAAGGTCAGTGCGATCGGCCGACCGCTGTTCGTCGTCGCCGCGACCTCGCACCGCTGCACGAGAATCGTGCCGCTCAGCTTGCCGTCGGTCGTCGCCGTGGCGTCGAAGATGAAGTCGGCCGTGCTCACCGCGGCACCGACTGCGAGGTTCGAGAGCGTGGACAGGCTGGCGCTGTTCATGTTGCACGTGAACGTCCCGCCCCAGCGCTTGATGCCGCCGAGCACCTCTTCCCAGTCGTCACCGAGTCCGCTGTTGTCCACTTCCTCGCATTCGTACCAGACGGTCCACGCCGAACACTTTACGACGTAGCCGCCAGCGAACGTGATCCCCGCGTCCTTGCCGCTGACAGTTTTTGTTGCAGCCATTGTCGAATCTCCTAAAAGGGGCTGGGCCAAACGAAAACGGCAAAGCGAAGAGGCGGCTCCGCCTTGCCGTGTATTCGTCTGGCCCGCTCAATGCCGGTTGCGCCGCCGACGCCGAGGTGCCCCAGGTTGTCGAGTTCAATCAGCTATCGTAGCAGGTGATGAGATAGTCCGTATACATGACCCAGAGTGCGTCGTCGGTATCCCCGTCGAGCATCGGCCCGCGGGGCATCTGCTCCAGTGCCGGAAGGTTCGCGTGGTTGGCGATCGTGAAGCGCACGACATCGAGGCGCGCGCGCAGCAGATCCATTACCGCCTGCACGGCGCGAGGGCCTGCGGCGCGACCGCCGTAGACCGAGAACTGCACACGCAGTTCGTATCCGTCATCCGCCATCGTCCGAATCGGCGCGCCGCCGATGACGTTGTACGTGACGAACGGCGTCGTCGGGTCGCGCGGAGCGATCGCGTAGTGCAGCCGCCCGGCCGTCGTCGCGCCGCCGCCGATCGCCGTGTTGAACGTCGAGTCGCCGGTGAGGCGGCTGTAGATGCCGTCCGTTATCTCGGCGGTGGAAACGGTCATTCCATGTCACCCCCAGCCGCCTCGATCTCCTCGACGATCCGGTTCCGCTGCGAATCGAGCGCCGGCCTCAGGTATGGCCGCGGCGCCATCCTCGACGTGCCCTCCTCCAGCCAGCGTCCATACTTCAGATTCGTTCCAACCCTGCCGACGAACATGCGTCCGATTCGGAACGTCTCGAATCCGATGCTCCGCCGCAGCGTGCCGGTTCGCACGTGGGGCGGCTCGCCCGGCGCCGACGGCGACCCGAGCGGCGGACCTGAGAACTGGCCGACAAGGCGTACGGCCTCGGCCTGCACGCGGATCGTACCCCGGGTAATGGCCTCCTCGACCGCAGTCTCCGCCACGGCCATGAACTCGGCCGTCCGGTCGGTGATCGAGAATCCAGAGCCATTGATCCGCTTTGCCACGTCAGTCGTCCCCTTGCTCACACTCAAGGATCGTATATCGGCCGAGCCGGTCCACGTCCCGCACCAGCCGCACGTAGAGCGTGTGTCCGTCCACCGTGAAGCAATCCCCGGCCCGGATGTCGGGCGAGCCGTCCGCGTACGCCTTGTGCGTCACAGCGGCTTCTGGGCGGCTGTGGCGAATCCTGTCGGCACCGCTCAGCGGCTGGATTCGGAGCCGGACGCGGAACTGGTCGGCCCACGTCTTCACGTCGCCGCCGCCAGCGTCCTTCGAAGAGGTCGCTCGCTGGATCGTCACCCGTCGATTTGCGAGACTGGCCACGCTCATGCCAGGTACCTCCGGTAGTGGCCGATGACCGTCTCGTGCGGCGTGAAGTCCGCCCGCTGGCCGATCTTGTACGCGTAGTCGCCCAGCCGTTCCTCGGCCAGTCCGCCGTCGCGCTTCGACTCGTCCCACGCCGCCTTGAGCACCCGCAGCACCATCGACTCGATGTCGGTCGGGATCGCGCTCAGGCCCGCGGTGTAGGCCACCAGCGACCAGCCCCGCACATCGCTGATGATCGGACCATCGAAGTCGATCACGCCGGCCTCGTAGTCCACCGAATAGTCGCCGGTGTAGTCGCTCCACACCTCCAGCGTCAGTTCCCGGTCCTTCGCGCTCTGAGATCCGATCCGAACAAGGTACGCCGAGGGCCGCGAGTTTACGACCGTTGATGTCCAGCCCGACAAGGCGTTGATCGCCTCCGCCATGAGCGTCGTCGTGGCGTAGTCGGCGAACGCGAGCGTATTGGTTGTCGTCGTCCCGCCGGCCCTCGACGTACAGACCACGGCCGTAGCCGTGACGTCGATCCGCGCGTGCGTACCCGTTCCCGTGTACTTGGCCCGGAGTCCTGCTTCCGTTTCGAGCGCGACCATCGTCACCGCCGAGACCTGCGGATGCCGCAGGATCAGATTGCATGCACCGGACGGCAACGGCGCGAGCTCGGTATACGACGTGCTCAGCAGCCCGTATCCGATCGTCGTCTCCAGCGCCGCCCAAACGTGGCCGATGGCGAGCTCCAGCAGTTCCTGATTCTCCATCTCCAGGGTCTGCTCGTTGCTCTGGCCGTAGCAGCTCGTCGATGCGAGCCGGTAGAGCAGCGCGGAGTCTGCATCGCCGTCGCCCAGCAGCGTCGCCACGAAGCCCTTGTCGGCCGTGTTGATCGCATCCACCAGCTCGCTCAGCGTGTCGTAGGCCGTGCCGCTCGTGTCGTAGGTGTACGTGCCGGCGTCGGTTCCATCAGTAACGACGAGCGTAAGCGTACCACTTTCCATCTGGACCGTCGCAGCGCTCGCGCTGTCGCCCTGGTCGTGGTAGATGGCGAACGCATCAGCGCGAAGATCCTGATCGTCATCACCGAGCCGCATCGTGAGCTTGGCCTTCGCCACGAGATCAGCGAGTTGTACCGCCGATAGATCGCTCATGCCACGAGTACCTCTCTGCCGACCGTCGGCATCCAGTCCGCCAAGCGCGACTGAGGCGCGAGGTTGATCCACTCCACGCCGGCCGCCTCCGCCAGCGGGAGCCACGACCGCATCAGGTCCGACGCTCGCTTCAGGTTGCGCGTGTGCATGTCGATGCCCGCGAAGTACATCCGGCGATATCCGAGCCGCGCCATCAGTTGAACCGCGAACGTCACCGACTTCGCCACCGCCTCACCGCCGGTGCCCATCGGGCCGTCCGGCCCGAAGTTCGGCGGGTGCTTCAGATCCCACGGATGGGCCGCGACGTTGCGGAAGTCCGCCCAGCCGGGTTGCCAGCCGAGCAGGTCCGGCCGCTTCTTCACGCCGCCGAGCAGGATCATAATGTCCTCGATATCGACGGTCTTATGTTTCCCAGGCGGCACGCCCTTCTTATCCCAGCCCGCGCGGTAGATGCCTTCCGGCACGTGCTTCGCAACGGCCGGATCGTTGAGGAAGGGCCACCAATGGCACTTCGGATCGTTCGACCAGTAGTGATCTTCCGGTAGTCGCACCTTGCCGGTGAAGTACTTCGGCAGGTCCATCGTGACGAAGTGGGCAGGCTTGCGATGGCAGCAGAACACCCCGCTGCTCACCGCACAGAACGGCACGCCCTCGGGCAGTTGCGCCGTGAGGATCGACGGCCCGCGGCCAGCCAGCACGATGGACGGCGTGTCGATCATGCGACAGCCTCCGGCATCCCGCCGACGATTTCCAACGCAACCGTGTAGTTCGGCGCGTCCACTGTATACAACGGCCGGCCGAACTGAACGAACTCAACATCCGGGCACTGCGCCACCATCGACCGCATAAACGGCTCGATGACCGTGCGCGTCTGCACCATCCCCATCGAGTCGCCGCACTTCCCGTCGAACGTCACGACCGGAAAGTCGACCATCGGCCGGTCGCCTGGATACCCGTCGCAGCCGACGATGACGAGTTCCGTCGCACCCTCGCGGATCGCGTACTGCATCGCAGCAAGCCCGCAATACTGCGCAAAGACGATCTCGCCCGGAACGTACGTCGTCGTCAGCGGGCCCATGTCCAGAAGGATCGACGGCATCGGCGTATTGACTTCAAAGCCCGGCAACCGCCCGATGCCCCGGATGTTGTTCACGAGGTTGGACTTGCTGTAGCTCATGAAGCGCGTGCCCTGCGCCACCTTTGCCTCGATGTGCTGCTGAAGCTCTATGCCCGCGCACTCGTCGATTGCGATGAAGTAGTCCGGCCCGCTGCGTCCCTCGAACAGCTTGATGGCGGCATTGGCCGCGATCGTCGTCGCATCGATGAACGCATCCAGCACGGCATCAGCGTGCTCGATCACGCTCAGCGATGAACCTACGACGACCCACGTACTCATGCCGTCTGCCTCCAGTCGATCGCTTGTAGAAGCTCGGTCTTGTCGCCGTCGAACTGCGGTGTATACAACCGCGTGTCGGTTCCGTTCCACCGAAAGTGCGCCAGGTGCTGCACCTTCTCGCTCATCGGCCCGGACTTCCACGCCGCTTCGCCGACTCGGTTGTACGTCCGATCGAGCAATTGCAGCGGAGCCTCCGACAGCAGAATCGCCGCATTCAAAAGCCCTTGCTCGTCGGCTGGGTCGATCGCATCCATGTGATCGGTCGTGCCCTTCAAGATGTCGAAGATGCCGCCGTGATGCGCAGGCGAGAACACGAACAGCCCACCGTTGATGAACGTCTCCGGATCGTACCGCTGCTCCAGCTCAAACAGCAGGCCGATATGCGTACGCTGAGAGATCGACAGCGACAGGTAGCCGCGTTCGGCCTCGCGGTCCATGTACGCATCGACCACGCCCGTCCGTGTCTCCTCGACTCCGGACCGCGCCGCGTTCTTCTCGATGAGGCCGCGGATCGCACCGACGATCTGCGTAATCATGCCAGGAGCGAGACGCGTCTGATTCACCGGCGGTATGCCGTTGTGCGTGTCGCCCTGGAAGTTCGGCACGCCGCCGAAGTGGTCGATCGGCACGAGGTCGAAGATGCTCTCGCAGTCGTGGCGGATCAGCACATCGCCGTCGATCCACATGACCTGCTCTACGCCAGCGAACGAATCGGCAAGCTCGGCCAGCGCGCGCGACTTGATGACGAACGGGTCGCCGTTTCCCATGCCTGTCAGTTGCACGTACTGCGCCCCCCAGCGCGAGGCCGCCGCCATGTGCGACCACATCACGTTCGGCGGAATCCACTTCCCGCCGCTGTTCATCGTCACCATCACCCGCCGCATCAACATCACGCTACCTCCGCCTCGATGCGATCCGCAGCGATCGTCGGAACGTGCTCCGCCAACGCCGAGCCGGCGCCGACGTTGATCCATTCCAGTCCCGATCGACGCGCCAGATCATACCACGCCGCGAGCCGTACGCGGCAATGCTTGTAATGGTCGCCCAGGAAGTCGCAGCCGATGAAGTACATGCGCCGATACCCGAGCCGAGCGGCGATCTGCACCGCCATGAACCACGAGTTGCGGATCACGCCGTCCTCGCCCTCGCCCTTCATCCCGAGCGGGCCGTCGCGGTAGCTCGGTGCCCGGTTCATGAACATAGGCCACCCGCGGACATTGGAGAAGTCGCCCCAGCCCGGTTGAAACGAGAACTGATGCATGTGATCCATCAGCTCGCGCCTGAAAGCGTCTTGCGCTTCGGTCGGAATCACATCCCAGATCTCCGGCGGCATCGCGCGGTAGTAGCCGCGATTCACCCGCTCTTCTGGCACATGCTTGATGATCCGCTCGTCAGCCCAAAACGGCCACGGTGCGTGTTGATCCCACTGCCAGGCGTGGGCCGCCTCGCGGTCGTGCAGCTCGGCGAAAAACCACTTCGGATAATCCATCGTCACGAAGTGCTTCGGCGGACGCGAATCTGGCGGGATGGCGAACGCGCCGGATGACACGGCGAGTACGTCGCCGTACCGATCCCAGTCGGTGAAGCCACGCACCGAAGGTCCACGCCCGACGATCAGCACACTATCCGACATAAAGGGCGGCCCCGCGTTTCTGCGAGGCCGACCTGGAGGTCATGCCGTCGTACCGCGACCCGTACTGGTCAGACCAGACTGAGCGTATCGCGGGTTCGACAGAATCCAAAGCACGCCAAGCTCGTCGGTCGCCGTAGCGAACGACGCCTTGACGGTGACGAAGTCAGCATTCGCCAACACCGAGTCGATCTGCGAGGCCGTGGCCTCCAGAACGATCATGCCTGCGCCGCGCTGCCCGTTCGTCGCATTGGACCCGGCGGCCGTGCCGATGAGGCCGGTCGCTTCGGTAGATCCGCTGTTGACGATTGCCGTCGCGCCGGTGCCGCTGACCGCAGTGCACGCGTAGAGCGTGGCCTGCTGGATCGAGCCGGTGCCGGCGAGGCGGAACAGCACGCACATGACATTGTTGTACTCGCTGATGTCGATGCACTGCGTGACCTGCAACACGGAATCCGCGACGCGCGTGTCCTTCGTCGAAGGGTCGATGTGCTGCCAGATCAGCTTGACGTTCTCAGAGAGGTGTCCCTGATGTCCCATTGATCATCTCCTTATCGAGACGCGCACGTGACGAACGCGGACATGGTGTTGCTCCCCGCCCTCGGGGAAATCGCAGCCGACAGATACGGCTGACCATCCATACGCATGACGAAGCGGAACGCCGTCGTCGTCTGGTCAAACCAGAAGTGGATCGACGTCGCCGCTTCCATGCTCTGCCGGAGTGCAACACCGTAGCCGCGCGCGAACGAGCCGAGGATGACATCCCCGACCGTGCCGAGCTCGGCACAGTGCTGCGTGAAGATGATCGGGCGACCGAGCAACGACGGGATGCCGCCGTTGATGCCGCTGGCGGGCATAAAGATGCCCGTGCCCCAGTTGGCAGTCTCAGATCCGATCGCGTCGATGCCGGGCGCGGCGAGTCGGTACAGGTACGGCTCAACGTCCTGATTCATCAGCCAGTACGCCGTGGAGCGGTACGGTGCGTAAAGCCTCGACAGCATCTTGATCGCGTTGATGCCGATGAAGGTGTCCGCGACCTGCGATCCTTCCTTTGCGACGGATACGGTCGAGTCGGCGGTGAGAATGCCAAGCGGCTGGCCTGCGCC
>Ga0180435_10001648_pt1 | contig 23024 bp, 17 predicted proteins | sample SS_ome_3_FD_132467 | JGI IMG/M metagenome (GOLD analysis project Ga0180435, IMG submission 132467) | Hypersaline lake sediment archaeal communities from the Salton Sea, California, USA - SS_3_S_1 metaG | ecosystem: Environmental > Aquatic > Non-marine Saline and Alkaline > Hypersaline >... | reverse complement strand
GGGGTTCCGTGGTAGACCGCGGAGGCCAGGTAGAGAAGGATCAGCGAGATCCCGAAGACAATCACACCCCCGAGGTACCAGGGGTCGCGGAGCGTAGCCCCATGAACGATCAGCACGACTAGCCCCGCGATGCTCAAGCCAACGCCGAGGGCGTGGCTCGCGCTGTTAGCGATGATCTCGTGAAACGAGAAGGATGTGTGGATCTGGTCAGTCTTGTAGGCCATGGTCTCTCCTGGCAGGCTTGGGATAGTAACATCCTACTTGGTTGCAGCTCAGGCTGCCTGAAAGCCGCCTAACAGTCTCCCACCATCCGGCCAGCTTCAGCTTGGGACACCGCTCCCAGGAGGGTTGGCCCTCGGTACGGCCGGTAGATTGGGCGAAGCTACTGGAAACCACTGATCCAGCAGAGGCGTGGGGCACAGGGAGATGGAGCACGGACCGGGCCGGGCCGCTGCACGTGAGCAGGATCACCCCACGGTGCCTCACGGATGGCGAAGGGAAAGCCGTCTAGGTGACGGGCTCGCGCACCCAGGACAACCCGGTCGATATAGGTCCAGGACAGCCGGTCGACTGAGGTCAGCTAGGCCGCGCGGCCACGGTAGATGTCCACGGTGTTGGCCAGTCGGGTCAGCGCAGCCGCGCTGAGCGGCGCGAACTGGAACATCAGGTGGGAGAATCCAAGGTCCTCATACTGCGCCAGCTGAGCCGCAATGTCCTCATCGGAGCCGGACAGGTACGTTTGCATCCAGCCCGGTAGCGGTCCTAGGTCCGGATAGCCGACCTGAAGCTGCGCGGTGACGGCCAGAGTGTCGGGGTCACGCCCTTCCCGCTCACAGGCTGCACGGAGTCCTGCCAGCCGTTGCTGGAGCACATCGGGGTCCTGCACGGCTGTGATGTTCCACATGTCTGCGTAGCTGGCGGTCAGCCTTAGCATACGCGGCCCAAAACCGCCGATGAGAATCGGCGGGCCGTCCGCGCGGGGGCCGCGCGGCGTGATCTCGCAGTTGGGCGCGCGGTAGTAGCGTCCCTCAAAGTCTACGCGGCCATCCCTCAACAGGGGCTTGATGATAGCCAGCGCTTCCTCGAACCGGCTGACGCGATGGTCGAACGGGATGCCAAGCGCGTCAAACTCGGGGCTGTGCCAGCCGGCTCCCAGACCGAGGATGAGACGCCCGGCACTGACCTCATCGAGTGTCGCCGCCATCTTGGCAAGGAGTGCTGGGTTCCGGAATGGTGTGCAGAGCACCAGGGTTCCCAGCTCAATGCGCGTGGTCGCCGCAGCAAGAGCCGAGAGCGTTGTCCACGACTCCCAGACGCCTTGCGTGGTCTCCTCGCTCCATCGGAAGAACACGTGGTCCATTATCCAGACCGAATCAAGACCCAGTTCCTCTGCCATACGCGCCAGATCACGCAGCTCCGAATAGGGCAACGGCCCCTCTCTCTCCGGGACTGGGGCCGACCAAAGCTTGACGCCAATCTTCATGCGGTTGCCTCCTGCTGAAACAGACGGACGGCGCGGCTCACGCGGTCCAGGGACGTGGTCGTCTGGGGCGCAGTATGCAGGATCAGATGGTCGGCGCCCGCATCTGCATACCGCTGAAACGCCTGAGCCAGCACCGGAACTGGTCCGGACAGCGGCAGTTTGGCGGCCGGCTGCGCCGTGCCCAGATCGGGGAAGCTCACCGACACACCCACGGTCACGGCAAGCGTATCGGGGTCTCGCCCTTCATCGAGACAGGCGCTACGCATCTGCTCTCGGCGTGACGCGAGTTCCTGAGGATCGCCAAGCCAGCACGTGTTCCACTGATCGGCGTGACGCGCCGTAAGGCGCAACATCCTTGGGCCCGATGCTCCGACGAGCAGTGGAATGCCCTGCGGACGAGGGCCCAGGGGCTTGATGAGACAATCCACAACACGATGGTAGTCGCCGGCGAAGTCGACACGACGGCCTGCCAGCAAAGGCTTCAGGATCTGGAGGGCTTCGTCCATACGACTCACCCGCCGGTCGAAGGGGTAGCCAAAGGCCTCGAACTCCGGTTGGTGCCAGCCGGCCCCCACCCCCAAGATCAGCCGCCCGCCGCTGACCTCGTCCAGCGTGTGTGCCATCTTCGCAACCAACGCCGGGTTCCGGAACGGCGAGCAGAGCACGATCGTGCCCAGCTCAACGCGCTCTGTGACCTCCGCCAGGGCAGCCAGCGTGGTCCAGCACTCCCAAGGCCCGGTGGTGACCGCTGGGTCGAACCGGTAGAGCATGTGATCCGACAGCCAGATCGAATCCAGCCCGCCGTCCTCGGCGAGTTCGGCGATGTCGCGTATCTCCGCATACGACAGCGCGTCCCCGGGCTGGCCATCTGTCCGCAGATTGTGGATCCTGATACCGATCTTCATGGCGCTACCTCCCCGTACACCACCTCGGGTAACGACCTCGGGGACCTCGTAGAGGATACAGTCTCGCGGTCGGCCGCCGTCGCGAAACTGTGCCCGGTTCGCACGAGCTCGCCTGCCCCCGCGGTCCTGAGCTAGACGACCCGATGCCAGCGCAAGGGCTTGCATGCCTCCCGAACCAGGTTGCCCTTTGCCTCCTGATCCAGCTGCACCGTCTTCGACCACCAGCCGGCCTTGGCGCCGCCCGGGTAGAGATCCTCAGGCAGGTGCCGCACGACGGCCTCCCGCACCTCGCTCTGCGTCAGGCCGGGTGCCTCAGCCGGGAGGACCGCCCACATCGCCTGTTTCATGGCGTCGTACATCTTCCTGTTCACGCGGGTTGTCCGGCCAGGCACATTCACGTTCTCTACAGTGATCTTCTCATCCATGTTGCTCACAGCACCTCCTGCGACTAGGTATTGCCGGCAACCCACACGCCCAACTACGCGTGCCGTGCGGGTCTGCGGACCTCAGGTGGGGACTACGTAGTCTCGGTAGCACGCATACGGTTGTTTCTGTAGTTGTGCTCGAGTTCGCAAAGACCGAGGGCCTCCATAAGCGGTGGGATGTAGACTCCGAAACGACCACGATACCCCTTTCTCAGGCCGTACCACCCGTGGATGGGATTGTCCGGAGACCTACCCCAAGCCTCTACGGTGCCTTCCTTGACAGGTTTCTTCTCGTCCGCACCGCCGAGCGGGACCCAGTCCCCGGTCTCTTTCAACATCGCGTAGAGATCGTCAACACACCGGGCATCGTAGGTGAGCACCGTCTTCCCCACCGTGCACACCAGAACACGTAGTCCATCCCTTTCTGCGACGTGGATCGTGTACTCGGACCTTCCTGAAGGGGTCTTGAGCGTCCAAGGATTGTCCTGCGTGCGATCAAGCTGTGTCATCCCTCACCACCTTCCCTGTGCTTGCTGTATTAGCTATATTATATATGATAATATGCTTTATCGCTGGTGTCAATGGATTCACGTCACCCGACGACACCGTGGCTGATCTCACGGCTGGCGACGGAACGCTCCCGCGGACAGCTTTCTGAGCCGCATGACTGAAGGGCAATGGATCGCACTTCCCCCCATCAGGCACAGAAGCGAGATAGCATGACTGAAGGGTCGGCTTCGCCATAAGTAGGAGAGGAGTCCGGCTGTACAGAAGAGGCCCCCGACCACCGGGCAGGCCAGAACGGCGGCGCCCACGTCCTGAGTGGCCTGATTGAAGACAACCACGACGAACCACCCCATCATTGCGGACATCCGTACCGGCGAGTTGGCTGAGCTCCGGGTCAGCACCAGCTCTGCCACCTGCGTGACCAGAGCCAGCCCCTGACCAAGCCGAACGTGATCCAACCGAGGGTGCTGCGCGGCGTGTGCTCTTGGCGATGAACTCGTGGAACCTCAAGGACGCACCAATCTGGTCAGTCCTGGAGGTGATTCCCGCTCCTGGTTGGGCCGAGACGTTCTCATCCTAGCTGGGCCTGAGCTGGAGCTCCGGCAGGCTAGCTGGCGATGGCCAGCCATTCTGTCGCTGGCGAGCTCAGCGAGGAATGGGTAGCCGGTCGAAGGCGGTAGGACGCTGCCGATGACTTCAACCCTCGGCTGCGGAAGGGCGGTCATACGCCGCTAGCCGCCGTTTTCACCCAGTGGGATCCGGCCAGACAGCACCGCTCGGTCCCCAAGATTCCAGCTACTTCCTCGGCTTCCGGGCTACGTGTCTTCTCTTGCCGGGCCGGTTCTGCGATGCACGGCATCACCACCAGTGCTAATGGTCGACGCGTTCTAGAGTTATCACCAAAGACAAGAGCGGCGCCATAGGCGCCGCTCTTTTGTGCAAAACGGCCATTCTACATCTCTGGGGGCAGCAGCACGCCCTCGATGACGTGGATCACGCCGTTGTCAGCCTCGATGTCGGTGATGATCACATTGACGTGGTTAATCTGGACCGTATCGCCGTCCAGAGCAACCTGTAGCTCCTCACCAGACAAGGTGGCAACCATCTGACCTGCCAGTCCGACCACGTCCGCAGCCATCACCCTGCCCTCAACCACGTGGTACAGCAGGATGTCGCTAAGCGTATCGAGGTCCTCTAGCAGACCCTCCACCGTTCCCTCGGGCAGTAGATCGAAGGCCTCGTCGGTAGGCGCGAAGACCGTGAAGGGTCCCTCGCCCATCAGCGCCTCATCGAGCTCTGTTGCGCCCAGAGCCGCCACCAGGGTTGTGAACCGACCGTCTGCCACAGCGATGTCGACGATCGTATTGCTCTCCGTCTCTTCCATCGCCTCTTCGCTCGGGGGCAGCAGCACCGCGTCGATGACGTGGATCACGCCGTTGTCGGCCTCGATGTCGGTGATGATCACGTTACTCTCATTGACCATGACCGTGTCGCCGTCTACCTTGATCGCCAGCTCGGCACCCGAGAGTGCAGCCACCTTCTCACCATCCAAACCAACTACGTCTGCAGCCATCACCTGGCCCTCTACCACGTGGTACAGAAGGATGCTGCTCAGCGTGTCAAGATCCTCTAGAAGGGCCTCAACCGTTCCTTCGGGCAGCAGTGCAAACGCCTCATCGGTAGGCGCGAAGACTGTGAACGGACCCTCGCCCATCAGCGCCTGGTCCAGCTCAGTTGCGCCCAAGGCCGCCACCAGCGTGGTGAACCGACCGTCCGCCACAGCGATGTCGACGATCGTATTGCTCTCCATCTCTTCCATCGCCTCTTCGCTCGGGGGCAGTAGCACCGCGTCGATGACATGAATCACGCCATTGTCAGCCTGGATGTCGGTGATGATCACGTTGCTCTCATTGATCATTACCGTATCCCCTTCAACACTGACTGCCAGCTCTGCACCAGACAGCGCAGCCACCATCTCACCATCCAGTCCGACCACGTCCGCAGCCAGCACCTCTCCCGCTACCACGTGATAGAGCAGGATGTTGCTTAGCGTATCGAGATCCTCCAGTAGAGCTTCTACCGTGCCCTCAGGCAGGAGACCAAAAGCCTCATCGGTGGGCGCGAAGACCGTGAAGGGTCCCTCGCCCATCAGCGCCTGGTCCAGCTCGGTTGCACCCAAGGCCGCTACCAGTGTGGTGAACCGGCCGTCCGCCACAGCGATGTCGACGATTGTGTTCGACTCAGGTTCTTCCATTGCCGGGACCGGTGTTGGTACCGGCGTAGGCATTGGCGTCGGTTCATCCGATGGAGCCTGAACCCCACACCCTACCAAGACCATCGCGAACACCGCCAACAGTATCAAGCTTCTCTTCTTCATCGTTCTCTCCCTTGTTTAAGCAGTTGCCTGTTGATCCAATACGCACAGTATACACAGTTGTACATCTTTTGTCAAGTCTTTGAACAGATATTGGCGAAACTCAGGGCGAGGGAACGCACTGCAGACACGCTCTGCACGCTTCCAGATCCGGACTACACTATGCAAACACTTAACAGCCTATAAGGAGCTCCAGGTGCAAGACCAGGAAGGGACTATGAAAGCAGCACGACTCTACGGCAAAGGCGACCTGCGGGTCGAGCAAGTTAGCCTCCCGACCATCGAGGCAGACGACGAGGTACTCATCCACATCCACGCCTGCGGCATCTGCCCCAGCGATATCCGGCCCTACACCGGCATGCGTCCCAGCGGACGGGATGGCGCCTACACGCCCGGGCACGAGTGGGCAGGCGAGGTCCTGGCGGTTGGGGACGCTGTGGAGGACTTCGCTCCCGGCGACCGCGTGGTGCCCAGCTGGCGCGTGGTCTGCGGCGTCTGCCACTACTGCAAGCGCGGATCGCACAACCAGTGCGAGAACCTGGTGCGCGGAAAGGTTCGCGGGGGTTTCGCCCAAGTCGGCGTGGCCACGGACCGCAGCCTCCTCAAGATACCCGACGGCGTCAGCTACGCGGAGGCGAGCTTCTGCGAGCCCGTGGCATGCTGCATCAACGGCAGCCTGGAGAGCGAGATCGAGTTCGGCGACAACGCCGTCATCGTCGGCGCGGGCCCCATCGGCCTGATCCACCTGCAGTTGGCGAGACACAGCGGGGCGCGCGTAATTGTCAGCGACCTGATCCCGGAGCGTCTAGAGAAGGCGAAGTCGCTGGGCGCTGACGCGACCGTCCTGGCCTCTGAGGGCGACCCCGTCGAGCGGGTCAAGGCCCTTACGGGGGGCTACGGTGCCGACGTCATTATCGCGGCTGTGGGCGCCCCACCCGCGCTCCGCCAGGCTCTCGCGATGGCCGACTACGGGGCCACCGTCAACTACTTCGCCGGCACCTATCCGCCCACCACCCTGGACATTGACCCCAACTACATCCACTACCGGCAGGTGCGCCTGACGGGCAGCCACGACTTCACACCCTATCATTTCGAGACAGCGCTGCGCTTCATCGAGACCGGGACGGTCAAGGTGCTACCGCTCGTCAGTCACGATCTATCGCTGGACGAGGTCAAGGACGGCTTCGATGTCGTCGCGGGTCGCAAGGGCCTCAAGGTGATGATCCATACACAGAAGTAGCCACCTCAGCAGACGACAGGGACTTGAAGGGTATCCCAGATCCCACATGACCACGCGAACAGGCTATCTGCTGGCCATTGACGTCGGCTCGACCACCACGCGAGCCGTGCTCTTCGACCTGGCGGGCACCCAGGTGGCGGAAGCATTTCGGGAGCCCGTTGTGCACCATCCGGAGCCCAACTGGGCCGAGGTCCAGCCCGATGATTGGTGGCGTGACTGCACAGCCACCATCCGCGAGCTCCTCGCGCGCTCGGGAATACCCGCCGACCGCATCCTCGGCATCGGCCTCACGGCGCTCCAGCACACACTGGTGCCCGTTGACGCGCAGGGCAATGTACTGGCCCCGGCAATCCTCTGGATGGACCAGCGCAGTAAGGACCAGCTCGCCTGGCTCAACCGCGAGCACGCCGCCGTCATCGCAGAGCTATTGGGTGGAACCGGAAAGCTGTCCAACTCCACGGCTGTGCCAAAGCTCAGGTGGATGTTGGAACACACGCCGGAGGTCCTTGAACAGGCCGAGATGTTCCTACCCGTCAAGGACTTCATCCGCTACCGGCTGACCGGGCTCGCCGGCACAGATGCCTACGACGCCGCCAACACCGGCCTGGTCTGCCGGCCCACGGGCACCTGGTTCGCGCCGCTCCTCACGCTGGTCGGCGTACACCCGGACCGCATGCCCCCGATCCTAGAGGCCGGAGCGATCGCGGGACACGTCACCCAGAAGGCGGCTCGCGAGACAGGGTTGGCTGCCGGGACGCCCGTCGCCGTCGGCAGCGGGGACGTGAATTGCACCTGTATCGGCACCAACGTCACCGACGACGGTCGAGCCTGTCTCTATCTGGGCACGGCGGCTTGGATACGCATTCCGTGCCCCTCGCGGCCCGGAGGCACGGTCAGGGCCACAGCAACCACGGGAGCCGCGCTCAAGTGGGTCACTGACCTGTTTGCCTGCAGCGGCTTCTACACCCCCCTCCTCGGGGAGGCCGCCGAAGTCCCGCCGGGGAGCCGGGGGCTGCTCTTCCTCCCTCACTTGATGGGTGAGCGTGGCCCGCAGCCCGATCCCGATGCCAGGGGCACGCTCTATGGACTCACGCTGGCGCACGGTCGCGCAGACATCACGCGCGCGGTCCTCGAGGGCTGCGCCTACCAGCTACTGCGCATCGTCGAGGACTGCGGCGGGCCGCCGCTGCGGGAGATGGCCGTGGTGGGAGGCGGCGCCAAGAGCCCGCTCTGGCTCGACATCATCGCCGATGTGCTGGGCATCCGCCTCGTGATCCCGCAGGTCCGCGAGGCCGGCGCCTTGGGCGCGGCCATTCTCGCCGGCGTGGGCGTTGGCGTCTACAAGGATGCGCGGCTGGCCGCGACGAAGCTGACACGGATCGAACGCGCTCACGATCCGGATTCCACGAGGCACGCGCTCTACCGGCGAAACTACAAGCGGTTCGTGGCACTCGAGAGGGGTGTATCGCCGCTCTACAGCGGTTCAGATAGCAGGGGGGTATCATGAAGGCTGCACTGTTCTACGGTGGCAAGGACATCCGGGTCGGTGAGATGGAGACACCCGTGCCGGGTCCCGATGAGGTATTGGTCAAGGTGTTGTCTGCCGGTGTCTGTGGCAGTGACCTTCATCCCTATCGCAAGCCGGTCACCGAGGTGCCGGCGAACGCCAAGCCGCGCCTTAGCGGCCACGAGCTGGCCGGCGAGATCGCAGCGCTCGGACCAGGCGTGGAGGGCCTGAGGGTGGGTCAGCGCGTGGGCGTCGAGCCCAGACACCTGGTGGGCTGCGGCACCTGCCGCTGGTGCCGCCGGGGCGCGTACCAGCTCTGCGCCGATCTGGGGATGCTGAACGGCAAACGCGTCCACTCCACGGGCTTCGCTCAGTACTCCCTCGAGTCTGCCGACAAGATCTTCCAGCTGCCCGACACGATGCCCATCGAACACGCCGCCATCCTTGACGTCTACGCCGTAGCGGTCCACGCGCTGCAGCGGGTGCCGGTCCAGGCCACGCATAGCGTTGCCGTGATCGGCGCGGGGCCCATCGGGCTGGCCATCGCCCAGGTGGCTATGGCAGCCGGCGCCCGCCAAGTCATCGTCCTCGACGCAGCCGACCCGCCCCTTGAGCTCGCGACACGGCTCGGGTGTCACGGCGCGGTCAACGTGACGCAGGTGGACGCCCCGGCATCGATCCGGGATCTGACAAGCGGCGTGGGTGCCGATGTGGTCTTCGAGGCCGTCGGCGGCAACGCCCCCACCCTCCAGCTGGCCGCGCAGATTGTTGCGCCCGCGGGGACCATCGGCACCGTGGGCATGTTCCAGGCGCCCCAGTCGCTCGACATCTGGACTTGCATGCGCAAGGAAGCTACGCTACGCTGGATCTGGTCCTATGGCCTCTGGGACGGCGTGCCCGAGTTCCAGATCACCCTCGACATGATGGTCGAGGGCCGACTCGAGGTCGCCCCACTCATCACCCACACCTTCACGCTTGACCGCATCGCCGACGCCTTCGCCGCTGCCGATGACAAAGCATCATCTGGCGCGGTCAAGGTGCTGGTGAAGCCCTGGGAGGTCTGAGAACAGAAGGGGCGTAGGTGACCGTCGAAGCCAGTCTGCACGGGATGGACCCGCGGGATCGCCGCCGCGAGATCGTCGAGCCGAACTCGAGCCTCTCTTGCTGGATGAGCTTGAGAAGCTGTCAGAGGCATGAAGCTCGCTTGAGCTCATCCACCGGACCTCATCCCGGGCGCGTGGCGTACCCCGGCAGGGAGCGACTGTAGTCCTCGATCTGCCCGACGAGGGTGCGCGCGAGGCCCGGCTTGTCACTCGCCAGGGCTCGAGTCTGCCCCTCGTCGGCCATGCGGCCGGAGTTCGCCGCCCACACGGCATCGGGGTCATCGTGGAGCGTGAAAGGCCAGGGCGTGGTCTCATACCACGTCGGGCCATTGCCGTTCCAGGTGCGCGTGTCGTCGTAGCCTTAGGCCTTCACAGATGGCGCGTCGGGATGCCCATTGATTCCGCCGCCCCCGCCGAGATGCCACTTGCCGTAGTGGGCGGTGCGATAGCCGTTCTGCTGCATGAGGCGCGGCAGCGATGTCCACCGTTTGGCATGTGCCGCTGCTCGTTGAGATCGTAGCGCGCGAAGTGCGCGTGGACCTGCCAGCGCCCGGGGTAGTGACCTGTGATGAAGCTGCACTGGCTTGGCGAGCACACGCAGCTGGCAGTGTAGAACCGCGTGTAGCGCCCACCCTGCTCGGCGAACCGATCTAGGCATGGCGTGCGGATGTCGGGATTGCCGAAGCATCCCAGATCGCCAAAGCCCCAGTTGTCGGCCAGGATGAAGACCATGTTGGGTCGCCTCACTACCCCTCTCCCATCAGCTATGTCACCCAACCCGCCGGACATAGACATAGTAGGCCGATGAGTAGAAGCCGGAGGCTGCCGCTGAGAACTGCGCACGCAGATGGCGCGGGCCGGCGGGCAACGCCATTCGGATAGTCGCCCCACGGTCTTCGGGACCGACGGGGATCCATTGCTCCGGAAAACCCGAGACGAAGAGACCGGCCGTATCGATATCCAGCGCCACGCCCCCAGAATAGGAAACCTCCCCGCGCCCGGGCTGAACGCCCTCTACGTAGTAGCTGATGTCGTCCCCCTCGATGCCACCACAGACGCGGTGCCCCGCCTCCTCGGGCCAGCGGCGCAGCTCGAACTCGTACTCGCCCTCCGTCTCCACCATGATCTCCCACCAGCCGTGGGCGCGGTCGCCCCGGCGCACTTGCGACTGGTCCCAGACGCCGAGGTGATCCTGCTCGTTGCGCAGGTCGTGCGTGCGCAGCGTGGTGATCTCCTCGGCGTCGGACCCTATCGAGATTGGAATGTCGTCATCGTCCTGTACGGAGCAGAGCTCCCACCACCGTTCGTAGCCCTCCTGCAACTCCCTGACAATCTCAGGGTGCTGGGCAGCGATATCCGTTTCCTGACCAGGATCGTCGGCGAGGTTGTAGAGTTCAGTCTTGTTGACCAGGCGCCAGGTATCCTTCATCACACTGCTCCGACGCCACTTCAGCGGATGAGCCACGCGCTGAGTGTCAGTGGTGATGATGCGTTCCGACCAGTGGTCGTCGACGTTGCCCTCCATGAGAGGTCGCAGACTCTCGCCGTGGAAGGAGCGGCGCGCGGGTACCTCGACGTCACACAGGTCAAGCAAGGTCGGCATGAAGTCAACGTAACTGGTGATCTCATCGATGCTGCGTGCCGTCGAGAACCCTCCGTTCGGCCAGCGCACGAGGAATGGCACACGGTGCCCACCATCGTAGGGGCTCCCTTTCAACCCGCGCATACCGGCGTTGTACATCTCCTCAAACGGCGTCCCGGCAACCCCAGTCTGACCGTTGTCGCTCATGAAGATGAGGATTGTGTTGTCTTCAATCTCGAGCTCGTGTAGCGTCGCCCGCAGCGCACCGAAGTTCTCATCGATGTTCGTTATCATGCCGAGGAAACGAGCGTAGCACTCCTTGTCTGTCTTCCCCGTATAGAGATCCCGGTACTTCGGCTCCACGTTCCACGGTCCGTGTGGCGCATTGGTCGAGATGTAGCAGAGGAAAGGCGTATTCTGGTTCTCTTCAATGAACACCAGCGCCTCACGGAAGAAGACGTCGGTGCAGTACCCCTCGTAGGCCCTGGGCTCGCCGTCGACCATGTAGGTGTCGTCGAAGTAGTCGTTGCCCCAGTAGTCGGGCTGCTGGCTGATCCCGCCGCCTCCGTGGCAGACCACTCGCTGGAAGCCACGATCCTGGGGACGATAGGGATACCCATCGCCAAGGTGCCACTTCCCGAATATGCCGGTACTGTAGCCGCCTTCGGAAAGGGCGGTGGCGAGGGACCATTCATCGCGCCGCAGAAGCGATCGTCCGCCGATAGTGTGCCAGACCCCGGTCGAGTTGCAGTAGTGCCCGGTCATCAGCCCAGCACGCGTTGGGGCGCAAGTGGTCCCGACGTGGAACTGCCCAAAGCGCACCGATTCGTTGTGGAAGGCGTCCAGGTGGGGCGTCTCTATGAAGGGGTGCCCGTGGCATCCCATCGGGGGATAACCCTGATCGTCGGTAAGCACGAAGACGACGTTCGGCTGTCTTTCTGTCGGCATAGGATGGCCCTTTCCCTGATTGTTCACAGCGCTTTGGTAGAAACTCTATGCGTCTTCTGCACATTGTCCAAGAGGTGCGTGCGACGGCTCTTCACAGTCGCGAGTAGGGCATCGGGCGCCTGCACGGAACCGTCGCTCTCCCAGCACGGAGCGACCAGAGGACTGGCTGCCGAGATGATCCCCATGCCGAGGCGATCAACCGGACGACTGCGGCGATCCGGCGCTTGCTCCCGCCGGTATAGCCTCCAGCACTGCACGCCACACCCTGAGTCAGGGGACGCAGGCTGTTGGCGGTCGCCCTCGGGACCAGTATAATGGCTCACACCACTCTCGGCTGACGTGGTCCGGTCTCGAGCTCGGCACCATCCGGCTTCTACTCGTGACCGCCGCTGTCAGCGATCTGCTATGACTGCGGAGAGGAGCCACTTGCAGAGCTATGACACTCCCAATCGATAGGACAGCCGCAGCACTCCGCGGACGCCTTGGCATCCCGGATGACGCCGGACAGGTCCTCATCCTCACTGAATCGAGCCACTGGGACCCCAACTGGCTTCTCACCTCGGAGGTCTACTTCGACCGGTTTGTACGTAACAATCTGGATCTGGCCATCGCGGCCCTGCGAGCGGAGCCGCGCCGCATCTACGGCATCGAGTGCGTCTTCTTCCTCAGGATGTACTGGGACCGGCGCCCGGAGCAGCGCGAGGCGGTCCGGGACTTGGTCAATGCGGGACGGCTACGCCTGACTCACAGCGCAGTGACCACCGCCGACACGCTTCTGCCCAGCACGGAGGCGTTGCTTCGCGACATCCTCGTGGGTCAGGAATGGCTCCGCGGCAACGGGATGACGCCAGAACCTACGCTGGCCTACTTCACCGACAGCTTCGGTGCATCGCCCATGCTGCCCTCCGTCCTGCAGGCCGCAGGGTTCACCAGCACAGCGATCACGCGCGTCGACGGTATGGCGGGGATGGGGTCCGACATCGAGCTGGGCAGCCACTTCCCACGGCCCGGCACCAGTGCTGAACTGCTGCTGGAACGCGAGAAGTCCATCGACTTCGTCTGGCGCGACGGCAACGGCGCGGAGGCGCTCACGCACTGGAACGCCTTCACGTACGGTCAAGGCGACATGCTGGCCCACCGTGGCATCAGCCGCATGTACCTGATCGGTCTGGCACTGTCGGATCGGTCAGATCGCCACGTGGCCCGGCGCATCGGCCAGTTCGCAGCGAAGCTCGCACCGGTGAGCCGGACGCCGTATATGCTCTGCCCGATGGGCTATGACTTCATAGAGCCGCTTCCGGACCTGGTTGGCCTTCTCGACCGCTACAACAGCAACCACTACGCGGAGACGGGCATCTGGGCCGTGAATGCAGGCTACGACGACTACATGGCCCTCATCGCGCCCTATCGGGACACGCTACCTGTAGTCGAGCTGGACCCCAACCCCTATTGGACCGGGTTCTACGCTGCTCGTCCGGTGCTCAAGGACCAGTGCCATCGTCTTGTGGACGGTTTGCTGCTGGCAGAGGAACTGGCACTCAGCCAGCGTGACCAGGCAGCCGCTCGCGACGTCACAGATGAGCTGGTCGAGGCCTGGTGGGCTGCCGTGACCGCGAACCACCACGACTTCATCACGGGCACATCGCCCGACGAGGTGGTCGAGGACGAGCAGCTCCCCTGGCTGCGGGAGGCACTGGACACCACAGATGCGGTCGTGGTCCGCCTGACCGACAGGCTCACGGGGCCAGCTGCCGAGGAAACTACGGAGACGGACAGGAGCCCCCACGGGGCTTTGGCATGGCAAGTAGATGACGGTCGCCTCACGGTCGAGACGCCCCACTACATAGCGGTGCTCGACGAGGCAGCCGGCGGGGCCATCGTGCACCTGCAGGCGGCCGCTGACGAGGGTCCGCTCCTGACGTCACCAGCCAACGACCTGGTGACGTACCGGGACGGCGGCGGGCTCTGGCGGATGGGCTACGAGTTCAAGGGAGGCAAGTGGCAGCGTCGCGAGCGGGCTAGCGACGGAGCATCCCGACTGGAGGTGATGGACGAGGATGGCATCCTGCAAGTGACCTGCCGCACGGCCTCCGGCGGCGCGACCTTGGTGCGCCACGTCTGGTTCGATCCAGACTCGCCCGTGATACGGTGTCAGGCAGAGGGCTTGGCCCCGGAGGGATACAGCATCGCCGTCCGGTTCCCGACGGGCCTACGACCTGAGACGCTGGTGATGAACGCCCCCGGCGGCGTGCTCGCGCGACCGTGCACCCGGTACTACGAGCCCACCTTCTGGCCCCTGCACCAGTTCGCCCACCTCCAGGACCGCGCCAGCGACCGCGGGCTGACGGTGCTGCAGCGGCTGCCTGGGGCGATCAGCCTCGGGCAGGACGGCGGCGTTGAACTGATGGCCTTCCGCAATGCCCCACATGAGACGGCCTACGGACTGATTGGTCTGCCTGCCACACCTGCCCACGGTCACGAGACGGAGCCCTACACCTTCGACTACGCGCTGGTGCCGACGGATGGCAACGACCGGGCCGCCGAGGATGCGGCCTTGCTCTGGGCTCAGCTGACGACCGGCGGGCCCTGGGATGCCGCGGAGCCTCACGTGCGTCGCCCTGTCACTGACCTGGTCACGACCGACATCCCCTCCGTGCGGGTGACCGCGGTGAAGCCGGCCTCTCGCGGTGAGGGTGTCATCGTGCGGCTGGTGAGCCCGCTGGGTCCTGAGACCCCGGTCCACGTGCGAAGCGATCGCCTGCCCATCGCGCGAGCTACCCTCTGCGACGCGCGGGAACGGGACCTGGCGCCGCTCGAGGTGACGGATGGCGCGGTGCGCGTGCCGATGGCGGGCACGATCGCGACCGTGCGGCTGCAGGGGTAGCCGCCAGACGTCGTGGTCAGGCGCGCGTTCCAGGCCATCACCGCCGGCCCTGCCGATCAGGTGTCGCTCAGATAAGAAAGCCCAGTACGCGCGCGTCGACGATCTCGTGCTGGCTGGCGCACATCTCGTGACCGGAGTCCGGCACCAGCTCCCCTTCAAGGTTTGGGATGAGCCGGCGTGCCCGAGCGAGCGCCTCTGCCGGATCGTAGATGACCTCGCGGTCGCCAATGAGCAACAGCACGGGCACGCGCAAGACCCGCAGCTCGTCATCAGTGAACACGCTGGGCAGGATGCGCGAGGTTTCGGGCGGAAGCCGGAAGTGCTTCATACCAAGGTAGAAGAGATCGCACGCGCTCCGAGCAACCTCGTCACCGGAGGCATAGCTGAAGCCCATCCACCCCATCAGTGAGTTGACGGTGAAGCGCGTCGGGAACAACCCCATCAGCATCCCGCGCAGACTGAATTGCCTGACAAGCGGCTGGAGGCCGCCCGCCGGAGAGAGGAGCACGAGCCTCCGGATGCGTTCGGGTCTGGCCATCGCGAAGCCAAGGGCCAGCCACCCGCCAAAGGACATGCCCACCAGAGAGACGCGGTCGAGGCTCAGCCCGTCCAATGTCTCCCCCAACCACGCGGCGAAATCGGCAGCGTCACTTATCGGCGAATCCAGGTCCGGGACGCTCATGTTCGGCTGACCCATCACGTCGATAGCGTACACCCGGTGGCTCCCGCTGAGCTCCGCCACATTGGGTGACCACATGGTCAGCGTGACCATGAACCCGTGCAGGAGCACGAGCGGGGGTCCATCCGCCGGCCCGCTGACGACCACGTGTGTCGTGCCGAATCGGCCGGGCACCTCGATCTCTTCGTATTGGACGGGCCACCGCTCCATGGCCGCGCCATACGACGCGAGATACGCCGCTTCGCCCTCGGGCGTCTTGAAAGCAGATGTCTGGGTCATAGCTCCTCCGAGTTGGTCAGCAGTGCCAGGAATCGATCTACATCGTACAGCGCCGACTGAGCCGGCGGGGACACCTGCGGCAACAACACGTCGAAGGCATGGTCTGTCCACGGGAAGACCACGTTGACGGCCGGTACGCCTGCCTCTACCAGCTTGGCGTGGAGTTCACAGGTGGCATCCACCGGCGTGATGAGGTCCCTGTCGCCCTGGATCAGCAGCGTCGGCGGGCAGCCAGGACTAACGTGCGTGACGGGCGAGGCCAGCTCGTAGGCATCTGAGGCATCCTCGGGCCAGCCGCCCAGCAGGGCGTCCATCCGCCAGTCTGCGGGCCCTACATTGGTTGGAGTGTCTGGATCAGAGGATAGAGGGGGCCGACCGACCAGTCTCTGCTGGCTCGCATGTCGGTACTCAGCCTCCATATCAGTAGGGCCGTAGTAGGAGACCACGCCGCACACAGACAGATCGACATCCCTCATGTCCGCCGGGGTCAGGTCGGGATGTTGAGGCGCGTATCCTGCCAGCAGGGCCAGGTGTCCGCCGGACGAGGCGCCAGCCAGAACGATCCTGTCTGGGTCGACCCCGTAGCGAGACGCGTCTGCCTTCGTCCACGCGACCGCGCGCTTGACGTCGCCGATCATCGCTTTCATGTCCACCTCGGGACACAACCGGTAGCCGACGTCCACCACGGTATGGCCCTGAGCGGCCAGGTGGCGGAAGAACGCCCCCCCCAGCTGTCCCTTGTCCATATAGTACCAGGCGCCGCCGTGAAGATAGATAACGACCAGGCCCGAGACATTGCCATTGGCCGGTCGCCACACATCGCAGAGCAGCTGTCGTTCGGTGCCCGAAACCGTCCCATAGACAACATCGCGCTCCACCGTGGGTTCGGGAGATGCCTTCATCCTCAGGTATGGTGTCCAGCGTCTCTGAGTCATATGCTCAGTCTGCCCGGGGGGAATCCTGTCGTCCCAGCCGGCACCGAAGGCGTCTTCGAAGCCTGTGTGGCCACGTGCGCACCGCCAGACGTACCAGGTCATCATGCCGGCCCCAACCATCCCCATCGGGATCGTCCACGGAGCCCGGGCCATCCATCCCATCACGGCTCCGGCTACGCCTGCAAGGACCCAGAATGGCGACAGCGCTCCTGCGGCCAGCTTGAACGCCAACACATAGAAGCCCCACGGGAACGTCAGCCGAACAAGGAGAAGGATGCTCATCAGCAGTGACATACCCGACAGGACGATTGCGAGAACCCGCATGGTACCCTCCAACAGATGCTTCCTAAGAGACGATCAACGGCGTGGCAGCTAGGCGGCCTGGCGCTTGAACCACAGCGCCCACAACGCGGCCAGCAGGACGAACCCTGGTCCCCAGGCGAGAATCCCCGGAATGGTGAGCGGGATGCTGTCCAGCGCTTGGGCCAGGATTGCGCTTAGGCTCATCCCCCCGCTGGCGATCAGTGTCCAGAAGATGGCCTTCTCCAGCCTGTCTGCGCCAAAGGCCGGCGCCAGACAGAGGCAGGCCAGACCATAGAGGTACCCAAAGGACAGCACTTCCATTGCCGCCATCACCGTCGGCCCGCCGTACGGCAGGAACCACTCAAGCCCGTCGGTGTTGCCACTCGCCACCGCTTTCGGAATGACCATGAGGGCGTTGTAGCGATTGATGCTGGTCGGCACCGCAAAAACGGCCATCAGGACGAGTGAGCCAAGGCTGAACACCTGTCTCTCCGCCGGCGTGACCAGGTGGACGGCCACCCAGAGAATGACCATACAGGGCACCGTGAGGAGGATACCGATGTGGAGCAGGATCTGGAGCAGTCCAGACGGCGGGAAGGTGCCGGAGGCCAAGGCCGCGATGATCAACACGAGGTATGCAAGACCCATGACTATACCCAGCAGAGAGAGCCAGTACCCGATGCGACGCGTGTAACGATTGGTCATCTGACTGTAGCTCCTCGCTCTGCCGCTGGACTACCGACGGGATTCACGGACACGAGTCTGAGGCCGAGGTCACGGATCTCCACAAGGATCCCGTGCAGAGCTGCCTGATCGAGCGGGCCCGAGATCACCGTCTCGCCGTCAGGATCATGCCGCATGCACAGTCCCGCAAACCGTGCCTTCCAGGTCTCACTCAGGTGACCTGCTATGCGGATCTCGTAGGAGTCAGGTGCGTTCATCGCTCGTTGGTCTTTCATAGATGACGGATCCCCCGGATGTTCACTCGCTCAGCTTTGCGCGGTCCTGTTGGATGCCACCTCGAGACCGCAGTTGTTGATGACCAGCACCCCATCCATGAAGAGGGCGTCCACCTGACTGCCGATCAGGCTGAAATCCTCTAGCGGATCGCCATCAAGGATGATCAGGTCGGCAGTCTTTCCGCTCTCGATGGAGCCGAACTCCCTATCCAGCCCCAGGGAGCGGGCGCTGTTGATCGTGGCGATCCTGACTGCCTCGGCGCCGCTCAGCTGCTTCCCGTCCGGCTTGCCCCTCAAGACATGGTCGAGCATGTGCAGTTCGAGATTCATCATCGCCGGCGTACAGGGAGGTATGGTGTCGTTTGCCGTTGTCATTGGGACGCCGTGTTCGTAGAGGGTACGGATGTTCTCAAATGCGATGGCAGCTCTTGTGTCCCAGGCGAACATCGAGGACATATCCACGATGCCCAGCATCCTGGGTCTGCCGCCGGCGCACTTCCGGTAGCTGTTCATCACACTGGCCCGCAGCTCCGGGATGAAGTACTCGTCAGCGATATCCGCGAAGGGGTAGGTCTTGTCTCTGAACACAGTCAACCTGTCCAGGTCCGGATGGCCGTTCGCACGATCACGGGCCGACTTCCAGGATAGCATCCCGTAGAACACGGAGATCGTAGGATCGATGATGTGACCAGTTCCCCTGAAAGCCTCCACATCCGCCTGGGTGAGCAGGGCGTCCCAAGGCTCGTGCTCCAGTGACGACACACCGGCCTGGGTGCCACGGCGGAAGGACTCAACCGACGAGTGGTGCATCATCGACTGCACACCGCGACGAGCCGCCTGGTCTGCCACAGCACTGAGTTGATCGACTGTCATCGTCGGTATGGACCTACGAGTCATCAGGCTGGTGGCCTGATCCCCAATCTTGATCACATCCGCCCCACGCTCATCGATGGCGATGTCGACGGCGTCCCTGACTTGTTGCTCACTCGCGTTCGCGGGGAATGTCACGCACCCTGCGTGATCCAGAGATGTGTCTGGGTTTGGCGGCATCAGGAGCTTTGACATCAAGCAGGCCTTCTCCTGCAGGTATGACCCAGGCAGACCGACAGCAACAGCTTGCAGGATGCGCGGGCCTGAGATTCCGCCTTTCGAGATTCGCTCTTTGAGAGCTCGATTCTCGCACAGGTCTGGCTCCCAGGCGTCCCTAATGTGGGTGATGCCGTGAGCGAGGCACTCAGCCATGTCCCTATCTCTCTGCAGTTCTGCATGGCGCTTGATGTAGCCTCTCTCGCGCAGGCCTGGGATCATCGTGGGTCCAGACGCCACCAGGTGACAGTGGGTGTTGTACAGCGTGGGAAGCACGGTCTTGCCCTGTAGGTCAATGCGATAGTCAGGCCAGATCCCAGTTGGCTCGCCCGCCGGGCCCGACACTGACTCGATCTTGCCGCCCTGCAGGATGACGCTCGTTCCCGCGAAGTAGCAGCCATGGACCACGTCCAGGATACGTCCATTCACCAGCGCCACACGGGCTTGGCTACCCGGCTCGTACCGCCTGACGAAGTTGGGTCCAAGGGTCTCCGCCATACTCTGGTCTCCTCACTCTCGCTGGTTGAGCTCTGCCTACATACCCCAAGCATAGCCGATGGGAGACACCCTTGTCGCCACGCAACTGCGTTATCTCTTCGGGTCTCTTTGGAGGGGTGCGTTACGCAAATGGAGTACTCACATGCCTAGGAATGGGGCACTCAGAGCCAGCCACCCCATTTTCTGCGAATGTGACGCAGACCAGCGCGGACACATGCACTCTCCCGCACCAACTGGCAGCGCGATACCGGAGCACGGGGCAAGTGCCGACGCGGAGATGGGGAAGGCTTCGACAGCTACACAGTGGGAGCGTCTGTTTCCGCTCGCTCTCGCCTGCGTCCCAGGATCGAGAGTGCGGGGTGGCCAGTCCCTAGAGGAGGTCTAGGTCGCGGACGCGTGCCACAGCCTGGGTCCGGCTGCGCACCCCTAGCTTGCTGTAGATGTTGGACGTGTGCTTCCGGACCGTATTGTAGGCGAGCACCAGTTCCTCGGCGATCTCGGGGCCGGAATGGCCCGCGCAGATCAGGCGGACGATCTCGAGTTCGCGTGTGGTCAGCGGGTCAAGCAACTTACTCGCCGGTTGGCGCGCTGCATCCCCAAAGACGCTCCGACAGACATCGAGGAGCATGTCGAGGTAGGTCTGCGCGGACGGTGGCAGATCGTCCTGGATCACATCCCGCAGCAGCAGCGCGATCGATGGCCCGGCATCCAACCAGTATCGCACACGGCCGCCACGCGCACCGAGGACCAGTCCCTCCCGCAGCGCGGATCGGGCAGACTCTCGCTTGCCCAGCCCATGGAACGCCACAGACTGCAGCGCCAACAGGCGGACCAGAAAGCCGTCGCCATGCGATGCCCGCGCCCGCTCGATCGCCGCAGCTAGCTCAGCGAGCGCTTCACCATACCGACCCTCGGCGGTCAGCAGGCCTGCGGACAGCCAGTCGCGCGCGTGCAGGAGATTGGCGTGCTGCGTGATGTTGCACATCCTGTCAAGGCGGGCCAGTCTCAATCGGGCGCCACCCAGGTCACCCAAGTGCACGCAGACTGACACCCAGCCCCTGGCCAAATCGCCCTTCAGGTAGGGATCGTCCATCGCGTCGACGATGCGTTCGGTCTCCTGCAGGATCGCCACCGCGCCATCGCCGTCACCGCGAGCGGCGGCGATGGACGCGCGAAGGCACCGGCCTGCACACAGCAGCTCACCAAACCCGCCCGGCCGTGCCAGGCGTAGGCCGTCGGCCAAGTGCGCGTCGGCCGAGTCCAGCCGATTGCGTGCGAACGCCACCTGGGCCACTGCCAAATGCGACCATCCCGCGGCAGGGATGTCACCGTGCCCGTCACGCTGCCCGCGCTCGATCACCGAACGGGAGAATCGATCCGCCTCGTCCAGTCGTCCAAGGGCCATCAGGTACATGGTCCGCCCATAGCTGCACGTGTGGGCACCCACCAGATTGCCTGCCTCGTAGGTGAGCTCTATCCCTCTGCTGTACGCCTCGACGGTCCCCTCATAGTCACCGGCCCCGGCGAGCGCGGCCCCCAGCATGTTCCAGGCTGTGCCAGCCTCCCCCACCATCTCTGGGGGCACGAGACGGGCCGCCTCCTCCGCGTGCGCGGCCGACCCGGCATGATCGCCGGATCCTCGGGCCAGCACGGAGCGCATCATCGCCAGTTGCGCGGCAACCAGACGCCGCTGAGGTCCCTCCAAGGTTCCCTCACTCAGCAGCCGTCCGTACGCGCTCTGCGCCTGCTCGAGGTATGGCTCGATGGACATCGTATGTCCGCTGAGGAAAAGAGCCCAGCACCGGGCTAGCGACACGGATGGATCGTCCCGCTCCACCTTCCGCGGCAGCTCATCCAGCCAGCGGAGAACAGTCGCGACCTCTCCCCGGTAGAAGGCCGAGGCCCAGTGTCGGAGGACCAGTTCCCTGGCTCGCTGCGTGTCACCGGAGCGCAGGGCGTGCTCCACGGCCTCATCTGGGTATCCTTGATCCTCAAACCAAGCTGCCGCCTTCAGGTGGAGCGCAGTCACTTCATCTGGGTGATCACGCTCCAGCAAGGCCTGGAGCACGTGAGCAAACAGGTGATGGTAGCGGTACCAGAGGCCACCGGCCTCGAGTGGGATGAGGAACAGGTTGGCCCTGCGAATCTCGTCCAGCATCCGGGAGCTGGCTTCGTCGCCGGTGACAGCACAGCACAGCCCGCCGCAGAACCTGTCCAGGATCGAGGTCTGCGGCAGGAACCGGCGCTGTGGTTCCGGCAGCGCCCGCAGGACCTCCTCAGTGAGATAGTCCAGGATGAACTGGTGGCTTCCCGTGAAGCGCTCAATGAAGGCATCGTAGGCAGCGTGTCCTCTCAGTGACAGGGCCGCCAACTGAAGACTGACGATCCAGCCCTCCGTGCGCGTGTGCAGGGCCGCCACCTGTTCGGGTTGGAGGCGTAGATCCATCGTGTCGTCGAACAGCCTTGCCGCCTCGTCGACGGAGAACTGCAGATCCGCGGCCCTGATCTCGACCAGCCGGCGATGTGCCCGCAGGCGGGCCAGCGACAGAGGTGGATCGACCCGGGTGATCAGGACAAGGTGTAGATTGGCCGGTTGGTGCTCCAGCAGATAGCCCAACCCCTCGTGGATCTGGGCCTCCCGGATCACATGATAGTCATCCAGGACGACGGTTAGGTCGCCCGCCAGCCCGGCGATCTCGTTCAGTAGGCTGACTACTACCGGCTCCGCCGAACGAAGCTGCGGCGCCCCCACCATCTGGCGTGCTTCGGCCACGTCCGGGTGGACGCTCTGGATCGCGGCGATGAGATAGGACCAGAAGCGGGCCGGATCATTGTCACCGGTGTCCAGGGACAGCCACGCCGCGTGACGGCCCCGCGCCGCCAACCACGCTGCGACCAGGGTGGACTTGCCAAAGCCCGCCGGGGCGGAGACCAATGCAAGCTGCCGCGTCAGACCCCGGTCCAAACGCTCGACAAGCTGCGGGCGCGTTACGAGGTCAGGGGCAACCTGGGGAACGTGCAGCTTGGTCGTCAGGAGAGGGGCACTACCGTCCTGCCCGATCATTGCGGGGTCATTCTCCACACGTGCGCCTGGACCGACACTACGATTCTCAAGGTTGTAGTGCAGGTCGAGGCAATCCGCAAGCCCGGCGGCCCGACCACCGGAGCAGCGTGGGTCTACCCTGACCACGACACGTGACCCCCCAGGGCCTACGCATGTTTGGGGCGGAGCAGGTGGAGTAGGTAGCGGTCGTCCCAGGCAGCCTTGTGGCGACGGGCCCTGACACTGAGCTTGGAGCACTTGTCCTGGCGGATGAGGTTGAGGGC
>Ga0180435_10001647_pt1 | contig 23024 bp, 17 predicted proteins | sample SS_ome_3_FD_132467 | JGI IMG/M metagenome (GOLD analysis project Ga0180435, IMG submission 132467) | Hypersaline lake sediment archaeal communities from the Salton Sea, California, USA - SS_3_S_1 metaG | ecosystem: Environmental > Aquatic > Non-marine Saline and Alkaline > Hypersaline >... | reverse complement strand
TTTCGGGAGTTGTCTTTGGGGGCTTGTGCCAGCTAATAATGGAAGATATAAGCCGGTAAAGAATCCCGCAATCCTCCATAATGGTATTTCTATTTGAACTACGCACTAAAAAGAAATACAATTAGATAATTAAATGGACATTTGTGTCTGTTATGGAGCTTATAGAAAAGGTAATCGGTAATGACAAATATTAATAGTACCGAGGTAAATTTCAAACAACGATATGAGCACGCTTTGACGGCGGTCAATAAAGTTATGGAAGGCTATCTGGTCCACGATCCGGGTGTTCCTGACATTTTGCGCCAGGCGATGCTCTATAGTCTCCGGGCTGGGGGTAAACGGTTACGGCCGGTAATGGTTATTTTGGCCTGCGAAGCCTGTGGCGGCGAAGAGATTGTGGCCTTGCCGGCCGCGGCGGCCATGGAAATGATACATACCTATTCACTTATCCATGATGATTTACCGGCGATGGATGATGACGATCTTCGTCGCGGTCAACCTACCAGCCACAAAGTGTTCGGTGACGGTATCGCTATTTTGGCCGGCGATGCTTTGCTGACCTATGCGTTTCATACCCTGGCATTACATGTTCATAAAGATTATCTGGTATCTCCCCTGGTCAAAGAGCTTTCCGAAGCTGCCGGCGCTGCCGGTATGATTGGCGGCCAGGTAGCAGACCTGAACAGCCATAAATCCCTGGGAGACCTCAATGCGGTCAAATATATTCATACCCACAAAACAGCCATGATGTTCCGGGCGGCGGCTCGTATGGGGGCTTTTTGTGCCGAAGCCGACAACCGAACTATCGGTATGCTTGGTGATTATGGTTTGAAAATTGGTTTGGCTTTTCAGATTATCGACGATTTACTGGACGTTACCAGCAATACCCGGGAAATGGGTAAACAGACTCAAAAAGATCAGGATTCGGGAAAACTTACTTATCCCTCGGTGATGGGTGTGGAAGAATCATCCCGGCATGCGGAACAACTTCTCGCCGACGCGAAAAATGCTATCGTAAAACTCGGGCCCGATGGTGAATTTCTTGTCCATCTGGCCGACACCCTGATCCATAGAAAAAATTAAGGTACCCAGGCGTTTTCCCCGGAGTTGCCCTGGATCTGGAGCAGTATAAAGTGCGTTTCTATAATGCCGGATTGGTTTTTTGGGCCAAAATATTGAAATTCCTTCTTTGTGCCGATAACTAAAATAACGTTTCGGCTCCTTACATATTTGATTTTGCCAGAACCGAAGAGGAAAAATGATAAAAAAACTACTCAATACGATCAAATCACCTTCTGATCTGCGTCGCCTGACAATGGAGCAATTGGAAGAATTAGCGGAAGAAATTCGACATCTATTGAAGGTTTCGGTCAGTCGTAATGGCGGACATTTAGCCAGCAACCTGGGGGTGGTGGAGTTAACTATTGCCCTGCATTATGTGTTTGACTTCTCCCGAGACCGATTAGTCTGGGATGTGGGGCATCAGTGTTATGTGCATAAGGTTTTAACCGGCCGTGCCCTCCAATTTGCCCGATTGCGTCAGTTAGGCGGAGTGAGCGGTTTTCCCAATCCCCAGGAAAGTGAATACGATCAGTTCGCCGTAGGTCACGCCGGAACCGCGATCGCTACCGCGGTGGGATTGGCTTTGGGAGCGCAGAAACAAAAAACTGAGGAAAAAGTCGTGGCCCTGGTAGGAGATGCCAGCATAGTCAATGGCCTTTCCTTCGAGGGCCTGAATAACACATCCCTGGTCAACCGTCAGCTTCTGATTATTTTAAATGACAACTCCATGGCAATTGACAAAACCGAAGGAGCGTTCGCGCAATATCTCACTCGGGTACGGGTCTCTCGACATTATGAAGAGCTGCAGTTGAGAACCAAACGGATGCTGAAAAAACTTCCTTATGGCGATGCCATTCATGATGCCCTGGATCGAATCAAAGGCGGTATCAAAACCACCCTGCTCGGCCGTCAGAAATTCGAGCAATTGGGTATCCCTATTTACGGCCCCGTTGACGGTCATGATATCGGTTCCTTGATCAAGTTATTCACTCTGCTCAAAGAGGTTGACCACCCGCTGGTTTTCCATGTCCATACGGAAAAAGGTCGTGGTTTTGCTCCGGCCCGTGAAGATCCCCGCGCTTTTCACAGTACCAAACCCTTTGTTGTAGATGGTGAAACGGCCAGTTTTTCCGACAGTACCGACAGGAGTTTTACCGCTGCCTTTTCTCATACCCTTGCCGATCTGATGGAATCCGATCCCCGCATCATGACCCTGACCGCTGCCATGCCGGGCGGTACGGGACTGGCGGAATTGCGCGGAGCATTTCCAGACCGCGTAATTGATGTGGGGATCGCCGAGAGCGCCGCGGTGGATATCGCCGCCGGTCTGGCTCGCTGTGGTCTTAAGCCTATCGTGGTGATTTATTCCACTTTCATTCAACGGGCCTTCGATCAAATTTTCCAGGAAGTGGCTTTACAAAATCTTCCGGTTGTTTTCTGTCTGGACCGAGCCGGTCTGGTCGGTGGTGATGGAGCGACCCATCATGGTTTCTGTGATATCGCTTTGCTGCGTCCCTTGCCCAATATGGTAATGATGGCTCCTATGGATCAGCCCGAACTGACAGAGGCCCTGAAATTTTCCCTCCAGCTGAATCAACCCAGCGTGATCCGTTATCCGCGGGACCTGGTCCCCCCACCCAATGAAATGCCCTTTAATTATCGAACCGCTCCTTTCCAGCAGGGTCAGGCCGTCTGGTTGCGTCAGGGAACAGACGCGGTTATTGTCGCTTATGGCAGAGTTGCTCATGATTCCTACATAGCCGCCGAAACTCTCGCCACAGAAGGTTTTAATGTAGGAGTCATATCTGCCCGGTTTGCCAAACCTTTGGATAAAAAATTGTTACGAGACATCTTGTCTCCGGAGAATCCGATGCCCATCCTTACCATTGAGGATCATGCTCTTATAGGCGGTTTTGGTTCCGCGATTATCGAGTTTGCCCAGGAGCATAATCTGGACGCTCGAAATATTGTTCGTTTGGGAATACCCGATCGGTTTATCGAGCATAATACCCGTATGGATCAGTTGGCCGATCTGGATATATCTCCGCAGAGAATAGCCCATCTGATACGGGAAAAACTTCGGCCCGGAAACAGCGACCCGAAAAACCAAACTGGCGACAATTTTTATCATAATCGAAGGAAAAATCTGAAAAAATAAGCAGAATTACACTCATCACGATTGAATTTTACCGTTTTTGTATTACGTATTTACTTATCAGCCAAACTATTACATCTGGCCCGGCCAGGAATTCTCATACCCGATGGGTATGCTCACAATTCATTATGACCACCGCAGACCTTCAAAAAAAAATAATTCTTCTGGCTAATCCCGGTAAATCCCATACGATCAAAGTTGCTCGGGAACTGGTCCCCTGGCTTTCACAGCGGGTCCGGATAGTTGCTCATAATCTGGAATCTCATCTGGATATAGAAAATATCCCTGCGGCAGATTTTATTGTCGTTCTGGGAGGTGACGGTTCCATTCTCAATACGGTTCGTACCCTCGGAGCTCAGCAAATCCCCTTAATAGGTGTTAATATGGGAAAACTGGGGTTTCTGGCCGAATTTTCCATCCGCCAGTTTAAGGACCAATTTATCCGTATTGTCTCCGATGAAAAACTTATTAGTAAAAGATTTATGCTTCATTGCCGGATTGTAGGCCCAAACCGCTCGGAATTTGTTACGACCGCGGTAAATGAAGTGGCTATCATTGCGGGCCCTCCTTTTCGCATGATTGAGGTATCTGTAAAAATCGCGGGGGAAAATCTGGCCCTTTGTGCCGGTGACGGATTAATTGTCGCTACCCCTACGGGTTCTACTGCCTATAATCTTTCAGCGGGAGGTCCTATACTGGCCTCGACTATCAGAGCGGCTGTGATTACACCCCTGGCGGCGCATTCACTTAGTTTCAGGCCTATTGTCGTTGATATGGGAAAGCCCATAGTTTTACAGGCATGCGATGTAAGCCATCAGACTATGGATAATGACAATAAAAATGAAGCCGCGGTAGCGGTTATTGACGGGCAATTGAATACACCGCTTAATAATGAGGATGAGTTGATTATTACGCGGGCCCAGGCCAATTTTCAATTGGTACAAAATCCTCAACGAAGCCAATGGCAATTGCTCAATACCAAGCTCAATTGGGGAGCCTTGCCCAACTATGACCATCCTGGCCAAGAGCAATAATGCCCGGAATCAACTCACCGGTATGACACTTAAGCGAATCTACGGTTCAATAGAACCCTCAGAAATTGAAATACAAAAAAATTAGACAGGGGAATATATCATGAAAACCTTATTACCAAATCGTATCGTATTATATCTTCAACCGATATATTGGCTGATTATAATCTTCGTGTCAGTACTTTGGTTGGGTTCGGGAACAGCTTCGGCACAGATTTACGCTCCCCAGGATGGCCGAGCATTAGATGCCAACCCGCGAGTGGGTTCATTCGGATTAAACGCGCGTACTCGCATAGACGCTTTGGTGCCGCGGGCGAATTTAGGTATTACCGGAAATATCAGCGGAGGGGCTCGTTTCCAGGGCCTGATTCCCTATCAGAATCTCAATGAATTTTCCGCTCCTCTGGGCAGCGGTACTTTAAGCAATTTTCGCCGCGATTCGGTAAACGTCAGGAATTCTTCGAGGGGAAGCATTCCTTTTCAACCGTATCTGGATTATTCGAAAAGCATAACTCGCAGCCGGGGCCGCAATGTGGTAAGCACCCAACAAATGTATCTGGGTATGTCACCTTCTTCCGTTGGTGCTTCTTCTTATCAAAGACGAGTTTATAATAATCCCCTGGCGGTTCAACCTCTGATGAATTACTCGGCCGGAAAATATCCGCTCGGTAGAAATACGTTTCAATCCTTAGACAGGTTTTCCGTGCGACGACCTTCGGAAATCCCTTTTGCGGTAAGAAAGTTACCCTCCCCCAAAATTACCGACAAGAACAACTTCGATCAGTTGCAGCAGAGCCTTCGACCGGAAACACCGGCAGAAAAAACCGAGGAGCAGCCCGACAAAAAGAAAGAGGGAGTTGCTGAACGTGAAAATCGATTTTCGTTAACGAAATTTATGGAACCCGTTGACAACTATCTGGAGATGCAAAAATCACTGTCTCGATCCTCTTTCGACCCTGACAAATCTTCTCCGGCTCAATCACTTCAACCTCCGGCCAATCAGGAATCGGAGGAAATCACGCCCAGCCGTTTTACTGTTTCACGCGATTTTTTGAGTTCTGCCCCGCTTACTACCTCAGCCGGAAGTATAACCGAATTTTCTCAAAAACAGTTCCATCGCTATATGAAACGCGGGGAAGAATTGCTCCGCCAGGGAAAATTCTATCGAGCGGCCGAATCATTTGATTCCGCAGCTTTATATGTAACGGATAACGGCCTGGTCTATGTTGCAAAGTCACACGCTCTCCTGGCAGCCGGTGAATTTATGAGTTCTGCTTATTATCTTAACAAAGCCATTAATTTAACTCCGAACCTGGCCCGTGCCCGAATTAAATTGAGTGAACTTTTTCCGGACCCGAAAAAGTTTCAGAAGCGACTTAAAGAGATCGAAGAAGCTCGGGAATCTTCCGGAAACGCCATGCTTGAATTTCTGCAGGGTTATGTTTATTATCAGCAGGGCCAACTGGACAACGCTCGGCAGGCACTGTCTCAGGCCTCACAATCCGCCCCCCAGGCCAAATCCGTTACCCTCATGCTTGATGCGGTTAATAAGGCGTTGGAAAACCAGAAAAAGAAAGAGAATTAATCCGCCCCAAAAATGTTATACTGCTTCCGATTGAATTTTCACGTTTTCGCACTTTTTCTTGTGTAATATTTTAACGCAACGTATGGGCAGGGCCGATTATAAGCGAACCCCGAAATTAGAGTTACGAAATCACTCCCATGTCCTTTTCAGATGGTCCAGGTCAACGTTTGCCACCATAGTTTTTCTTGACGGTTTCAGTTGTTTTGTTAGAATATCGATTATCTAAGCCGCAGGAAAAAATGGTTTCTGTCGAGTATTTTCATAGCTTTATTAAAGGTTTGACAATGATCGGCCTGATGTTTTTTGGCACCCATGGAAGTTGTCGCAGTCAGATAGCCGAGGGTTTTGCTCGCCAGTGGGCACCTCCGGACGTAAAAATTATCAATGCCGGTATTGATGCCCAAGGCCTGGCCGAACAGGCTGTCCGGGTCATGGAAGAAGTCAATATCGACATCAGCAACCAATCCAGTCATACCTTCGGGCAATTGCCCGGCGTGGAAGAATCATCCATTGACATTGTTATTACCCTGGCACAAGCCGCTGCCCGTCAGTGTTTGTTGCTGCCGGGTGCTCCTGTGGTGGTAAACTGGGAGATTTCCGCACCGGATCGTGATGCCGATAATCCGCTGGAAGAATATCGGCGGATTCGCGATGAAATCGCCGTCAAAGTAAAGGAATTTTTCACCGGTGGTTATTTTTCGACGTTATTGGCGGTTAAACGTAACAATGAAATCATTATAGACCATCTCTCCGAAGGCATATTGGCACATAACAGCCGTCGGATTATCACTTGTTTCAATCATGCCGCTGAACAAATTACCGGATATAATCGCCACGAAGTTATAGGCCGTGACTGTCGTGAAGTTTTTCCGGATGGTTTTTGCGGGGGCAAATGCTCCTTTACCGCCGGCATCCCGGATTTCGATAAAAAAGAATATCCCCTTACTATCGTTACCAAAGATGGCCTATCCCGTCAGGTAAATATGTCTGTCGTATCCATGAGAGATAAAGACGGCACTTTTCAGGGAGTTCTGGTCGGTTTTCGGGATATTACCGAGGTTAACCGTTTACGACGCAAATTAAAAACCGTCCATAGCTTTCATGGTATCGTGGGCCGGGATGAAAAAATGCAAGCCATTTACGAACTAATCAGTGATCTGGCAGTAAGTGATTGCGCCGTGCTTGTTCAGGGCGAAAGCGGTACCGGCAAGGAACTAGTCGCCGGGGCCATTCATGGTGAAAGCCGACGAGCGGGCCAACCGTTCGTTACCATCAATTGCGGCGCCCTTCCAGAGAGTATTCTGGAAAGCGAGCTTTTCGGACATGTCCGGGGCGCTTTTACCGGTGCGGTACGTGACAAAAAGGGGCGCTTTGAATTGGCCGACGGGGGCACTCTTTTTCTGGATGAAGTGGCGGAGTTGAGTGCCAATATGCAGGTTAAACTGCTCCGTGTACTTCAGGAGGGAGTCTTCGAGCGGGTAGGAGACGAAAAAACAATTCATGTCGATGTGCGTGTAATCAGCGCCACTAATAAAAAACTGCGAAAAATGGTTCATCGCAACGAGTTTCGCGAAGACCTTTTTTACCGACTTTGTGTGGTACCGGTTGATTTACCCCCCCTGCGGGAACGCAGAAATGATATTCCCACTCTTATTTCACATTTTATCAAAAAGTTTAGCAAAGATTTAAATCGCCCCATCGAAAGCATTTCCTCAGCGGCCCTGAACTATATGCTTGATTATGCCTGGCCCGGCAATATCCGTGAATTGCAAAACGCTATTCAATATGCCTTCGTCAAATGTAAAGACACTATTATCCAGGTGGATTATCTTCCCCCAGAGATCGTAAGCCCCAAATCCGGCCCGGTAACCGGCCGGCCGATCCGTCGCAGGAAAATCAAAGCAGAGCAGGTCCATAATGCTTTAAAACAAACCCGAGGTAATAAATCTAAAGCGGCAGAGATTCTCGGTGTTGGTCGTTCGACTCTCTATCGTTTTTTAAGGAACCACTAACGAGACTCTGTCCGGTGTAAAAATTGGTGCTATCCGAGAGCGAAGCTCGCAGAGAGTACCCGGCTTTTTACGCCGGACAAAGTACTAGGATATCCTCTATGAGAGCTTTCGGAAAAGATTTTGCTCTTGTCAAAAGGCCATAAATCATGTTAAATATATATCTTTAGTATCTTATCAATAAAATCTTGGGCAAAATGGTAGAAAAATCCTAATAATGGAGTAAGACTCCATAAAACCCTGTTTGGTTCCCGGCCCTGCCGGGTTAGGTATGGAGAAGGGGCCACCCGGAGAAAGGCGTATGTCGGAAAAAGTCGCAATTGTTGGCGATGGGGCCATGGGTACTGTCTGTGCCATTATTCTGGCTAACAAGGGCTATAGCGTATCTTTATGGGGCTATGAGCCCGAACAAATTCATCAAATTGAACAATATGGGGAAAACAAGCGTTTCTTGCCCGGTATCAGACTGCCCGTTGCCATTCAATTGACGGCCGACGACCAACAGATATTCGAGGAAGTGGCCATAATTATTTCGGCGGTTCCCTGTGCTTATTTGCGGGGGGTCTGGACCCGTCTGGCCGATCATGTTCCTGCCCATGTTCCGGTTATTTCCGTCACCAAAGGTATAGAAAACAATACCCTCAAACGTCCCACACAGGTAATCTGTGAGATTGTATCCCCCCGACCTGTGGGAGCATTTTCCGGTCCGAATATAGCCGACGAATTAGCCCGTTCCTTACCCGCGACCGCTACCGCCGCCAGTAACGATCCCACTCTGGCACAGCAAGTTCAAAAAATATTCAGTACCAACTGGTTTCGGATTTATACCAATTCTGATTTGGCGGGAGTCGAATTGGCCGGTGCGACCAAGAATGTAATTGCCATTGCCGCGGGAATCGTAGATGGCCTTCAGGCCGGAGACAACGCCAAGGCGGCTCTGCTCACCCGTGGTTTAGTCGAGATTTCCCGGCTGGGCACCGCATTGGGGGCAAAACAGGAAACATTCGCGGGACTAAGTGGAATGGGAGACCTTGTTACTACCTGTATCAGTCCGAAAGGCCGTAACCGTAGTTTTGGGCAGGCCATTGGCAGCGGTCAAGCCATTGAAGACGCTCTCAACAGTATTCCTGGTGAAGTGGAAGGCGTTAAAACCTGTAAGAGCGTGATTCAATTAGCCCGTCGTTATCACGTCGAAATGCCAATTACCCAGGCTGTTTATGAAATCCTTTTTGAAGGAAAATCGGTAAAACAGGCAATCACTGAACTGATGACCCGGCAGCTCAAAGCTGAAAACGTCAAATAACCCCATAAAAACATCTCTTGATATTTTATACTCATCCCGATTGAATAAATAAACCCCTCGCGGTACAAAAGAGAAAATGACTGGTCTTAAATTACAGGATAATACATATAATCGCTCATTGAGGCCGGACGCCCCCAAGTTCAAACTTTGGAACTCAGCCGGACTGATGCTTACCTATTCCTGTCCCAGTCGATGTGCCTGTTGTTATATTTTTTGCGGCCCCGACGCCGGTGATGAAAAAACGGAAATGACGGCGGAAACAGCCATTGCCTGCTGGGAAAGTGTGCGACGTTTGGCAGGCAGTCGGGGAAAGGTCCATCTAACCGGCGGAGAACCATTTATTAATTACCAAAGGCTGAAAACAATATTACAAAAAGCACAAAGCCTTAAGCTGGACGGTTTGGAAAAAATAGAAACTAATGCCTTTTGGTGCACAGATGAAAATCTGGTACGCTCCCGGTTGGCGGAACTAAAAGAATTGGGTCTGACCAAGCTACAGATCAGCTGTGACATTTACCATCAACAATATGTACCCATAGAAAGAGTCCGATTAGCCTGCCGTATCGCTCGGGAAGTCCTGGGGCCCGACAAAATCCAGATCCGTTGGCAGGATTTCCTGAAAAATCCCATTAAAACTGAATCCCTGAACCCGGACGAACGCTCGGTAGCCTTTAAGGCTACGCTGCACCGAAGATCAGAACGAATGCTGGGACGGGCCGCGGTAGAATTGTCCCATCTTCTCAGTTTAAAAGATCACCGTCACATTAACGGAAATTGTAAAAAAAGTTTTCTGGGAGCCAGGCACGTGCACATTGACGGGATGGGAAATGTGTTTTCGGGAACTTGTGTCGGTATAATTATCGGAAGAATAGGCCCTTCCGGCCAAGCTGGCCTGGAAGAAATCTGGAAAAATTTTCATTATCAAAACCACCCCATTTTTTCTATTCTCGTTGCCAGAGGGCCTCTGGGTTTGATGGATATTGCCATGCCTTTTGGTTATCGGCCCCAAAAAGCATACGCATCTCAATGTCATTTTTGTTACGATATCCGCCATTTCCTGTATCAAACCGGCCGATATTCCCGATATTTAGGACCAGGAGTTTGTTACGGTGGCTGTGAAAAAATCCGATAGTATGAAAGTGAACTTTCGTAGTTTTTGTTCATTCGTACTAGGCCGGCGGGATTGGGTGAGCCGAATGTTATGATAATAATCGTCAACAAACGTATTTGTCACCGTTGCGTATATAAAATATGGGACCAATAGCTCCAGATTGATTTTATCAGTGAAACGGTGAAATAAAACTATATAATTATAATTGTTAACTTTCGCAGTTTTTACCGTTAGAATTTATTATCTACAGGGCCTTGCGAGCAAAAGGTGAAATTTAGTAACTTTCGGAAAATGTCTCGAAACTGCAAAAAAACAGACAAATTCTCTACCAAGGCCCTGTCAATGCGTTGCGTTAAAATTTCACCCAGAAAAAAGTGCGAAATCGCACTAATTGATGGCTTGACGACAGAATCGGAAAAGATTAGACTAACTGGGTTCTTATAAGATTACCTCGGGAAACATCCCGATTCTCATCGGGATGAAGCCATAATCTATTATATTTTTCTATGCAGACGGATTTATGCCTGAAACCAACATAGATACCATATTGGGAAAACTGGTCGTTGAGAACCATTTGTGCACCGAACAGGACCTCCGGCAATGCCTGAATATGGTGCGGAAAATGGCCCAGCAGGGCAATCCCCGCACTCTTTCCGATATTCTCATTTCGGAGGGTTGTGCCACTCAAAAGCAACTGGATCGGGTGAAAAACAGCATTGAAAAGAGCCGCGCCGACCATCGAATCCCCGGATTTCAGATTCTGGACAAACTTGGTGCCGGGGCCATGGCTACCGTATATATGGCTCGGCAACTTTCCCTGGACCGAATCGTGGCGGTGAAAATACTGCCCAAACGACTCAGCGAAAATCCGGAATATGTAGAACGTTTCTATAAAGAAGGGCGGGCCGCGGCCAAACTGAATCATAACAATATTGTGCAGGCTATAGATGTCGGAGAGGCTGGGGGGTATCATTACTTCGTCATGGAGTACGTCAAAGGGAAAACCGTCTATGACGACCTGATTAAATATGGCGCATATTCGGAACAGGACGCTCTTGATATTATCGTTCAGGTGGCCGAGGCGCTGGAACACGCTCATAATCGCGGCTTAATTCACCGGGATGTCAAACCTAAAAATGTAATGATTACTGAAGGTGGGGTGGCCAAACTGGCGGATATGGGTCTGGCTCGGGAAGCCTCGGATGTGGAAACTGCCCAAATGGAAGCGGGGAGAGCTTATGGTACACCTTATTACATATCTCCCGAACAAATTCGTGGCGAAGTGGATATAGGTTTTGCCACTGATATTTATTCTTTAGGAGCGATGTTCTATCACATGGTTACCGGCCGGGTGCCCTTTGAAGCCGATACCCCCTCGGCGGTTATGCATAAACATTTGAAGGAAACGCTTGTCCCGCCCGACCATCTCAGCACGGACTTAAGCGTAGGAGTGGCGGAGGTCATCGAAGTCATGATGGCCAAAAAACCCGAGGATCGTTACCGACGCATGAAACTCGTTCTGGAAGACTTACGCAGTGTCCGGGCCGGTGAATCGCCAATGCATGCTCATAAAATGTTCGATACCACCGTATTGACCAACCTGGAAAAAAACAGTCCGGAGTCGGTTACGTATGATCTGCCGAACCTGAACGAAGCGGAACTGCCCCTGGGGATTAAGATGTTGATAATTATATTAACCAGCCTCCTGATCGTTTCCTTTCTGATTATTGTTATGCTGCTCAATAAAACTTGACTTTCACCGTTTTCTCAGCCCGATATCTCATTGCCCAGGCTTGCCGGAATGTAATATATCCACTACAATTACCATCTAAATTACTCCGGTACAAAATCGGAGTATAAAGTATATAAAATTTCTATTTGACCGGGAGGCAAAAATTTTGATTATCGTAAGAAAATTCCTTACCGCTGCCTTAACATTTTTTATAATCCTTAATAGTAATATCCTGCTTGCCAATCAGCCCTCCTCGAAACCTGGCTCACCGGCTGGCTCTTCCTGTATGACCGCCCCGGCCGAGAACATGAAATGGTGGTCTGATGCACGGTTTGGCATGTTTATCCATTGGGGGCCGGTCAGCCTCAAAGGTACCGAAATCGGATGGTCCCGAGGTACCCAGATTCCCGTCAAGGTCTATGACAGCTTGTACAAAAATTTCAATCCCGTCAAATTCGATGCTGCCCAGTGGGTAAGCATCGCCAAAGCCTCCGGCATGAAATACCTCGTGCTCACTACCAAACATCACGATGGTTTCTGTCTCTGGAACACCAAACATACCGACTACAACATCATGAATACTCCCTTCCGGCGTGACGTCGTCAAAGAACTCGCCGAACAATGCCGCCGCCAGGGTATTGTCTTCTGCACCTACTACTCTATCCTCGACTGGTATCATCCTCACTATACACCTGTTTCGCACGGCGGCCCCGGCTCCCAGTTGCCCCCCGGCGAAAAAACCGACTTCGACAGCTATGTTACCTACATGAAAAACCAACTTATCGAGTTGATAAAAAACTACGGCCCCCTTGGTATTCTCTGGTTTGACGGTGAGTGGGAAAAAACCTGGACCCATCAACATGGCCTGGACCTTTACGACTATCTTAAAAAGATCCAGCCCAGCCTTATTATCAACAATCGCGTGGACAAAGGACGCCACAGCGTGAAAGGAACAACCCTGTCCGACAAATTCCGCGGCGACTACGATACTCCCGAACAAACCATCGGAACCTTCCAGATCGACCGCCCCTGGGAAAGCTGCATGACCATCTGCCGCCAATGGGCCTGGAAACCCAACGATAATCTCAAATCACTCAAGCAATGCCTGCACACCCTCGTATATTGCGCCGGCGGCGACGGCAACCTTCTCCTCAACGTCGGCCCCATGCCCGACGGCCGTATCGAGCCCCGCCAGGTCGAACGCCTCCAACAAATGGGCACTTGGCTCCGAAAATACGGCGCTAGCATCTATTCCACCCGTGGCGGACCTTTCATGCCCGGCTCCTGGGGCGCCTCCACCCGCAAAAATAAAACCATTTACCTGCACATCCTGAATTGGAAGCAGCCGGTTCTCACTCTGCCGCCCCTTCCTAAAAAGATCGTCAACAGTTCCGTCTTGACCGGCGGTACCGTGAAAGTAAACCAACTCGAAGAACGAATAGAAATTTCCGTGCCCTCGGCCCATCAAAACCAGATCGACACAATCGTCGTCCTCGAACTCGATGGGCCTGCCTCCGATATCAAAGCCCTCACGGTTAGCCCGGATATTTCATAAGTTTTCGCCCAATGTGTCATAACTTATACCCATCGGGTATGAAAATTCCTGGCAGGGCCCAATGTAAATGTTTTCTTGTTAAATATATACATAATGCGAAAATGGGAAAATTCAATCGGAAGCAGTATAACTTTCGCAGTTTCTGGGGCCCAATATTTCATTCCACAGGGCCTGTTGAGCAAAAGCAGCCTTTTATAAATTTTCGGAAGATGTCCCGAAAAGGCCAAAAATAAAGTTATTTCTTTACTAAGGACCTGTCAATACGTTACGTAAAAATATTACACAGAAAAAAGTGCGAAACCGCACTGGAACAGGGATACATTTAGTATCTTACTAATGAAATCTTGCGCAAAATGGTTAAAAAATCCTGATAATGGAGCAAGAATCCATAAAAACCTATTTGGTTCCCGGCCCGGCCGGGTTAGGCGTTAGGAGTTTCCGGAGGCTCTGGCTTTGATGACAGTTCCGGATCGGTGAGATGGTAGGTGTCCAGGTGCAATCGTTGTCGGGTTTGTTTCTTTGGTTGGGTGAAATGTTCAATTACTTTTTGGCTGAGTTCTTGCGAGTCAAAAGTGTCCTCGACGGGAATAAACAAGCCTTTATCACGATCGTTGCGAAAAAGTCTTTGTGCCACCCAGGCGAACAGTTCCTGGCCTTTGGGAAAATGGAGATTGCTTTTGTCCCGCATCAGCGCGATATTCAGATGATCGAATAAGCAGCGGCATGACTGGGTGACTTGTTCCGAATCGCTTAAAACAAAGGGTTCTATTTGATACACCCAGCCCGGGCCGATAACAAAAGGGCTGACGCTGGATTGAGCTTTGGGTTGACCAGGAACGTGCAAAGGTGGCCCCGATTGAAAACAAAATACCCGAAAACGTTCCAGGGGGAACACCCATCGATAGGCGGGAACGAGCAATTTTTTTACTTCCGCAACTTTTTCTTTCAAGGCTTGCGCCTGTTCAAACTGCTGTTTGGCGGAAAAAACCATCATTTGCTCTCTCATTTTTTCAATCATGGGTCTGGGCCGATTAAGCAGATCGATGGCTTCTTTGATGGTGGCCCGATAGCGCTCTGAAGACATACTTCCGTCACAGGCCGCAGCGCAACGATTCATTTGGGCGTAAGCGCAGGGGATGGCATGAGGGGCCTGACTGAGAATTTCGGGACATCGACACAGACGAAACGCATTCTGAAGAATTTCTAAAAATCGCTGAGTAGATTTCCCGTCCGCGAAAGGTCCCCAATAAAGGCCCGGCCTGTCGATACGATTGACTATCTTGTTAAAAACGGGGTAGCTATCATTTGGATCGATTTGGATAAACCACACATCCAGTCGAGTAAACAGATTTTGATAGGTATCGGGATAGATAGTTCGGGCGATCCGAAAATATGCCAGTTGAATCTCAAAAGCGGAATAACCCCGACGAAACCAGACTTTTTTTACGATGGAACGCAATTGCGCTCGTCGACTTTTTTTATTATCTTCGCCTGCCCTGAGGCGGCTACGAACAATGCGGCGTAAATTCGCTCCGAATAATAGTTGAATGGGCAAATCTTCTTCGCCGGTAAAAAGGCATACCCCCGCCTGGGCGGGAACCTCCAGAGTGATTTGGTTCCAGTCAGTATCCCCGGATATGTTTACATTGTTTTCAAATAATTCATTTCCAATCATGAGGCGTGTATATCCCATGGATATATCATTAACCGGACAAAAAAGAACCATAAGGACTTCCGGCCCGTAGCTGGCGGGATAAAAACAACTCAGATATTAGATTGGCATACCAATGACCGTTGCCTGAAATACCATTTGGCCATTAACAACGCCCTGGGCGGATAATTTAAAACGACGAGGTCGGGACTCCAGGAATTTACCCAGCAAGTAAAGGCGATCACCCGGCTTAACCTGGGCGCGAAACTTTACTTCTTCGATGCCGCCAAAACCGATAAAACGTTCTTCCGTCGAGCCTGATTTCGCGGCAAAACTGGCTAACTGGGCCGCGGCTTCGATCATTAAAACACCCGGCATCAGGGGACGCCCGGGGATATGACCTCGTACCCAGAATTCGTTTTCCCTCACATCCTTATAACCGACTATGATCCCCTCGTCTGGATTGAGATAGACAATGCCGTCAAGCTGACGCATTTCGTATCGGTGAGGATTAACTTTTTCAATAGCCTCAACGTCGTAAATCACATGTTCCAGATCGAGCCGACTTATATCAACAATCAGTGCAGGAGGCATTTATAACTCCCTTTTGTATGAAATCAGGAAACAAAATTTGTCGCATGGTCCGACTCTGAATCAAATATGCACAACCCCTCATCCGGTTGTATTCCAGAGAGCCGAACAGTGAGATAAACTTCGCGGGGACAACAGGGGCAGATTCTCCTCTCGGGTAACATAAACAAGAATTTCCCCAATCGTTAGATTTTTAATCGGCGGCACGAGTTTCCAGAATCCTGGTCCGGACATTCTGGGAGGCCTGTTTAATTTCCTGCATCACCTTGCGTACACGAGTGCCGGCCGCTTTGTTGCCGCCTTCCGCTTTGGCAATATCATCTGCCACAGATTCCACCAAAACCTTCAATTGTTCGTATTCCTGCATAGTTATAATTCCTTTCAATTATTTATTACCAAAACATCTAAAGAAAAATTCATTCTAATCCCAGGGATAAAACCTGTCAAGTGAGACAATTAGTATCTTACCAATGAAATCTTGCGCAAAATGGTTAAAAAAACCTGATAATGCAGGCTAGACTCCATGAAACCCTATTTGGTTCCCGGCCCGGCCGGGTTAGGATATATAATCATGCCTCCGCTGGGTGTATCTTTTATATTTCATTGAGTCGTATGATAGAAAATGTGTCCGCCAGATCCGGGTGGTTTTATGTCAAATGTTTCGTATGTTATTTAATTTCAATATATTAATGGTTTCTCAATCCTGAGATTCCGAACGGGAAAGGGTTTCGATTTCTTCCGGGCCGTGAAGGATATAGCTATTGCCGCGCCAGGTAATTTTTCTGCTTATTCCGGCCGCAATTATGCAAATAATGGTAAAAATACCTAAAAAAGGCTGTAAAAAAATATCAATTAATCCCGGAAAAACAAGTTTTTGGCGATCTTCGGGAATAATTTTACGAATCATTATCTGGCGAAGAATCCCCTTCAGGCAGGCCAGGAAATATAAAGTACCCGGTAATATTGCCGCCTGGAACACTTCGGAAGAATTATTTTTCCATAAACAGCCGGTAACGATAATTCCTGTCCAGAACCCCAGGATAAACTGAGAAAATCCGGCCAAAGCCAATTGCCACAGACCGGGCATATATACCCGGGTAATGACAAACTGTCGTCGAGCGAATCCAAAAAGATTTTTCCAGGAAGTTTTTTCGTAACTGGCCAACAGACACGCCGGCACAAAAATTACATTTAATTGTGCCTCTTTGACTCTGCGGGTCAGGGTATAATCATCCGTACAGGCCCGACTCCAAATCCGGGGGATATCCAGTTTTTCGAATAGCTCCCGCCTGATAGCCATCGCCCCGCCCCAGGTACTGTTCCAGGGGTGAGGTCCCAGCACGGAAGCGAAAAACGCGTTCATGGCGCTAAGGGTTATGCTGGCCAAACGGTTGTCGGTCGGAACAAACCACCGATAGCCGGTGCTGGCTCCCGCATTCTCTTGATGGAGGGGATAAATCAGATTCGCCAGAGAATGTTTGCGCAGGCGGGCATCCGAGTCAATAAAGGCCAATGCTTCGATCTCGTCAGGTAGATTTCGCCAGGCAGTTAGTTGGTTATGTAGTTTTTGCGAGGAAGATTCTCCTATCCCCGCCACGATAATTTCGGCCTTTACTTTATCGGGGTTCTTTCTTTCCTGGATAATTTGGCGCAATCGCTCATAGGCCGGATCCGCCGTACTCTCCACAACAAAATAAATCTCATAATGAGCGTATTCCTGCTCAAAAAGAGTTTTGATATTGCGGTCGAAAGTGGTATCCAACCCTTTACAGGGGCAAATAACAGCCAGATTTGGCTGATAGCGACTGGGGCAGGCTCGGTAATGCCGATTGGTATATATCAGATGACGAAAAGCCTCGATAATAACTACGCCCTGAATGGCCAGGATAATTATAGCAAAGATGTAATACAGTATCATTTGATTACAGCAAGAAGCCTCAACATTATTTTATTATACCCCATGGGTAAAAAATATTCCCGGCAGGGCCAGATGTAACTATTTCTCTGACAAGTAAATACATAATCTGAAAACGGGAAAACTCAATCACGATGAAGTATAACTAAATTCTTTCTCTAACTTATCCATCGAACCTGTCTGGCCCGTAACAAACATGACGTCATCTGCCTGCAAAACGGTATCAGGTCCGGGATTAAAAATAGTGCTTCCGCCCTTTCTTTTCAGGGCGATCACCAGCAAGCCCACTTTACGGGGCAGATTGGCCTGACTTAGACTCATGCCCACTAATTTATTTTCCGTTTTAATATGATATTGTTCCGCTTCCAGGTCAAGGCCCTCGGTCGCGAAATCGATAAAATCAACCACTCCCGGCCGGGTCAGAATATTGGCCAGACGCGTGGCCCCGATTAACTGCGGGCAGATCGACTTGTTAGCGCCGGCCCGGAGCAATCGCGCTTCACTTTCAATCCTTTCAGCTCGTGCCACAATCGTTATCGCGGGATTCAGATCGCGGGCCACCAGGGTGGCAAAGACATTCGAGGCGTCCGAGTCCAAAACCGCCACCAGTCCTTGCGCCCGCTCTATCCCCGCGTCGCGCAGTACGCTTTCATCGGTAGCGTCTCCGAGGATATAAAGGAAACCTTCCTGTTCGGCCAATGTGGTTTTATCACTATCGCTGTCGATGACCACCAGGCCGACTTTACGGCGTTGCAGATTCTCACAAACCGACCGTCCCATACGGCCACAGCCGCATACAATTACATGATCATGCAGGGAAGCTATTTTCATATCCACTTTTCGTCTCCCTAAAATACTGCGCATATGCCCTTCGACCACCATACTGACAATAGTGGTCAAAGCAATCATGGCTGCGGCGATCCCGACCATAATTAAAAACATAATCCAAATTTGTTCCCCCATGCTGATATCGACGGTGAAATTCGGCTTCATTCCCAGAGTGCTGATGGTGATCAGGGTCATATAAAGCGCATCAACCGGATTGCGCTTCTGGATCAGCACAAAACCAACCGAGCCTATCCCGACAACCACCAGAACCGCTGCCACCGCCATAATCAAACGGTTCAGAGGGGTTAATCTCTTGTCTTTGCGTAAACTCACCATATCGTCACTTTCATGGAATCGTTGATACGGAAGCATTATAACGGGAACAGACTTAATTGTGAACCTAGAAAAACCAGAAGTTCTTCCTGATAATGATGATGTTGAAAATTGCTTTTTTCATTTGGTAATTTCATGAATTACAGTAGTGGCGTAGCAGCCGGCATCCAGTTCGAAATATAACTGCAGATAAGGGCCCAGATTGTCTTGTTCATATCTAATTTTCGGATTGCGCGGCTGGAACCTCAATGGCCTACGACCTCCTCTTACTTTATAGGAATTCATGCGATCAAAGTCCTGGGTAGTCAGATGTGCCTGGTCAAGAATGTCTTGTTCAATTTGACCGGGCTGACCTTGGGCGGAGGCATTGCGATTACCAAACATCGGGCCGGTAGGACTGATTTCAAAGGTGTCACAGCGTGGCTGTTCCGTTGTCGCGTTTTCGACCATAAAACAGGCGCCTTTATTGTGTATATAGGCCATGTCTCCTGACATCAATTTATTGATAGCCGGCATACGGGCCGACACCACCCGGTTAAACAACTCGGACTGAAAAGCGGAAATAAAAAATCTCTTGAAATGCTTATCAATCGCGTTGAATGCCTCTTGCTTACTCTTTCCCTGCCGTAAAGCACGCAGCACTCGCAATTGGTCGTGATAATTATCGGGCCAGCAATAGTAAGCTTTTTCGTAATTGCCTTGTTCGTAAAAAGTGCGTGCCTCTGTAATCGAGGGCAATTCTGCCGGATCGGGTTTGCCCAGAAACAGATCAATGAATCTTTCCCGGTCTCCTTTGATTAACGCTTCACCCACCAGGTTGCTATCGTTACGTTTGCCGAATCGCTGGGGTCCGAAATAATTGGGAACGCCGAGTCGGCACATTATCTCCATAATGCGTTCCGCCCGTTCCGCCGCCTCCACCGGAGATATGCTCAATTCCCGCAGGTTAATCACAAATCTGTTACCTGCCAAATGTCCCATTTTGATTTTATTTTTATGATGGGTGAATTTCTGAAATTTGACCCTGGGTATTCTCAGATTCTGTAAATCTTCCGGCTCGATGTGTTCGATGGAAATCCATTGTCGTGTTACCGCTCGGGCGTCTTTGAGGCCCGCATGACCGATTTTCTGGCGGGATATACCCAGTCCCCGGGCAATTTGCACAATGACATTGGGGGTAGAAATTCCTTTTTTCTCAATCTGAATATAGAGATGACTACCTTGACCTGAAGGTTTATAAAGGGGAATTTCTTCTACGAAGAAGTCTTCGTCACAGACTTTAATTTTTCCTCCCACACCCGGTATGTCTGCGGTTATTAATGGCATATTATTGTTGTTCCGCACGTTTGGTTCCCCATAGTAAAAACTGGAAGCTGAATCACCTTGACTATAACCAACTGAAGGACATCAATCAAGTACGACATAGTTAATTTTTGTTGACAATTTACGGTAAATTTTCCCGGTTTGCGCAAACTTTTTTTCTTTTCTCAGGGCCTTTGCGGTAACAGGAGGTTTTCATAACATTCGGATAACGTTCCGAAATTGGTATTCTTGTCGCGATTTGGTTTTGCCGTTAACATATCTGCGCATCAAAAAACACCCGGAAACATTCGGGTGTTTAACTATATGTTAATTTTCTCATTTTGGCGGCCCAATGTCTCATGCCAAAGAGCCTTTTGGATTAACTATACTCAACGCAATTGAGTTTTACCGTTTTCATAAAATACATTTTTTGCCGGAAAAACAATTACATCGAGCCCTGCCTGGAATCCGCATACCCAATGGGTACACATCAACAGAAAAAAGACCGGCATGCCCTGGCCTACTAACCTATAATATACGAGATCATCTACATCTCATAACTACTTGCGATTGCGAACTTTCCACCGGGCACGGCGTTTTTTGCTACCGACTTTACGGCGACGTCTGGGTTTACTCATACAACTAACTCTCCCATTTTTAAGGCTTGGATACTGACATATCTTTATTACATATTATTGTTATTATAATAAAATTATTTTCTGATTGCAAGCGTTAACATAAAATATAGGGCATCTCTAAAAATTGCTTTTGTACGAAAACGCAACAGTTCAATTGCGATGATGATATACGCCATGGTTATAAGGAGATATTTTCATACTTCTTTACTTTTCCTCTAGTTTGGCTTTCTTTTTTGGTTTTGCCAATAAGCCATGTTTTTCGATATGTTCTAATATTGGACCCAATTCCTGGAACCGTTTATTCAGGTTCTTGATGGCATCGGTTAAGCTTTCGTACAGACGAGGATCATTGAACAGCCGTCCGGCAGTGCCCTTTCCGGCAGCTACTTTCATGAAAATCTGATCCAGCCGATTGAGCGTAAGAGTTAATTGATCGGCGGAATTTTGAATTTTCATACTCAATTGGTGGAAGGACTCACTGGTCCGACCAGCTAAAGTGCCAATATTATTTACCGTATCGGATGTTTTATCAATCAGGGAATTGGCTTTGCTGAGAAATTCCTCCGTATTTTTTACCGTTCCCCTCAGTTCTTCCGCTAAAGCGGCAAAACGGGCCATCCCCACCTTGAAGTTCCTTTGATTCTCCCGGTCGCCAATCGAGGTATTCAGGTTTTTGAGAGCTCGATCCAGCCGCATAACTACGGTGGTAACATTGGCTCTTATCTCATTAGGATCACCGCTATCGACTTTGTCGGGAGGTAGTGGTTTCAATTGACCTTTGAGACTGTCACTCAATTCCGTCAGCGAGTTGATGAGGCTGTCCAGCTTATGCTGAGTGGTTTCGGAAATGAATTCCGACGCCTCGGAGACGGAGCCTGTTAGTTTAGCCCCATCCTCCAGCATTGTTTCCGAAGGATTTTCTTCGAGGGTAAATTCAACAAAACTGCCTCCCAGTCCCCGCTGAAATACTTTTGGCTGGGCATTGTCGGGAATATTATGCTCCATTCCTATCGCCACTCGAACCTCGACCTGATAGGACTGTTTCTTCCGATCATCAGGGTCTTCCCTTAAAGTAGGCGGGGATATATGAATGACTTTGCCCACCGAATAGCTACAAAACAATACAGGGCTGTTTTCCTGAATACCGGGAGCGTGGGGAAAACAAATCGACATCTCACGGGCGTCATAGCGACTGATCAATGCCGGTAAATCTCCGAATTTGAATACCATCCAACTGAATAAGGCAAACCCCAAAACCACAAAAATCCCGACAATCACATTACGCGTTTTATCTTTCATGATTTCCACCTTTATCCCGATCGTAGTTGATTTTCTCACTGCGCCCCTGAATAAAATGTTGTACTCTCGTGTTGGAGCTGGCGCGGATTTCTTCGGCGGTACCGTCGATGAGTATCCGCCCCTTATCAAGCATGACTATTCGATCAGCGATTTTGTAAGCACTGTTCATATCGTGAGTAACCACAATCGATGTTATTCGTAATTCACGCTGCAGTTTCAGGATTAATTCATTAATGGTATCGGCACGAATCGGGTCCAGTCCGGTGGTAGGTTCATCATAGAGGATCACTTCCGGCGAAAGAGCAATCGCTCGGGCCAGGGCAATCCGCTTTTGTTGGCCACCGGACAACTGGGACGGATAACGGTCACCAAAATGGGCCATTCCCACCAGTTCCAGTTTTTCCCGTACGAGACGATCTACTTTTTCCTGCGGCAGATTGGTGTGCTGCCAAAGCGGAAAAGCAATGTTCTGTGCTACCGTTTGACTGTCGAACAAGGCCCCGGCCTGAAAGAGAAATCCGCAGCGGCGCCGGACTTTCATCAGTTGATATTCTTTAAGATGATCGATTCTTTCTCCGTCAAAATATATCTCTCCCCGATCCGGCCGCAGCAGCATAATCAGGTGCTTGATGAGCACAGTTTTGCCGCATCCGCTCGGCCCAATGACAACCGTTGTCTTTCCCCTTTCTATATTCAAACGCATGTCATCCAGAACCTTTAACCTACCGAATGACTTGCATACCCCCCGCAGTTCAAAAAGCGTTTTATCGGAATGATTAATCATGTCAACTTTTTCGGCTTTATACTCATCACGATTGAGTTTTCCCGTTTTTGTAATATGTATTTATTTATCAGAAAAACAATTACGTCTGGCCCTGCCAGGAATTATCATACCCGATGGGTATATACCACGGGTATGAAATA
>Ga0180435_10001646_pt1 | contig 23037 bp, 17 predicted proteins | sample SS_ome_3_FD_132467 | JGI IMG/M metagenome (GOLD analysis project Ga0180435, IMG submission 132467) | Hypersaline lake sediment archaeal communities from the Salton Sea, California, USA - SS_3_S_1 metaG | ecosystem: Environmental > Aquatic > Non-marine Saline and Alkaline > Hypersaline >... | reverse complement strand
GGGTACGATCGGCCATCTCGGCGCCTACAGCTTCCACGAAACCAAGAACTTCATCTCCGGCGAGGGCGGCGCCCTGGCGGTCAACGACGCGCGGATGATCGAACGCGCCGAAATCATCCGCGACAAGGGAACCAACCGCGCCGGGTTCTTCCGCGGCGAGGTCGACAAGTATACCTGGGTGGATGTCGGCTCGTCATACCTGCCGTCCGAACTGGTGGCGGCCTTCCTCTACGCGCAGCTGGAAAAGGCCGATGTGATCACCCTCAAGCGTGAGCGCATTCACGATTACTACGCCGAGCGGCTGGCCGGGCTGCTGGCGAACGGTAAACTGAGCACCCAGCAGGTTCCGCCGGAAGCGAAACACAACGCACACCTGTTCTGCATCCTGACCGAGGAAGCCGAAACACGGGACCGATTGCTGCACTTCCTGCGCCAAAATGGCATTCATGCCGTCTTCCACTACGTTCCATTGCATTCGTCTCCCATGGGAGAACGTTGCGGATATCGCGCCGGCGATCTGCCGGTGACCGAGAACGTTTCCGCCCGCCTTATCCGCCTGCCGTGCTACTTCGAACTGACACGCGCAGACCAGGACCGCGTCGTCGACGCCATTCAAGCGTTCTTCGAGTGAGGAGAACGGAGATTTCAAACAGAAGGAAGCGAAGGGAGCAAAGGGGGATTTTCGGGAAACGAGAAGATTCAGCGTGTTCATTTTTGGGGAAATGTCAGTCCTTCCCAGGAGTTGGCATTTTCCCAAAAATGAACACGCTCCCTATCTTCCCCTTCGCTCCCTTCGCTTCCTTCTGTTCAACCCTCCCCAATCTTATTTGCAGTGGATTTTTGCGCACGGATTGGGGTAGGATGCGGGCGATGCTGAAGTTGGGAGTGAACATAGATCACGTGGCAACCCTGCGCCAGGCGCGCGGGACAAGCTACCCCTCCGTTCTGGAGGCGGCCGCAATCTGCGAAGCCGCCGGCGCGGCCGGAATCACCATCCACCTGCGCGAAGACCGCCGGCATATCCAGGACGCCGACGTCTACGCGCTGCGTAAAGCGCTGAAGACGCGCATGAATCTCGAAATGGCCGACAGCCCCGAAATCGTCTCCATCGCGCTGGACGTAAAGCCCGACGAGGTATGCCTTGTTCCCGAGAAACGGCAGGAGCTGACGACCGAAGGCGGGCTCGACGTCGCCGGACAGATCGAGCGAATCACGAAAACCACCGGGCGGCTCAGCGCCGCCGGTATCCTGGTGAGCCTTTTCATAGACCCGGATGAAAAGCAGATCGAAGCCGCCGTCCGCGCCGGCGCCCCCTGCATCGAGCTGCACACCGGAACCTTCTGCGATGCCGGAGGGGAAAGCGCGGAAGATGAACTGGCGCGTCTGATCGCCGCGGCTGAGGCCGCCCGCTCAGCGGGACTGCAGGTCAACGCCGGACACGGCATCAACCTGGATACGATCGGGGATATCATGCGCATTCCCCACCTGGACACCCTCAACATCGGCCACAGCATAGTCGCGCGCGCCGTCATGGTCGGACTAAACCGCGCGGTCAGGGAAATGATCGAGAGGATGCAGGGGGGAAGGGGACAGGATGCATGATGCGAGAGACAGGGAGGGACGGGGAGAGGGTTGACGATTACGGCGACGATTACGGTGGACGATTCGATATCCCCTCGTTGTCCGTAATCGTCGGTAATCGTCAACCGAAATGGCGCGGCGCAGGATGCCGGCGATCAGCCATGAGTCATTGATAAAGCATTGATTACATCCCTCAGACGGGGGGCTTGCCGGAACCGAAGATGAAGACCGTTTCAACGCAGAAAATGCGCGAGCTGGACCGGCGCACGATTCAGGACTACGGCATTCCGGGCGAAACCCTGATGGACCGTGCCGGCCTGGGTGTCGCGGACGTCGTCGACTACGTCGCCAAGATGTGGGGTTATCCGGACCCCCCGATCCTCCTGTTCGCCGGCAGGGGCAACAACGGGGGCGACGCCTTCGTGGCCGCGCGCTACCTCAAGGAACAGGGTTACCAGGTGGACCTGTCGCTGGCTTGCGAAGCAGGCCGAGTAACGGGCGACGCTCTCAGCCATCTCAGCCGCGCCCGCCGCGCCGGCATAGAGATTCGCGAATTTCCCGACAAACCGGACTGGGAAGACATGCTCGCGGAGTCCAGGCCTCCGGCGGGCGGCATCGTGATCGACGGCCTGCTGGGCACCGGCACGAGGGGCCCCGCCCGCGGACCGGCCGCGGGAGCGATTCAATACATCAACATGCTGGCCGGGAGATGCCTGGTGGTTTCGATCGACGTGCCGTCGGGACTCAATTCCGATACCGGCCGGGCGGAGGGAGACGCCGTCAAGGCCGACCTGACGCTGACGATGGGCCTGCCCAAGCAGGGACTTACGGAGCCGTGCGCGCTGGATTACGTCGGCAGCGTGGAAGTGATCGACATCGGCATTCCCGACGAACTGACGGCGCCGATCCGTAGCGAACGCGAATTGACCACGGCCGAGGACCTGCGCAAACTGTTCGGCCGCCGCCCGCGTACGGCCCACAAGGGCAACTACGGGCATCTGCTGGTCATCGCGGGCGCCGCGGGCTACGCCGGAGCCGCGGCCATGGCCTGCCGGGCCGCGCTGCGCTCGGGAGTCGGCCTCGTTTCGGCGCTCGTTCCCGCAGGGATCGCCCCGACGGTAGCCGGGCTGGTTCCGGAGGCGATGGTCCATGCCGGCCCCGAAACCGGCAGCGGCTCGCCTGCAGCCGACATCATTCAGCACTGGGACCGCAATATCACCGATTTCGACGCCGTCCTGCTGGGCCCCGGAATGACGACCCACCTCCATACGCGCCACCTGGTCGAGTGGGTGCTCGACAATACGGCCGCGCCCGTCGTGCTGGACGCCGACGCGCTGAACGTTCTGGCCGGCGAAACCGCCCGGCTGGCCCGGCGGTCCGGACCCCTGATCATCACCCCGCACCCCGCAGAAATGGCCCGCCTGCTCGGCGCTACCGCCGACGAAGTGCAGTCCGACCGCTTCGGCCGGGCCGCTCAGGCGGCGCGGGAAGCGCAGTGCACGGTGGTCCTGAAGGGCGCCGGCACGATCGTAGCCGAGCCGGGAAAGACACCTTCACTGAACCTCACCGGCAACCCCGGCATGGCCAAGGGAGGCATGGGCGACGTCCTGGCCGGCCTCATGGCGGGAATGGCGGGGCAGGGCATGGCCCCGTACGACGCGGCTCGCACCGCCGCCTATCTCCACGGCCGCGCCGCCGACTACGCCGCCTGGCGCAGCTCGCAGGCCGGACTGACCGCGGGAGACGTAATCGATGAACTGGCCAACGTCTTCAAGGAGGTGTCGGCGAGGTAATCGGGCACTGCCGCGCGAAGGCCCGCCGTCGAACCGGCGGCTGGATTGGAGTGCTGGAGTACTGGAGTGATGGAGTGATGTGACTCAAGCCGTCACGCGGCAACAAGGTTCTCTCTTCTGACAATACTCCAACACTCCAATACTCCATTACTTCATCACTCCGGCTCCGAGCCGACAGTTGACGCCGGAGCAGAATTCGTTACTATATCTCCGGTGAACAAGAGCAGGTCCAGGCGCCAAACATAGCTCAAGAGGACGAGACGATCTTGAGGAAGGAGTGAAAGCAGTGGCGAAGTCAAAAAAGACGGTCAGGACTGAGACCAAGGACGGAACGAGGGACGATATAGCGATTCTTCTGGACCTCGAAGGAGCGGTCCTGAACGGACGGGCCATCGCTTACGGGTTGATAAGGGATAGGCTGGGATCGAAGAAGGTGGATGTCACTCCGGTTATGTTCTCGCGCTACTGCGTCGAACGGCGTCCCGGGCGTTTTGTGCCCGAGCTGCTGAAACTCGGGGGAGCAAAGGACGACGGCAGCGGACTCGCGGCAAAGATCGACGCCGAGCTGGCGCAGGCGCTTCTCGACAAGTCGGCCGTCCCGGCGCCCGGTATGGAGGACCTGCTGACGTCGGCCTGGGGAAAGGGAGTGCGTACCGGGTTGCTGAGCCGTCTTCCGAATCCGGCCATGGACCAGGTCGTAAACAAGCTGGGAATGAACGAAAAGCTGAAGGGAGCGGTTTCCTACAGCGATGACGAGAAGGGCTACCCGCCGGCCGACGCCTGGCTGAAGCTGGCCAAGACGGTGGCGGTCAAACCGTCGCGCTGCGTAGCCTTTGTCGGCAGCTCGCGGGCGTGCAGCACCGCCCTGGCGGCTCACATGCGCTGCGTGATTCTGCCCGACGAATTCACCGCGTTCCAGGATTTCGGCGGCGCCGACCTGCTGCTCGACAAACCGGACGCGGGCCTGGTGGATCGACTGATCGAGTCAATGGCGGTCCGGCAATGAGCACTCAGCTTTCGGAGGGCGTCGCCGGCCGTGTCACGGACGCCATGCTGGAAGTATCCCGCGCCGAGCATGTGCCGCCCGAGCGCGTCCGCGAGGAAGTTGCGGCGGGCCGCGCCGTTATCCCGCTGAATCATGCCCGCTCCAACGCGCGTCCCGCCGCCGTCGGCCGGGCGTTCGCGGTTAAGGTCAATGCCAACATCGGGTGCTCCGCCGAGCTTTCTTCGCGCGACGACGAACTGGATAAACTGCACGCCGCGCTGTCGGCCGGCGCCGATTTCGTGATGGATCTGAGCGTGGGGCCGGACGCGGCCGAAATGCGCAGGGCCATGCTGGCGGCGTGCCCGGCCCCCCTGGGCACCGTGCCGATTTACGAAGCTTTCTCGCGCGCCGCGGAGTCGATGGAAGATCTGAGCGACGATCTCATGCTCGATGTGATTCGCGAACAGGCCGCCGAAGGCGTGGACTTCATGACGCTTCACGCCGCGCTTCTGCGCGAGCATGTCCCGCTGGCAACCGCGCGCACACTGGGCATCGTCAGCCGCGGCGGATCGATCCTGGCCGAGTGGATGATGCTGAAAGAACGGCAGAATATGCTCTACGAGCGCTGGGACGAGGTAATGGATATATGTTTCGAACATGACGTCACGGTCTCGCTGGGCGACGGTTTGCGCCCCGGATGCCTGGCGGACGCCGGCGACGCCGCGCAGTTCGCCGAGCTGGACGTGATGGGCCTGCTCGTGCGCCGCTGCCGCGAACGCGGTGTACAGGTGATGGTCGAGGGGCCCGGACACGTCCCCTTCGGCGACATCCAAATGAACATGGAGCGCGAACAGCAAGTCTGCGACAACGCCCCGTTTTACGTCCTGGGCCCGGTCGTCACCGACATCGCGCCCGGCTACGACGAGATCACTTCGAGCATCGGCGGAACGGCGGCGGCGTACTACGGCGCCGCCATGTTGTGCTACGTGACGCCGGCGGAACACCTGGGACTGCCCACGCTGGAAGAGGTGCGCCGGGGAGTCTACGCCGCGCGCATCGCCGCTCACGCGGGGGACGTCGCCCGCGGCCTGCCGCACGCGCGCGAGCGGGACGACGCCATGGCGAAAGCGCGACTGGACTTCGACTGGTCGCGACAGTTCGAACTGGCCCTCGACGGCGCCTCCGCCAGGGCCCGCTACGAATCGACCAGGGTATCGGCCGACGGCGAACACGATTTCTGTTCGATGTGCGGGCGCAAATTCTGCGCCGTGAGAACGTCCAGGCGTCTGAGCGGGCGCGAATGAGCGGCGTCGCCAACAGACAAAACCGGGGCATCGCGCGCCTGCTCGAAGTTGTGGCGCGCCTGCGCGGCGAGGGAGGCTGCCCCTGGGACCGCGAACAAACCCTCGATACGCTCAAACCCTATCTCATCGAAGAAAGCTACGAGCTGATCGATGCCGTCGATTCCGGCGATCCGGAACGTCACAAGGAGGAGCTGGGAGACGTGCTGCTCCAGATTCTGCTGCACGCCCGCATAAGGGAAGAGCAGCGCTTGTTCAGCTTCGACCAGGTGGCCGAAGCGCTTGCTGAAAAACTCGTCCGCAGGCACCCGCACGTCTTCGGCGACGTGCGCGCCGAAACTCCCGCCGAAGTGCTGAAGAACTGGGAGGCCATAAAAGCCGCGGAAAAGGAAGGCGGGGAAGGTCACTCCATTCTCGGCGGGATTCCGCGCCATCTGCCGGCCTTGCATAAAGCCCAGAGGGCCCAGACGCGGGCGGCGCGGATCGGATTTGACTGGCCCGATGTCGACGGCGTGCTCGACAAAGTCGAAGAAGAAATCCGCGAGACGCGTGAAGCCCTGGCAAAGGGAGACGAAAAGCGAATCAAAGAGGAAATCGGGGATCTTCTCTTCTCCATCGTCAACTTCAGCCGCCACCGCGGCATCGACGCCGAACAGGCCCTGCAGGCGGCCGCGGCTAGGTTCATGGAGCGCTTTCGCGGAATGGAAAAACGTATCCGCGCCGAGGGTGTTTCGCCCGAAACCTGCGGCCTGGAGGAAATGGACAGGCATTGGGATGCCGTCAAAGCCGAAGAAACCCGCTGAGCCGCCGGCCTTCCGCGAACAATCATCTCTCGCCCGCAATCAGTGCAAGTTCGCAGAATCCTGGGATCGTCCCGTGTTGTTGAGCACTATCCGGCGCCCGGACCTGCGCGATGTGGATGTGTTGGAGTGCTGGAGCATTGTAAGAAGAGAGAACGCTGTTGCCGCATGACGGCTTGAGTCCCATTACCCATTACTCCGGCACTCCAGTACTCCAAGACACGGCGGCTTTCGTTTGCGACCCGCTTGCCGCAACTCAACAACTTGGGACGCCGTTGAAATCTTGCGTTGGACGCACCTCGGCGGCGGCCGCGCCGCCGAACCGCCGGCGGGAGTCTCGCCGGTCAGCAAACCGTCACCCCATTGCCTGTCTTCGTCCGGATTCTTCTCCAGGGCTTCCAACCGCTCCCCGGCTTCCCGCGTTATGCGCGGGTCTCTTCCTCGATCCGCCCGGCGACGCGGTCCTCCGAGTCGGTCTTATTCCTCAACGCGTTGTAAGCCTTCTTCAGTTTTTCGATCTCGCGCAGCGATTGTTCGATCAGAACCGTGCTGCTGTCGGCGTCTTCGGCCATCGCCCGGATCCTGATTGTCAGCTCCCTTTCTTTCTTCTGAAAGGCCGAGGTGCTCGTGTCCAGGGACTGCTTGAGCCGGCGCACCTGGGCCGCATACCGCTCGCACCGTTTTTCGAGGCGCTTTATCTTCAGCTTGAGCTGCCGCCCGGTTTCGGCCGAAGATTCCTCCTCCTCCGCTTTTTCGCCGCTTGCCAGGCGGGAAAACGTCCTTTCAAGGATGTCCAGGGACTGCTCGACGTGCCGGACCGGGTCGTCCGATTCTTCCCTCCCGCCGGCGCGCCGCCCCGGGGATTTGAAATCGGCGAGAAATCTTCTCAAACCGTCAATGCCTTTCCGAATAGTCCGCATAAAAACTCCAAATGCTGCTCACGCCCCGTAAATCAATATAGTGTTTGACCTGGCTCGCGGTTTCAAGTAATAGTAATCATTCGTAATGAATAGGTTGGCGAACCGTATGCCGGCCTTCGGGCGTACGGGCGACGCGCTTGTTTTCGGCGAGTTAACCATTCGGCAGGAGAAAATCATGACAGTAAGATCGATCGTATGTATGCAGGCGCTCTGTTTCGCGGCCTTGATGACGCTTGGATCGGCCCGCGCCCAAATGGATCAGCCCCCGAAAGACACGGATCCGATCCGTCTTTCGGTTGAAGTAAGAGGGTCCTATACCGATAACCGCGACTCGAGCGAGACCGACGAGGAAAGCAACTTCGATCTCTACCTTGCCCCGCGCATAGACGTCGTGGCGGATCTCGTGCGGACCAAGCTGGACGCCTACTACCAGCCGTATTACCGCTATCGCACCGATCCCAGCGATATCCAGAATGAAGACGAATTCTACCACTCGCTGGGGCTGAACATGGATCACGAGTTCACGGAGCAGTCCAAAATCAGGCTGTGGGAAAAGTTTGACCTGACGGACGATCCCGCCGTCGAAGAAGGGGCCATCACGATCCGCGGCGACCGCAGCTATATCATGAACCGCTTCGAAGGCGCTTTCAATCATGCCTTCAGCCGTTGGACATACACCGAGCTGTCGGGCTCCCACATGCTGAAACGCTACGACGAGCAGGAAGTCGCCGACGAGTCGGATGAAGATGCCATGAGCGTGGGCGCGCGCCTCTGGCGGCAGATCGCGCCGTCGGTCGGGATCGACTTCGACGTGCGTACCACGTCCTACGGCTTCGAAAGCGCCATGGGCATCGAGCGCGATTTCGACGTTCTGCTCGCGGGCGCCGGAATCGAAAAAGTCTTCAACCCCAATCTGCGCGGCTCGGTCCGCGCCGGATGGCAGAGAGCCGAATACGACGACGACGCGCTGGATACGCAGAACGAGCCCTACCTGAGCGCCGAGTTGCGCGGCCAGACGGCGCCCACTGCGCGCCTGATCGCCTCGGTTACGCACGGTATCCGCGATGCGGACGCTTATCCCTTCGCCTCGCAGAGCTATACCGACGCCCGCGGCCGCCTGGAGCTCGACGCCACGCCGAAACTGATGCTTGGCTTTCAAGGCACCTACCGCCTGAGCGAGTATGAAAAGGATTCAAGACCGTCCACCGCTGCCGTCGCGTCCTTCCCGAAAGCCACCAGCGGCGATGAAACGACAATCGTCCTGCAGGGCGACGCGGCATTCAAACTTACCGACAGAAGCTCGCTGAAGTTCATCCAGCGTTTGGAAGACATCGATTCGGACGTGGGCGAGTCATTCACAAAGAACACGTCGATTGCAGTTGCGACGATGGCTTTCTAGCCTCGCGGCCCGGGCCTGATCGTGAAACCCGGCGGCGCGGCGAGACTCGCGGAAGGTTATACCTATGGCGGCCGACGCTGAAACCTTGCATTTTCTGGACTACTGGCGCGTTATTCGCGCGCGCAAGGAAATCGTCATCGCCGTCTTCCTGCTGCTGGTACTCACCGGCGTGCTGATTACTTACGCGCGTCCCAAGGTCTACTCGGCTTCGGCCGTCATACAGGTCAAAGAGGAGAAACCGGCCCTGGATTTACCCTTCGGGCGCGAAGTTATGCGCTTCGATCCCCTCTACCTGCGCACGATGTTCGAAGTAATCCAGTCGGCGCCCGTGATCGAGGAAACCATTCGCAGGCGCGATCTGGAACAGAAGCTCTCAAAGGCCTACGGCTACGATGTCCTGCCGCCCCGGCAGGTCGCCGAGAGGACTTTCAAGCTTCTGTCCAACGCGCTCAAGGTGCAGCACTATCGCGACACGAACCTGATCGAGATAAAGATTTTCCTGAGCGAGCTGGGCGGCGACCCGGAAACCGCGCCTCTCGAGGCGGCCGCAACGGCCAACACCATTGCCCAGGTGTTTCGGGACATCAGCATGGAACGGACCCGGCGCACGACCGAGAACGCGCTGAACGCGCTGCACGACTCGCTCGAAGAACAACGCAAACGCGTGGCCGAGGCCGCGGCCAAGGTGGCGGAAATCCGGCAGAAGTACGGCCTGGATATCCTGCGGTCCTCCAGCGGCTCGGAAACGGCCACCGACAAGCTCAAGATGGCCCGCCTTGAAGAACAGATGATTCTCGTGCGCCGCGAGCTCGAGCGCAAAAAGTCCAGGTACGAGAAGGTGATGAGTCTTGCCGACGAAGATCTGGAGGACGCGGCCATATACATCGTGGGCGACCAGCAACTGGCCCGTCTTATTGCGGCCCGGCGCAATGCAGAAGTCGAATACAGCGAGGCCAGGGAAGCCTCCCTGGGAGACGAGCATCCCGACGTGAAGCGCATCCTGGCGGCCCGCGATGCGCTGAAAGCCAAGATCGCCGAGGCCCTCAAGGGCTTGCGGACGGGCGTACAGGCCGACTACGAGGCCTCGCTGGCGGAGTACGGAGCGCTGGAAGTAATGCTGGAAAAGCTCAAAGCCGAGGAACGCGTCGCGGAGGAAAGCGCCTACCGTGACTTCGACAACGCCAGGGAAGACCTGGAACACGCCAAACGCATCCGCGACGCGCTCGAACTGCGCTACCTGGAAGAAAAGATCGAGCTGGATATCCCGCGCACCTTCGTGGAACTGGTCGAGATGGCCAAACCCAGCGATCCGACCGATTTTGTGAGCCCCAACGTCACGCTCAATACTCTCTTGAGCATCGTCATGGGCCTCGTCTGCGGCGTGGGCCTGGCATACTTCGTCGAATACATCGACACATCGGTCAAGACGATCGAAGACGTCGAACGCCACATGGACGTAAAGGTCATAGGCGTGATTCCGCAGAAGGTGGAAGCTTTCGTCGACCAGAAATCCTATCGCGATCACGCCGAAGCGTACCGCATGCTGAGGACCAACCTGCGTTTCTCCGACAAGATGTCCTCGGCTCGAACCTTCTGCGTCACCAGCGGCAGCGTGGCCGAAGGTAAATCGCTGACCGTCTTCAACCTGGCTTACGTCAGCGCGCGGCTTGGCGACCGCTGCCTGATCGTGGATTCCGACCTGCACCGTCCGCGTCAGCACAAAATTCTGAACGTCAGCAACAAGCAGGGGCTGGCCAACATTCTCGTGGGCGATGCGACCTTCGAGGAATGCGTGATGGAAACCGACGTCGACAACCTGCATTTTCTGCCGAGCGGCAGGCTTTCGGCCGGAATTCACGGCCTGCTCGACTCGAGCAGGATGCGGGAGCTGGTGAAACACGTTGCGGCGGAATACGACCTGGTGGTGTTCGACGCGCCGCCGATCATCGGCGTCAGCGACGCGTCACTGCTTGCCAGGGAGGTTGACGGCGTTCTACTGGTCGTGCAGCACCGCAAGTATCCGCGTTCCGTGTCGAATCGCGCCAGGATGATGGTCGAGAACGCCGGCGGCAGACTTGCCGGGGTGGTCTTGAATAATATCAATATTTCGAAAGATTACTCGTACTACTACCACTACAGCTATTACTACTACTATCCTCGCCGGAAGCCGGATGAAGAAACGGGCGGGGGGCAAGAGCCGCCGGGCAGGGACAGGAGAAAGAAGAATGCGGTTACCGCGACTTGAGATTCGCATGCTTGCCGCGCTTGCCGCCCTGACCGCCCTCCTGGCGGGCTGCGCGACGGACCCGCTGAGCGGGCAGCGCCTCGCGCGCTACCGTCCGGACATCAACGCGGCCGACAGAGAATTCCCCGTTTTCTCCGGGGACGAAGGGAGACGCCCCTCCGCCGACCAAAACGCGGCGACAAACCTGAATGCGGAGACTCCCGCGGTCGTTGCCTCGAAACCCACCGGTACGCGCCGGCTCAAGAGGGGCGACCTGGTGGAGATATATCTGCGCGGCATACTCAGGCCGCAGGATATCAAAGAGGAGATAGACGGTAACGGCAATGTCAATCTGCCGCTTATCGGCACCGTTCACCTGGAAGGTTTGACGACCTCGGACGCCGAGAATCTGATCGAAAAGGCCTATATCGAGGGCAGGTATTACAGACAGATTACGGTAATCGTGGTGGCCCAGGCCGACGAATACTTCATGCGGGGCGAGATCAAGGACCCCGGCAGATACGAGCTCAAGGGAGATATCTCCCTGCTGATGGCCATTGCCCGGGCCGGGGGGTACACCGATTGGGCCAATCCCAAAAAGATCGCCGTATACCGTGGTGACAAGGTTCTGCGTTACAACGCCGTCAGAATTGAAGCAGGCAAGGACGAAGATCCCCTGATCGAACCGGGGGATATTATTGTTGTCCGCCGTCGTTGGATTTGACGGGCTAACTCATGCGAACGCGGCCCCCAAGATACATCCGATTCTGCTGCGGCGCGGCGCTGGCCGCCGTGTCGATTGCGCTGCTGGTTCACGGCGCGCGGACGTCCGCGGCCCAGGCGCTTTACTTCCGGTCGAAGTACGTGCCGCGCACACGAAGCGTTCAAGCAGTGTTGAGCCTCAACGAGCAGGCTTTCCGCCTTTATCCGTTCAACATTCACTCCTGCTCCTGGGCGGCTCTGCGCGCCCACCGCGAGGCGCTGCTGCGGCCACGCTACGAGGAGCAGACCTGGTGTGAAATCGCGGAGTGGTGGTGCGACCGCGGCTTGAGCCTCTATCCCCGCCGGTGGGATCTGTGCCGCCTCAAATCGCAACTGCTCGCCCGGCGCGACCCGGCCGCGGCCGCGCGGTACTGGGAAGCCTACGTGGAGTGGCATTTCTGGGAACCTTCAAACCAGGTGCGGCTGGTCGAGCTTTACGCGGCGGCGGGCGAGCTCGACAAGGCCCGCGGGACGCTTGCCCTGCTGAAAGCCAGACCTGACGACTACGCAAGAGCCGCCGGCCACATGAAAGACGCGCTCCGGCCCGAAGACGGCGCTAACCCGACCTCCTGAACGATCCCGACTTAACGAATTGGATCAGAACGAAAAGGGCGGCCAGCAGTCCCGCCGCCACAAGCCACACCGTCCGGTTTGCGGCGAAAATGTCCCTCCGTCCGGCAATGCCGACCAATCCGGCCGTTGCCACACTGCGATGCCGTCCGCCGTCGACGTAGTCCGTCACCGCGACGGCCCGGTACATGCTTCCGGCACGGCCGGACAGGTTGCGGATTCTGAAAACCAGTTTGCGGCTCTTCCCGGGCGGCGCTACAACGTTCCGCACGGGGTCCGACACCGCCAGCTCCTCCGGCACGATCAGCTCGGTTCGCAGCGCCAATTCTCCCTCGGCCGGCCCGTCAAGCGTCAAAGTCAACTTGCCCTTGCGCCGGATCACCACCGCATCAAGACCGGCCTCCACCTGTTCAGGTGTCGGGTCCGCGGCGTCGGTAACAACCGGGATCACGGCCACGGCGCTGAAGGGATACGCGTTGAGGTCGCTGTAATGAACATGAATCATGACGGTATGTTCGCCCGGGGGCGGCGGGGGAGGGCCCATTTCCAGCTCGAAACGCGCGGACTTGCCGGCCGCGAGCAGCGGCTGCTTGACGCTCGCCGCCTCGGATTCGCCCAGCCGGGCGCTCGCCCAGACATCCGCCGCCGACTCGTCCCCCCTGTTTGAGACTTCGACGCTCAAGGAAACATTGCCGTCCGAGAAATGCGACGCCGGACGGATATCCATGGCGATATGGGAAGCATGCGCCGACGCCGCGAGAGCCGATGCAACCAGGGCTGCGACAGCCCGCCGCGGGCTTAACCTACGCAAAAGTGATGCGGTAGCTGACAACATCGTCGTGGGGCATGCTGGTCGTACGGTGTTCACACTTCTGGAATACGCGCTGCATGGCGCGGTTCTCGCGCAGCACCTCGGCCGTGAAGCCGGCAATGCCGTTGCGGCGGGCAATCGTGATCAGATGCCTCATCAGGAAAGTCCCGATGCCCTTGTTCTGCCAGTCGTCGCGCACCACGAAAGCCACCTCGGCGTAGTTGGTCTTGTCGTCCAGGAAATAACGGCCGATGGCGATTATTTCCTCGCCGCTGGGCGCCGGCAGCGTGCCGACTATGGCGATGTCGCTGCGATGATTGATGAAAACGAAATTCTGTATTTCGCGCCGCGGAATGTGCTTCGAGCGCGACATGAAGCGGTAATAGATCGTTTCCTGCGAAAGGGCGTAGAAAAGGTCCTTCATGGCGTGCAGGTCGGTGGGGTGTATGGGGCGGAAGTTCACCTGCGTGCCGTCGTTCAGCAGGTGCGTGCCCCTGAACTCGGGTGGGCCGACCACTATCTTGCCTTCGACGTCCGCCATCTCGGGAAGAACGAACCTGGCCTCGATGGCTTCCTTGAGCAGCCGCGGTCTGAAGTCCGGGTGCGCCACCGAAATCAGGGCGATGGCGCGTTCCTGCACGCTCTTGCCGTGCAGGTAGGCCACGCCGTATTCCGTGACCACGTAGTGTACGTCGCCCCTGGTCGTTACCACGCCGCCGCCGGGGCTGAGCCGCGTGACGATTCTCGAGACTTCGCCGTTCCTGGCGGTCGAAGGCAGGGCGATGATCGCCTTGCCGCCGTGCGAACGGGCGGCGCCGCGATTGAAATCAACCTGCCCGCCGATGCCCGAGTAAAACTGCGTTCCCAGCGAGTCGGCGCAGACCTGGCCGGTCAGATCGACCTCGAGCGCCACGTTGATCGCCACCTGCCTGTGCTGCTGACCGATGACGTAGGGGTCGTTGACGTACTCCGTGGGGTAGAAGACGAACGTTTCGTTGTCGTCGATATAGTCGTAAAGCCTGCGCGTGCCCATGCAGAAACTGGCCACGATTCTGCCCCGGTCGACCGATTTGCATGCGCCGGTAATCGCGCCCGACTCCACCAGGGGAATAATTGCGTCGGTAAACATCTCGGTGTGGATGCCGAGGTCTTTCTTGTCCCCCAGGAATTCCAGAACGGCCTGGGGGATGTCGCCGATGCCGAGCTCCACGGTCGCGCCGTCCTCGACGAGCGACGCGACGAAGCGGCCGATCTCGCGCACGTCCGCAGAAGGTTCCGGCGGCGGCACTTCGATCAGCGGCTCGTCGACCGGGACCAGGATATCCATGTCGAACACGTTCAGAAAACTGTCGCCGCGCACCCGGGGCATCCGCGGGTTGACCTGGGCGATGACAAGCCTGGCGTTTTCGGCCGCGCTCTTGACGATATCGACGGATATTCCGAGACTGCACATGCCGCTTTCGTCGGGAGCAGAAACCTGGATCAGCGCAACGTCCAGCGGCAGGCTGCCCGAAGAAAACAGACGGGGAATGTCCGAAAGGAAGATCGGGGTGTAATCGCCAAGACCTTCCTGGATGATGTCGCGCACGTTGCTGGCGATGAAGAAGCTGTTGACGCGGAAGCTCTGCACGAGCCGGCGGTCGGCATAGGGCGCCGAACCGAGTGTCAGAAGATGCACGATCTCAATGTCCGCCAGGCTTGCTCCCCTCGCGGCCAGCACGTCCACGAGCGCCGTCGGCTGCGCGCAGCCGGTTCCCACGAAGATGCGCTGCCCCGGGCCGATGCGCGAGATAGCCTGTGCCGGCGTGGCGATCATGTCCGCGTAGCGTTTTTGCCAGTCCTTGTCGAAATCCTTTTCGCGGGCGCTCATGAGCGGACCTGCTCCGTTTTCGCCGGCCTCAGCGTAATCCTGGCGTCGGCCGCGACCGATTCCTTGCCGGGGCGGGCGACGATGAACGGGTTGATGTCCATCTCGGCAATCGCGGGGAAGTCGGTTGACAACTGGCTGATGCGCTGCAATGCCAGGGCAATGGCGTTGAGATCCACGCTGGCCTGCCCGCGTACGCCCTTGAGCAGCGCAAACGACTTGGTGCTCTCGAGCATCTGCATGGCCTCCCGCTCGGTGATCGGCGCGATATGGAAGGTCACGTCCTTCATGACTTCGACGAAGATTCCGCCAAGGCCGAACATCAGCATCGGGCCGAACTGCGGATCGCGGCTCATGCCCAGGATGACCTCCCGGCCGCGTTCGCACATCTTTTCCACGTAGACCCCGTCCATGCGCGCCGCGGGCGCCCGCTGCCGCACGCGCAGCATCATCAGGTCGTAGGCGTCGCGCACGGCTTCGGCGGAACCCAGGTTCAGCCTGACACCGCCCATGTCGGACTTGTGTATGATGTCGGGCGAGGCAATCTTCATCGCCACCGGGTATCCGATTTTGTCGGACGCTTCCACGGCGTCGTTTGCGTCGCGGGCGAGGTGTCCGGCCGGCACGTTGAAATCGTAGGCCCGCAGAATATCCTTGGCCGCGGCCTCGCCGACCTGCCATTGTGCGGTCCTGACGTGGCGCTTGATGATACGTTCCACTCTCCTGCGGTTGACGGGGAAACGCGTCACGATGCGCGCCGGGCGCCGCAGCCAACGCGCGTAATCGCACATGGCCTTGAGCGCGGCGACGGCGCGCTCCGGCGAGGGATAGTCCGGCAGGTTGGCGGCCACCAGCTTCTCCCGGCCGGGTATGACGTCGCGCCCACCCATGAAACACACCAGCACGGGCTTCTCGTTGCGCGCCGCTTCCTGGATGGCGCGCGCCGTTTCGGCGGGCCGGGTCATGGCCTGCGGCGTGAGGATTACGATGACGGCATCGACCGACGGGTCGTCCTGCGCGGCATTCAGCGCCAGCGCATACCGCTCGGGATCGGCATCCCCCAGAACATCGATCGGATTTCCGACGCTGGCCGCGGCCGGCAGCTTGTTGCGCAGCGCCGTTGCCGTGCCGCCGCCCAGCGTCGCCACTTCGAGTCCGCACAGCTCTATGGCGTCGGCGGCCATGATGCCCGGGCCGCCGGCGTTGGTGATGACCGCCACACGCTCGCCCTTCGGCAGAGGCTGCATCGCAAAGGCCATGGCGTAGTCGAACATGCCTTCGAAAGTGTCGGCCCGCACGATTCCCGAGCGCTTGAAGGCGGCCGCGTAACCGGCGTCGGCCCCCGCCAGGCTGCCCGTGTGCGATGAAGCCGCCTTACCGCCGGCCTCCGTCACGCCGGCCTTGAAAACAACCACCGGTTTGCGCGAAGCCGCCGCCTCCGCCGCCTTGATAAAAGCGTCTCCCGAAGCCACGCTCTCCAGATAACCCACAATCACGCGCGTCTTATCGTCGGCCGCAAACGCCTTGAGAAAATCGGTCTCGTCAAGATCGGCCTTGTTGCCCATGCTGATGAGACTGGAAAGCCCGAGGCCCCTGCCCGCCGCCCAGTCCAGCATCGCCGTGCACAAGGCGCCGGATTGCGATATGACCGATATTTCGCCGGGCCGCGGCATGTGCCTCGCGAAAGACGCGTTCATGCGGTGATGCGGATTGATCAGTCCAAGGCAGTTCGGACCAAGCAGGCGCGCTCCCCCCGCCCTGCAAACCGAGGCCAACTCGCGCTCCAGCGCGGCGCCCTCCTCGCCGACTTCCTTGTAGCCGGCCGTGATCACAATCACCGCGCCCGCCCCCGCGGCCACACATTCCTCGGCCGCCCTGCGCACCGCCGCAACCGGCACGGCAATCACCCCGAGATCGATCCGGCCGCCGTAAGCCTTCAGATCCGGCACGCACTTCAGGTCGAGAATCTCGTCGGACTTCGGATTGACGGGAATAATCTTCCCCTCGAACCCGCCCGCCAGAAGGTTGGCCAGGACCTCGTGACCCACCTTGCCCGGCGTGCGCGAGGCGCCGATTACGGCAACTGATGCAGGTTTAAGCAAAGCTTCAAGCATGCCCGGAAGACCTCGTGAGTTCCTGTGCAGCGAGACATGCCAATATTGGCGTCAGCAACCGCTCAAATCAATAGCGATATTCATTTTGACCCGGAATTTCAGCATTCGGGGCTTGCCAGAGATCGAGTTAGAGGCTAGTCTCCGGCTTTTTGTTCGGCTTGTGAAAGGACACGGCCAACCTGGGCGGCAAGGCCGCCGAATCACGCAATAACGGGAGACAGTCGAAATGTCAGATAAGCAGACGCCGCAAACTGAAGGCAAGACCTTTGCCCCGCCTTCGGACTTCGCCTCGGAGGCGCATATCGCGTCTTTCGACGAGTATGATAAAATGTACCGCCGCTCCATTGAAGACCCGGAAGGCTTCTGGGGCGATATCGCCGGGCAGTTTGTCTGGAAAAACAAATGGTCCAGGGTGCGGGATTACTCGTTCCGCGCGAACAGTTCGCCCGAAGACCTCTATATAAAATGGTTTGTCGACGGCAAAACGAACATAACCGTCAACTGCCTCGACCGCCACCTTGAGACGCGCGGGGACCAGACGGCCATCATCTGGGAAGGCAACACTCCCGGCGAAGATTCCAAACTGACGTATAAGGAGCTCTACGCGGAGGTCTGCAGGTTCGCCAACGCGCTGAAGCAGGAGGGAATCAAGAAAGGCGACCGCGTGTGCATCTACCTGCAGATGATTCCGCAGGCGGCGGTTGCCTGCCTGGCCTGCGCCCGCATCGGAGCGGTCCATTCGGTGGTCTTCGGCGCGTTCAGCCCCGATGCCCTGCGCGACCGCATCAACGATTCGTCCTGCAAACTGCTGATCACACAGGATACCGCCCTGCGCGGCGCCAAGACCGACATTCCCATGAAGGCCAACGCCGACAAGGCGGTCGCGCATTGCCCGAGCATCGAGAAGGTCGTCGTCGTCAAGCGCACGGGGCACGAAGTTGCGATGACCGAAGGGCGTGACGTCTGGTATGAGGATCTGGTCGCCGATCAACCGTCGGAGTGCGACCCCGAGTGGGTCGATGCCGAAGACCCGCTTTTTATCCTCTATACCTCGGGTTCCACCGGCAAGCCCAAAGGCGTATTGCACACCACCGGCGGTTACATGGTGTACACGGCCACGACCTTCAAGTACATCTTCGATTACCACGAGGGCGATATCTGGTGGTGCACGGCCGATATCGGCTGGATCACGGGACACAGCTATATCGTTTACGGCCCTCTTGCCAACGGCGCCGTCACACTGATGTTCGAGGGAGTGCCCACCTATCCCGACGCCGGCCGCTTCTGGGACGTGTGCGACAAGCACAAAGTAACCCAGTTCTACACCGCGCCGACCGCCATCCGGGCGTTGATGCGCCAGGGCGAAGAACCGGTTGCCTCGCGCGACCTGTCCAGCCTCAAGCTGCTGGGAACGGTGGGCGAGCCGATTAATCCCGAAGTCTGGCTGTGGTACCGCGATAACGTCGGTCACGGCAGGACGCCGGTTGTCGACACCTGGTGGCAGACCGAGACCGGCGGCATTCTGATTACCCCGCTGCCCGGAGCTCACACGCTCAAGCCGGGCAGCGCCAGCCGGCCGTTCTTCGGCGTGGAACCGGTCATCCTGGACGACGACGGCAAGGAAGTGCCGCGGAATACATCCGGCAAGCTCTGCATCAAGGCGCCCTGGCCGGGTATGATGCGCACTACCTACGGCGATCACGAAAGATTCGTGCAGACCTACTTCAGTACGTACAAAGGTTACTACTTTACCGGCGACGGCTGCCGGCTTGACGACGACGGCGACTACTGGCTGCTGGGGCGCGTCGACGACGTAATCAACGTTTCCGGCCACCGCCTGGGCACGGCCGAGGTCGAAAGCGCGCTGGTTTCGCACGAGGCCGTCGCCGAGTCCGCCGTAGTCGGCTTCCCGCACGATATAAAAGGCCAGGGCATATACGCCTACGTGGTTCTGAAGAGCGGAGTCGAATACACCGACGAGCTCAAGAAGGAACTGGTGAAGCACGTCCGCGGTGAAATCGGGCCGATCGCATCGCCCGACGTGATCCAGTGGGCGCCGGAAGGCCTCCCCAAGACGCGATCCGGCAAGATCATGCGCCGGATACTCCGCAAGATCGCCGAAGGCGAACCGGATAAGGTAGGGGATACCAGCACGCTGGCCGACCCGACCGTCGTGCAGCACCTGGTCGAGGAGTCCGCGAAACTGCGCTGAAGGCCGCGATTGAAAGGATAAGAAACGCCCGGCATGTCCGACATGCCGGGCGTTCTTTCTTACGCTCAGAACTTCGCCTTCACTTCCAGGCGAAGTTTGTTGTAATCGACGGGATCGTCCAGGCCGATCTCGCTGACGAAGTACTCCGCTCCCAATTGCCAGTTCTCGGCAAGCTGATACGTCAGATAGGCACGGTGGCCGCGTCCGTCGGTGCCGCCTCCCCAGACGTTGGAATCGGTAAGCGCCCCGACAACCGCGTCGGCTTCGAGCTCGCGCCAGTCGTAATCGAGTTGCAGACTGCCGGGTTTCTTCGCCTTGCCGATCTGAAAGCCGACCAGGTAGCCCGTATCGTCGTCGTCCGCTTCGGTGTTGATTACGTAATGCCCCCGAACCTTGCACGGCGCCGGTCCGGCCTTGCCCGAGACTTCCGCGAACCCCTCCACCTGGTTGTAATCGTGCGCATAGTTGAGACGAACGACCTCGCCGTCCCCGTCCGTAACCGGCGCAACCCTGTTCCCGAACCCGTTAAGCTCGTCGACAAGGACCGGGAATCCCTCCATGTTGTCGTACGAACAGATGCCGACGCCCGTCAGCAGTCCGGCACGATCGCCCTTCATATCCACGGCAAGCTGGCCGCAGTAGACCAGCGTATCGTCGTCCGAAGAACGTTCCTCGACCCAGAATCCGCCGGCGGCGGCTAGAAACCTGATGACGTCCGAGCCCGACGCGTACCTGGCCGCGAGACCTTCGGGAGTGACGTCGGCGTCCCACACCAGCCCGTTGCCCGTGAAAAGCGGGTTGGCCATCTTGCCGCCGAGCAGATGCACGCCCTTCAGCGAAGCCGGCTGCCAGTCCAGGTACGCCCGGTCCAGGTTGATCTCCTTGCTGCTGAAGCTGCCGGTTAACGACTGGTCGCTCGTATAGGGCGCCGTCGATCCGGTCGCCAGCCGGACATCCGCGGTCAGGTTTGAATTGACCGCGCTCGTCATTCCGACGCGCAGCCGTATGCGGTGCCTGTTCCGCGCGTCGGAACCTTCCTTGTCGGTTCTTTCGTGACGGTAACGCAGATCCCCCCCGATCACGGCATTTTCGAACCATTCTTCCGCCATTGAGAAAAGCGGCTGTAACGCCGCCAACAGTACAGCAAACGACCACAACAAACTGCGTCTCATCTTCTGTCCTTTCGATCCATCCTGTTCGGTTTTACATCGAGAAACCCGCCGGCGCCCCGTTCCTGTTGTCCCCCCTTTCCGTCTCCGAGCTATTCTTCCGCTTGCCGCCTGGCTTCAGAGCACTTTCACGGCGCTGGCCTTGAAGGTCAGCCAGACATTCCTGCCGACGGTAAGGCCCATCGCGGCCAGCGACTTGCGCGTCAGCACGGCGCACAAGCTGATCTCGCCGACGTTCACGAAAACGCGCACCGTGCCGTCAGCGTCATCAATCCTGGAAATCGTTCCTTTGAATACGTTGAGCGCACTCGAAGAGAACCGATTCTCGGAAAGGATTATGTCTTCCGGATCGATCGCGACCGTCGCGCGCCTGCCCGGTACGGCCCCTGCAATCGTGAAGGCGGTCTCCCCGCTTACGACGACGGTCCGGACTCCGCCGCTTGCCTCATGCACCGTGCCCTCGAAAACGTTCTCGTAGGCCACCCCGCTGACCCTGCCCTTGATGATGCAGAGCCTGTGGCGCGACATGCGGAAGGCCTGGTCTTCGGAGTGCGTGGTCAGGATGACCGTCGTATTCGTTTCGCGGTTGATCCTCAGGACGGCTTCTTCCACCGCCCGGACACTGGCGCGGTCGACGTTGGCCGTCGGTTCGTCGAGCAGCACTACGGCGGCGTTCAGTACCAGCGTTCGGGCCAGGGCGACGCGTTGAGCCTCTCCGCCCGAGATCCGATGGGCGTTGCGCTTTGCCAGCGGCGACAACGAAAGACGCGCCATGATCGCCTCGACGCGCGCGCGGAGCTCGTCGCCCGGCACTGCCCTGACCTTGAGCCCGTAAGCGATATTGTCGTAGACACTCATGTTGAAAAGGTATGGATTCTGCATCAGGTAACCTACCCGGCGCCTCAGCCTCAGAAGGCCCGCCCGATCGGCGTAGTCGACAATGTTTCCCTTGAAGAATATGCGGCCCCCGGTAGGTTCGCGCAGAAACGCCAGAAGGTTCAGCAGCGTGGTCTTGCCCGAACCGTTGGGGCCTACGATCGAGTAGATCCGTCCCGCCTGCAACAGGCAGTCGTCGATCTTGAGGCGGAAATCGCCAGCGCTGCTCTCGGTTTGCCGCAAAGCGTAGAGCGTCACAGCGACTTCCTCCTGAAGAGACCGAACAGGACGTTGATCGCCAGGGCGACGGAGAGGAGCACCAGTCCCAGCGCTATTGCCAGGGCGAATTCACCCTTGCTGGTTTCCAGGGCGATGGCGGTGGTTATGTTGCGCGTGTAGCCCCTGATGTTGCCGCCGAGCATCATGGAAACGCCGACCTCCGCGAATACCCGGCCGAAACCGGCCACCAGCGCCGCCAGGATTCCGAAGCGCGCCTCGTGCAGGAAAATGCGGAAGCCCTGCGCCGGATCGGCCCCCAGCGAGAGCGCCGTCGGATGAATGCGCTCGTCAAGACCACTGACGGCCGCAACGGTGAGACCGGCAACGATGGGGAAAGCCAGGATCCACTGGCCGATCACCATTGCCGTTCTCGTGTAAAGCAGGCCCAGCGACCCGCAGGGCCCGCGGCGGGAAAGAAAGGAATAAACCATAAGTCCCACCACGACCGTCGGCAGCGACATGAATGTGTTGAGGACGGTGATTACGGCATCGCGGCCCGGGAACCTCTTGTGCGCGACCAGCACCCCGCAGGGAATTCCGGATAAGGCCGCCAGCGTCGTTGAAATTGAAGCTATCAGAAGCGAGACGCCGACTATGGCGACAAACTCGGCATCGCCCGAAAGGATGATCTTCAGAGCTTCACGGACACCGTTGAAGATGTAGTCCATGCCGCTACCTGACCGGATCGGCCGCGTTTGGATGGTAGAGTTGCTGACCCATCTTGCGGTATTCGGCGATCATCCGCTGACATTCCGGGGAAGTCATCCATCCGACGAGAGCCATGGCCGTCTCGTACTTCGCGTGTTTGTGTCTGAAGGGATTGACGGGAATGATGCCGTAGGGATTGAAGAGGTCCTTGTCGCCCTCGACCAGCAGTTTGAGGCGCAGTTTGTCCTTGTTGAACAGGTAGGTGGCCCGGTCGACCATGACGTAGGAGTTCTTTTCGTCGGCCATGCGCAGGGTGGCGCTCATGCCCTGGCCGGCCTCGAGATACCAGTCGCCTCCGGGAACACGCTCGAGCCGCGACCAGAGAAACTTTTCCTTTTTGTGTGTTCCGGAATCGTCGCCGCGCGATATGAATGTGTGACCGCCGTCGGCTATGCGCTGCAGCGCTTCCCCGGCGTCCTGCAGGCCGCCGATCGCCGCCGGATCGTCCGCCGGTCCCATGATCACGAAATCGTTGTACATGACGTCGCGCCGGTTTACACCGTAACCGTCTTCGACGAACTTGTCTTCCGCTTTTCTGGCGTGCACGAGGATGATATCCACGTCGCCGTTCTCGGCGATCTTGATTGCCTTGCCGGTGCCGACGGAAATTATGTGGATCTTCAGGTTGTGCCTTTTCTCGAAAGGCGGGAAGATATGATCGAGCAG
>Ga0180435_10001644_pt1 | contig 23042 bp, 21 predicted proteins | sample SS_ome_3_FD_132467 | JGI IMG/M metagenome (GOLD analysis project Ga0180435, IMG submission 132467) | Hypersaline lake sediment archaeal communities from the Salton Sea, California, USA - SS_3_S_1 metaG | ecosystem: Environmental > Aquatic > Non-marine Saline and Alkaline > Hypersaline >... | reverse complement strand
GCCGGGATTAAAACCGCGCAATGCCAGTGCACGAGCGTAAGGGTTACGGTAATTCGACAAGGCAGAGCCCGGGTAAGAATTCAGCCCATAACCGGCGTAAGGACCGTGAGTCGGAATCCTGTCGAGCACGCCCATCGCAACCATCATGTTAAGCATCATCTGCGCGAATGGCAGCTTGCCATCATATTGATAGAGCTTGATTTCCGCAGCCGCGGGCTGACTTACTGAAAGCATCATCAGCAGACCAGCAAACAACGGTTTTGGAAGTGATCTCAACTTAAACATAGGTACCGATAATTATGCACATTTTTGAATCAACTTGATACGCATTATCATGTTATATTTATTCTAACTATAAGATTAAAAACAAAAAAATATGTACGCAGTGAATTTTGCTAACACGCTTACGGGATGGCTGGGGCGCACGCTTATCCAGAACGTATTATATGTTATCAACCTTGTCACATTCAGTACCCTGGCACTGCGCGACTGGTTTAACAAAAACAAGCTGTTCAAGTCACGCAGCTACTCAAACACCGTCGCCCAGATCATCTTTACCGGCGTCGATGCCTTGCCCACCATCACCCTGCTTGGCCTGGCGACAGGCATCATATTTACCTTCCGCCTTGTTTCCATAAGTAATACGTTGGGGGGTGCCGAAGACATTATCAACCTGCTGGTCACCGTCATCTGCCTGAGCGCAGCACCTTTCCTCGCCGCCATCATCATAATCAGCCGTACCGGGTCGGCCATGGTGGTCGATCTGGGCAACATGAAACTGCATGGCGAGATAGAGGGACTGGAAAACCTGGGCATCAATATCAATGATTACCTGATCGCACCACGCATCATCAGTACCGCGATATCACAATTAGCAATAACGGTTTATTTCACCGTGATCGCACTCATCAGCGGCATCCTGATCAGCGCATATGCTATCAGCCCGGACCATATCGATCTCATCATGAAGATCAGTAATGCGTTTACCCCGTACCTGATGAGCATATTCGTGGTGAAGAACCTCATCTTCGGATACGTCATCGCAACGGTCGCCTGTTACAACGGACTACGTGTACGCGGCTCGGCAACCGAAGTCCCCCAGAGGGCGACGGCTGCCATCGTGCAGAGCCTGACCTTCGTCTTCGTCATCGACAGCATCCTGACCTTCGTGATTTTTGCCTGATGAGTGAGCAGATACACCATGAACACATCATCAGCTGTAGCCAGCTGATTCCCGAAGGACTGCCGTTTGAATATGCCGGCGACGCGCTGAATTTACACATCGACAGAGGCGAAGTGATCAGTATCATCGGGCCGGATTATTCGGCTAAGGGAAACTGGCTGCGAACCATCTGCGGACTGGAAGAGCAGCACTGCGGCGAGATCTATATCAACGGACTCAACACCTTGAAGCTGAGCCCGTCGGAATGGAGCATGACTCGAAAAAAAGTCGCCTACCTGCATGAAGATACTGCGCTGCTTTCAGCCGCCAGCGGATTGATGAACGTCATGCTACCGGCGATCTATCATCAAATGGATAAAAACAATAACAAACAGCTGCTGAAAGAGAGAGCCCAGGAACTGCTGGAAGCTATCGATCCCGACATCGAACTCGATATCCTGCCAGCCTACCTGAGCAAGGATCATCAATACAAGATCGCCATTGCACGTGCGCTTTTACTCGAACCTGATGTACTTGCACTAAACAATCCATTCGCACATTTCAATCCTGAAAGCAAACAACGTTTTCAACACTTCCTTGATGATCAGGTTAAGCATGGACTGTCGCTGTTACTCGTCACACATGATATCCCCTATGCGCTGAGCAACTCTGATAAGATAATTTTTGCAAGCCGTGAAAACCTGGTCATCTTCGATTCGCCCCAGGCGATATCAGATTGCGATCTACCCGTGGTCAGACAGTTTATCGATGCTTCAAGCCATAGATATTCAACAAGCAGATACCGGTCGATGAGTTAGAGAATAACAAGGACTATGCAGAAGAATTATCATAACAGCCGGTCACGTGAACATTATATCCATCGCCTGAGCTATACTGTCCAGGAACGGCTGGCAGGGACCTTCGTGCTGATCGCTGTAGTGCTGCTGCTCTGGTTATTGATCACCTCTCAGAAAACACAGAACCTGTTCGAAGAAGAGATCACACTCTATGCGACCATGAGTTCTATCCAGGCCGTCAACAAGGGCACTGACGTGATCATCTCTGGTCTCGATATCGGCTCGGTTACCGATGTCGCCATCGATGACAACAACAATATCGTCATCAGTATGTCCATCCTGAAGAAATACCAGAAGCTGATACGCAGCGATTCGATCGCCCAGCTGTTCAACCTGAAATTCGCCATGCTAGGCAAAGAAGTTATCGAGATTTCAGTAGGCTCGCCCAACCTGCCCATCATCGAGGATGGTAGCACCCTCCCTTTCAAGGAATCACTCAACCTCGTCGAAATGATAAGCAAGTTCGAGCCGGTACTGGGCAACCTGCAGGACTCGATCACACGCATCAACGAAATCCTGCAGACAGTCGATCCGCAGCAGCTCGGTGACAACCTGAACAACATCGCATCGATCAGCAGCAACCTGAAAGTGATCAGCGACCAGCTCGCACAGGGCAAAGGTGTTGCCGGCAGCGTAATCTTCGACGACAAGATGCAGGGTGACGTATTGACCACCACAGAGAACCTGAAGACCATCACACAACAGACCCAGGGACTCATCGAACAGATAAAAGTATTGCTGGTTAGTTTGCAGAAGCAGGTCGATGAGTTACCTGAACTGACCGACAAGGTAAAACCGCTGCTGGATGAAGCCGACAAGACACTTAAAGCGTCACAACAGATATGGCCTTTATCCAGCAGCATGCCAAAAGATAGCAAGCAGACGCTGACCACGCCGGAAGCAACGGAATAGAGATAGCTCGCCGATGAACACGCTACCGAACAAAATTATTCTGTTAATCGTCCTGCTACAGCTAGGCGCCTGCTCCAGTGGGCCAGCTGAAAAACCGCAGCCAGTATCGATCACCTCTGCTGCGCAATTACTCGATCGCGGCGTAACACAGTACAACAATAACGATTATACCAGGGCCAGCAGCAGCTTCCAGAAAGCCTTGCTGCAATACCGCAGCATCGATGACCAGAGAGGTATCGCAAACAGCTGCCTGAATCTGTCGAAGACTTACCTGGCGACAAACAACAACCAGCTCGCTGCCGCTTGTCTCGAAAAAGCTAAAACTATCATCAAGCGGGCTTCATTACACGATCTCGACGAACACCTCGCACTGCTGAAGTCTTCACTGGCTATCAAGCTGGAGGCATATGAAAACAGTTTACGTATACTGGAACCCGTGCTGGACAGCCCCAACCCGATGATACGATTGGCCGCGTTAAAGAACCGTACCTACATCGCCTTCATCCTCGACCATGAAGACAGAACACGGTGGCTGGAACAGTACTCCAGCCTGCAGCAGAAACATGCTGCAGGTAATACCTCACATGCAGCTCGCGTGTTACGATTCGAGGCCGAACTGTCCGATGATGAAACGACACAGCAGCAACTGTTATCCAGCTCGCTACATATTTCGCGTCTACTGGCCGACCGGCCGGCGATCGCTGCAACCCTGTTACAGATGGCGCAATCAGATATAGCCCGGCAAAACTTTAAACAGGCAGAAGACAGGCTGCTACGTGCACTGCTTATCCGCCACCAACTCGGCGATGTAAAGAGCACTCTTATCCTGCTCGAGCAACTACAGACCGTATATACAGAGACCGGTGACAGCAAGGCCAGGCTGACAAAAAAATGGATCGACAGGATCTATGCTAAAGAGCTGGACGACTGGGATATCTTATTCGCTGACTTTGATACGTACCCCAGTCCATAGTCGCCACCACCACTATATATGACTTCAGCTTATTTTAATTGGACCTTGCCAGGTTTTACCTTCCCTCTCGGCTCACTGCTGTTAACGGTGTTGTTAACAGTGTTGATATCGGGATTATTCACAGCGCCGGTCACAGCTGACGAGAAATGGCAGTTCGAAATAACACCGGTAATATGGAACGCTTCCGTCGACGTCAACTTAAGTGACGAAAATAGCGGTGGCGTTATCCCGATCGATCCCGATTACAGTTTCTTCACTCTCGAGAATCTCGACAGCTACCTTTCTGTTAAAGCCGAAGCGAACCATGGCCGCTACGGCCTGCTGTTTGATTCTTTGAAAGCCAGGTATGAGGACGAAACAACGGATTCGCCCGTGTATTTCAGTGTAGGAACAGAGCTTGGATTTATTGAGCTATCAGGGCGTTACCAGGTAACAGAGAGTTATAAGCTCGACCTCATCGCTGGAGCACGCCAGGCGTTTCTTGATATCGATACCACATTGCGTCTGTCACAGGGTCCAGGCAGGATGGAAACACGGTCATTTGACTGGCTCGACCCGATACTCGGCCTGCGTTACCTGCATTCATTTAATCCAAAATGGAGTGCCAGGGTCCGGGGCGACTTCGGCATCTTTGATACCGGTTCGGATAAGACCTATCAGCTCTCCGCAGACATGTCATACCAGATGAATACACGGATATCCTTCCTCATCGGCTACCGCTATCTGTATATCAGGTTTACAGAAGAGGACCTGCTATACGATACCACTCTCTACGGCCTGCAATTGGGACTCGGCATCCATTTCTGACAGCTTCACTGGCTGGACACAGGAGCCGCTCTATATGGACAGGTTAATATGAACAACTTGATACAGGACAACTTGCCTGTAGTTATGACTTGATATTTATGCTTACAGCCTAATAATAGTAAATGGTGGAGTTTTATTAATTAAGTGGGAGGTCGATGTGCAAAGAGTAAGACAGCCAGCTGTGGCGGGCGCTTTCTATCACGCTGACACACAGACGTTAACCGACCACATCGACAGTATGCTTGGTGACGCTGCTGCATCGACAGCAGAAAACATCGCCCCGAAAGCCATCATCGTTCCTCATGCCGGTTATATCTATTCCGGACCGGTGGCCGCATACGCCTATAACCAGTTGAAAAACATCCGCGATCACGTGAAGCGCGTGATTTTACTCGGTCCGGTACACCGCGTACCCGTGCGCGGCCTGGCACTGCCCGGCAGTGAAGTCTTCGCTACTCCACTCGGCGATATACCGATAGATCTTGATGCTGCCGCAGCAATTCAGAGCCTGCCGCAGGTTGTCGTCAGCCCGGAAGCACACATGCCGGAACACTCTCTTGAAGTGCAACTGCCCTTCCTGCAGACCGTACTGGGCGACTTCAAACTGCTGCCTTTGGCCGTCGGCGACGCCACGCCGGCTGAAGTCGCCGAAGTGATCAATACCCTGTGGGGCGGCCCTGAAACCCTGATTGTCATCAGCTCGGACCTGTCGCACTTCCTGCCTTACGATGCGGCAAAGGTGACCGACAGCAAAACCGTGCACAAGATATTGAATATGCAGAGCGATCTGAGTCATGAACAGGCCTGTGGCGGCACACCTGTCAACGGCCTGCTACTGGCTGCAAGGCAGCATAAGCTGCATCCTATACTGCTCGACCTGAGAAATTCCGGTGACACCGCGGGTGATAAGGGCCGTGTCGTCGGCTATACATCGATCGCGTTTACGAAAACCGGTGAAGATCCCAGTGGACACTAAGCAGCTGGACATGAAATTAAAGGGCGAGCTATTACTGGCTATCGCGCGCACCTCCATCGCTGAAGCACTTGGGCTTGAAAATGAAGGCTACCCTGAAGAGCTGCCCGCATGGCTGCTAGAAGACGGCGCCTGCTTTGTCACCCTGACACAGAACGATCAGCTGCGTGGCTGCATCGGCTCACTGGAGCCGCACCGTCCATTGCTCGATGATATAAAGAGCAATGCCAGATCAGCCGCATTCAAAGACCCGCGATTCGAACCGCTGTCAGCAGATGAATTAGCAATAACCGAGGTTGAAGTTTCGTTACTGTCAGCGACCGAACCTATCCACTTCTCCAGTGAAAAGGAGGCTCTCGCGCAATTGCGTCCAGGCACCGATGGTGTCATATTCGAATACGGCCACCATCGCAGCACCTTCCTGCCGCAGGTTTGGGAACAGCTGCCTTCGACAGCAACATTCATGGCCCACCTGAAAAACAAGGCGGGGCTGAGTGCTGACTTCTGGGACGATGAGGTCAAGCTGTCACGCTATAGCGTCAGCAAGTGGAAAGAGAGCGACTATATGACTGAAACCACCCAGAACAGAATACCAACAGAAGAAATATCATGACAGAACGCGACACTGCACAAAACAATGACGAAGGTTCAAACTGGCCAACGCGCTACTGGCACAAGCTCGAAGATGGCCGCATACAGTGTGACCTGTGCCCGAGGGACTGCAAACTGCATGAAGGCCAGCGTGGCGCCTGCTTCGTACGCAGGAATGTCGGCGACCAGATCGTACTTACCACCTACGGTCGCTCATCCGGCTTCTGTATCGATCCTATCGAGAAGAAACCGCTCAACCATTTCTATCCTGGCAGCAGCGTACTTTCATTCGGCACTGCCGGCTGCAACCTGGCTTGTAAATTCTGCCAGAACTGGGATATGACCAAATCACGTGACATGGACAAGCTGATGGACCGCGCCTCGCCCGAAGCCATCGCCAGGGCGGCCGAAGAACACGGCTGCAAAAGCGTGGCCTTCACCTATAACGACCCGGTCATCTTCGCAGAATACGCCATGGACACCGCCGATGCCTGCCACGAACGCGGTATCAAGACGGTCGCCGTCACTGCCGGTTATATGCACGATGAGCCACGGCGTGATTTCTTTTCAAGGATGGATGCTGCTAACGTCGACCTGAAGGCTTTCACTGAAGACTTCTACTACAAGCTCACCGGTTCAAAACTGCAGCCCGTACTGGATACGCTGAGCTACCTGGTTCATGAGACGGATGTATGGACGGAGATAACCACCCTGCTCATCCCGGACAAGAATGACTCGGACGAGGAACTGACAAAGATGTGCCAGTGGATACGCGATGAACTGGGCCCGGAAATACCGCTGCATTTTTCCGCCTTCCATCCCGATTACAAGATGATGGATGTGCCACCGACACCGGTCAGCACCCTGGTCAGAGCACGCCAGATCGCGATGAATGAAGGCCTGCATTATGTCTACACCGGTAATGTACACAACATCGAAGGCGATACCACCTTTTGCCCCGGCTGCCAGTCTCAGCTCATCGTCCGCGACTGGTACCAGATCAATGACTATCGACTGACCGAAGACGGTCACTGTCCCGATTGCGGTATTGCTATTGCCGGAAGATTCAATAAGAATGCGGGAAACTTTGGCCCCAACCGTATCCCTATCGCGATACAATCGTATAGTTAACCGGCAGGTTCTGCCAATAAGGTGGTCAACTAACCCGCAACTAAAGGGGAATCCCTTGACGCCTTTCCAGTTAGCAAGAAACTTCGCCGTAATCCTGATGGCTGCTACCTTCATCGGTTGCAGCAGCATGCCTGAGCGAAATCCACTGCCTGAATCACTGAGCGACGAAGCCCTCATCCCCAATATGCCTGATGCTCGTAACTGGGCTGATGCACCACCACCTGATATCGATAACTGGTTCAAGCTATCGAAAGACGAACTTAAATCACGTTACCCGGCGACGTTCGGCACAGCACATAACTACCTCGCCATCTCTGGCGGTGGTCAACGCGGCGCTTTTGGCGCCGGCCTGTTATGCGGCTGGAGCGAAACAGGTACGCGTCCGGAATTCACCATGGTCACAGGTGTAAGCACCGGCGCACTCATCGCACCGTTTGCCTTTCTCGGTCCTGAATACGATGACATCATCAAAGAGATCTATACGAATTATTCCACACTTGACCTCATTGAACCGCGCAGCACATTCTCCACACTGCTAGGTGATGCCGCCACCGATTCCCGCCTGTTGCGTGAAAAGATCGCCAGCTATGTCGATGAAGAGGTAATGGCTGCTATCGCGGAAGAATATGAACAGGGCCGCGTGCTTGATATCGTTACCACCAATCTCGATGCCGCACGTCCCGTTGTATGGAATATAGGCAAGATCGCCATGCACGGCACACCCGAAGCCCTGCAACTGATCCGCGATGTGATGCTTGCATCGGCTTCGATACCAGCTGCTTTTCCACCAGTCTTGTTCGATGTTATCGCAGATGGTAACAGGTATGATGAGCTACACGTCGATGGTGGCGCCACATCCGTGTTATACCTCTATCCCATCGGCATGAATTGGGGAAAGCTGACAGACAAGCTCGAAGTTAAAAGCAAACCAAACGTCTATATCATCCGTAATGGCGGCTGGAGAAAGAACTGGGAGAATGTCGATCGCAGTACCATACCGATAGCTCTACGCACCATCGATTCACTCATGGGTAGTGCGGTTTTAGGTGATACCTACCGCATCTACCTTGCGACACAACGTGATGGTATCGACTATCATCTTGCCTACATCCCGGAGGATTTCGATGAAGAAGCCAACGAACCTTTCGACAAAGCTTACATGCAGAAACTCTTCGAGCTGGGATACCAGATGGCGATAAAGGGCTACCCATGGCACACTTCACCGCCCGGTTATAAAGATGACTTAAAGAGCGATGCAGCAGGAATAAAGGATAACGACGTACCGGTAAGGAAACGGTTTTAATATACTTATTACATTAAACGCATTTTGTAAAAAGCATTTAACCGCAGAGGGCGCAAAGGACGCAGAGAAAAACAAAATTTAGTTAATGCACGGCAGGCGCAATAACTAATAACACTCTGCGATCTCTGCGTCCTCTGCGGTGAATTCAATCTATAAAATATAGCTACATACCTAAGAGGTTTTCACAAGGTATTTCAAACAGGTACACAGTTGATTACGGTGCAGTGATAGACACTGCTTCACCCGCCTGCTCAGTGGCGAGCCTGGATAACATAGCGTACAACTCCTCGCTGTCGCCATTGTCGCAAACCCATGTTTCAGAGGCTTGATCGAAATTGAAATGGTAACCACCGGAACGTGCCGCCATCCACAACTGGTTCATCGCTCCCTGCTTACTGAAGATGATCTTGCCGCCATCCTCGAATTCCAGCGTCAGCACGCCGCCAACTTCATCGTAGTCGATGTCTGCACCGCTATCGTCGATAGCATCCTGGAGATCTTCGATGGTCTGGTCAGCGATCTCGTTAAATTCTGATTCGTTCATATGTGACCTTTAATAAAAAAACGATTAACCGCGGAGACGCAGAGGCGCTGAGTTTTTATTGTTATCGCGCCTGTGGCGCGATAACAACAATATGTTTTCTCTGTGTCTCTGCGCCTCTGCGGTGAATAGCCTTTAAGATTTCATCTTCTCACGGATGAGTTCATTGACCTGTGCCGGGTTGGCTTTGCCCTTCGACATCTTCATCACCTGGCCGACGAAGAAACCCATCATCTTGTCCTTGCCGCCTTTGAGCTCTTCGAACTGTGACGGGTTGTTGGCGATGACTTCATCGACGAAGGCTTCGATGGCACCGGTGTCGGTGATCTGTTTCAGTCCTTTTTTCTCGATGATATCATCGGCACTGCCTTCACCGTTCCACATGGCTTCGAGCACGTCTTTGGCGATCTTGCCCGAGATGGTGTTGTCCTTGATACGCATCAGCAAATCAGATAAAGCTTCAGCATCGACAGGTGAATCGGCGATCTCGATCTCTTCACGGTTAAGCAACGCCGAAAGGCCACCGCTGACCCAGTTGGCAGACAGTTTCGCGTCACCGGTTTTATCGACCACCGTTTCGAAATAGGCTGACATGGCGAGCGATGAGGTGATGACACCGGCATCGTATGCCGACAGGCCAAACTCATCAACATAACGCTGCTGTTTCTGCTCTGGCAGCTCCGGCAGCTCGGCTTTCACCTGCTGGCGGTATTCTTCTGTGACCACGACCGGTAACAGGTCAGGATCAGGGAAGTAACGGTAGTCGTTCGCTTCTTCCTTACTGCGCATGGAGCGGGTTTCGTTCTTTACCGAATCATACAGGCGCGTTTCCTGCACCACATCACCCCCATCTTCGATCAGGTCGATCTGACGTTCGATCTCGACGTTGATGGCACGTTCGACGAAACGGAACGAGTTGATGTTTTTCAGCTCGGTACGGGTGCCGAATTCTTGCTGGCCCTTCGGACGGATAGAGACGTTGGCATCACAGCGGAATGAACCTTCCTGCATGTTACCGTCACAGATACCGATGTATTGTACCAGGGTATGGATCTTCTTCATGTAAGCCACGGCTTCCCTGGCGCTACGCATATCCGGTTCGGAGACGATCTCCAGCAGCGGTGTACCGGCACGGTTGAGGTCGATACCGGTCATACCGGCGAAGTCTTCGTGCAGGGATTTACCCGCGTCTTCTTCGAGATGCGCGCGGGTGACACCGATACGTTTGCTGTCGCCGTTCTCCAGCTCGATATTGATGTGTCCCATACCGACGATCGGCAGGTCGAACTGTGAGATCTGGTAGCCTTTCGGCAGGTCAGGATAGAAATAATTCTTGCGTGCGAATACCGAGCGATCAGCCACTTCGGCATCGATCGCCATACCGAATTTCACCGCCATGTGAACGGCTTCTTTGTTCAGCACCGGCAACACTCCCGGCAGCGCGATATCGACCACGCTGGTCTGCGTGTTTGGCTCCGCACCGTAGGCCGTACTCGCCCCGGAGAATATCTTTGATCTGGTTGCCAGCTGGGCGTGAATCTCGAGGCCGATGACGACTTCCCAGTTTCCTGTATCGATACTCATTATTTGAACTCCTCTGGCAGCTGCCTATGCCAGTCGGTCACCTGCTGATACTTGTGTGCCACGTTCAGCAATCTGGCTTCCTCGAAATAATTACCCATGATCTGCATACCTACCGGCATGCCATTGGCGAATCCGACAGGGACAGACATCGCCGGGATGCCGGCCAGGTTCACCGCGATGGTGAAGATATCAGACAGGTACATCGATATCGGGTCATCAGACTTGTCACCGATATTGAATGCTGTCTCCGGTGTCGTTGGCGCCATGATGACATCGACCTTCTCATAGGCTTTCTTGAAGTCATCACTGATGAGATGACGAAGCTGCTGCGCCTTCAGGTAGTAGGCATCATAGTAACCGGAAGACAGGGCGTAGGTGCCGACCATGATACGGCGTTGTACCTCGGAACCGAAGCCTTCTCCGCGTGAACGGGTATACAGGTCGTTCAGATCTTTCGGATCTTCACAACGGTGGCCATAACGTACGCCGTCAAAGCGTGACAGGTTGGCCGAACATTCAGCCGGCGCTACTACGTAGTAAACCGGTACCGACAGGTTGCTGTTAGGCAGTTCGATATCAACCAGCTCGGCACCCAGTGCTACGTACTGTTCGAGTGCAGCTTTGGTCAATGCTTCGACCTCGGCATCCATACCGCCGTCTTTGTGTTCGAAATACTCTTTCGGCAGGCCGATGCGCAGCCCATCCAGCGGCTTATCCAGGTCAGCCGAATAATCCGGCACGTCTTTCTCGATACTGGTGGAGTCTTTTTCATCGAAACCGGCCATGGCGTTGAGCAGCAGAGCACAGTCGCTGGCACTCTGTCCCATCGGACCCGCCTGGTCGAGACTGGAGGCAAATGCGATCATGCCGAAACGTGAAACACGGCCATAGGTCGGTTTCAATCCGGTGATACCGCACAGTGCCGCCGGCTGACGGATCGAACCGCCAGTGTCTGTACCGGTGGCCGCGGGCGCGATACGTGCGCCGACGGCTGCAGCAGAACCACCCGAAGAACCACCGGGCACACGGTTCAGGTCCCATGGATTTTTCACCGCACCGTAGTAACTGGTCTCGTTGGAAGACCCCATAGCAAACTCATCCATGTTGGTCTTGCCGAGCATGACCACGCCTGCTTCATGCATCTTGCGCACCACGGTGGCATCATAAGGCGAGATAAAATTATCCAGCATCTTCGACGCACAGCTGGTCTTCACACCATCGGTACAGAAGATATCCTTATGTGCGATCGGCACACCGGTCAGGGCAGGTGCATCACCCGCCCTGAGTCTTTCGTCGGCAGCTTCGGCCGCTTTCATCGCCTGCTCTTCGCAGACGGTGATGAAGCTGTTCAATTTCTCATCACAGCTCTTGATGCGGTCGAGGAAGTAGCTTGTCAGCTCGACACTGCTCACTTCGCCTGCCTGTAACATGGCAGATAGCTCGGTAATGGATTTTGTGTGGTACATGCTCATTAGCTATGGCTCTTTATAAAATACACGTAAATACGCTTTTACAGTTACGACAGATGTCGTCGTCCGGGAACAGCTCAGGCAGCCTTGATTCTAAGACCTTGTTCTATGGCCCTTACTCAATCACCCTTATTCTATGACCTTGGGTACCAGGTAGAGGCCGTCTTCGGTCTTCGGCGCGATGGCCATGAAGTCTTCACGGCGATCAGGGTCAGTGACCACGTCTTCACGCAGGCGCTGGACCGCATCGAAAGGATGCGACATCGGGGTGACCCCGCTGGTATCGACGGCGTTCATCTGCTCGACCAGGTCGAGAATATTGGACAGGTTGGTCGCATAGGACTGGATATCCTCATCTTTCATATCCAGACAGGCCAGCCTGGCAATCTTTTTAACTTCATCAACCTCGATTGACATGGAAAACTCCCGTTGTAGGTATCGAGAGGCAGGAGGTGGATCATTTTTTCCTACCGAAAATACATCTGGCCCGACTACCTCATGGAGAGCATCGTCAGCATTGAAACAGAACCAGAAACGAGGCGGAAAATTAGCACATTCTGGGCTTTGGCTCCACATCAACTGCCCGTATACAGGGCATTTTGCGGTTTTTTTAGCAGAATCGCTCGGTTCTCCTGTTTTTACCCTTGAGAACCGTCACTGAAGCGGGAATAAACCTTGCTCAATAGCATCGTGATTGATACAGTACGCGCAATTCACGCCGAGTTTCACCTCGCTTATCATGACAGTGTTCATGCCAATATTTGTGGCAATCTCGGTAAAACACTCTATATTTAGTGAATAACTATAACAATACATAAAAAAACAAGGGCTCACTCGCTTCTCTTCAGTCAGATCCAGTGTTATCTCAGAGGGTTACCCAAGGGATTATTCAGCGGATCATCGATTGACACAGCATGCTTCACCTTTTTGCTGATTAGCTCAGAGCGCCTTCAAAAATAAAGGTCTGCACACTCATGTTTCTGAATCGTTTCCGTGGAATGTTTTCCAACGATTTATCGATCGATCTCGGTACCGCTAACACGTTGATCTACGCCCGTGGCCGCGGCATTGTCCTCAACGAACCTTCCGTCGTCGCCATCCGCCAGGATCGTGGCCCAGGTGGCCCGAAGACCATCGAAGCATTCGGTAAAGACGCCAAGGGTATGCTGGGCCGTACGCCGCAGAACATTACCGCCATCCGTCCGATGCGTGACGGTGTGATCGCCGATTTCAATATCACAGAGAAAATGCTGCAGCACTTCATTCGCTCGGTACATGAGAGCAAGGTCCTGCGACCCAGTCCTCGTGTATTAATCTGTGTACCGTGTGGTGCAACCCAGGTAGAACGCCGCGCGATACGTGAATCTGCCGCTGGTGCCGGCGCCAGAAAAGTCTATCTCATCGATGAACCGATGGCCGCGGCGATCGGCGCAGGCATGCCGGTCGATGAGGCACGCGGTTCGATGGTACTGGATATCGGTGGTGGTACTTCAGAAGTCGCCGTTATCTCGTTAAACGGTATCGTCTACTCCGCCTCTGTGCGTGTCGGTGGTGACAAGTTCGATGAAGCCATCACCAATTATGTACGCCGTAACTACGGCATCCTCATCGGTGAGGCAACATCAGAGAAAGTGAAACACGAGATCGGTACTGCCTACCCCGGCAAAGACCTGCTGGAGATCGAAGTCAAAGGTCGTAACCTGTCTGAAGGTATCCCTCGCAGCTTCTCACTCAACAGCAACGAGATTCTCGAAGCCCTGCAGGAACCACTGCACGGCATCGTCAGTGCGGTCAAGACCGCACTGGAACAGACTCCGCCTGAACTGGGTGCCGACGTCGCCGAACGCGGTATCGTGCTGACCGGTGGCGGCTCGTTATTACGCGACCTCGATCGCCTGATCATGGAAGAGACCGGCCTGCCGGTCGTCATGGCCGAGGACCCGCTCACCTGCGTGGCGCGTGGCGGTGGTCGTGTACTCGAATTGATCGACCAGCATGGAGGCGACTTCCTCGCTGTCGAGTAAAGTCATGCCGGGTGATACCATGTGCTGTGAACAACACACGACTCACCTGATAAACTCACTTCTTTTCTGCTGTTCAGGTTAAGACCGTTCCATGCAAACGCTATTTATCCGTGGGCCTTCCGCAACTGTACGTATGTTCGTACTGGTAATTGCATCGGTCGCACTGATGACGGTCGACCAGCGCTGGCAGTCACTGGAACTCGCAAGGAGCACCCTGTCTGGCGTCCTCTACCCGTTGCAGTACACCATCGACCTTCCTATCCGTATGTACTACTGGGCGGATGAAGTACTCAGTACCCAGCAGGCCCTGCTGGAAAAAAACCGGGAGTACGAAGCCCGCCACCTGGAAAACCGGGTGCAGCTGCAGAAACTCGATATCATCGAAAAAGAGAACGAACGCCTGCGCAAACTGCTGGGCGCCATCCCGAAGACCACCGAGCGCCTGTTGATCTCCGAGATCATAAACGTCGATGTCGACCCGTATAAACAACTCATCGTTCTCAACAAAGGACAGAACCACGACGTCTACCAGGGGCAGCCGATCATTGATGCCCTCGGGATCATGGGGCAAGTCGTTCATGTTGGACCCTTCTCATCGACCGCCATGCTTATCACCGATGCCAGCCATGCTATCCCGGTTCAGATCAACCGCACCGGCTTGCGCGCTATCGCTTTCGGAACCGGCAAAATGGATCAGCTTAGCCTGCGTCACCTTCCTCATAACGTCGACATAAAAGTCGGTGACCTGCTCATCACATCCGGCCTGGGCGAGACCTTTCCGCCTAACTTCCCGGTCGCTATCATCAGCAAGGTAGAGCGACCCGCTGGTGAGCCATTCGCCGTAATCGAAGCCAATCCCCATGCCGAACTCGAAAAGAGTCGTGAAGTATTACTGGTCTGGCGAAATGCTCCTGAGAAAGCTGAACCTGAAACAAGCGAACCCGAGATAAACGAACCCAAGATAAGCGAGCAGGTAGAAGAGTCAGCCACCGGCGAGACCGGGACAGACCCGGACTCGGTTTCTGAAGAAACTGAGGCGAATAAAGAAAAGCTGGCACCGAGAAACCGAGGTGGCCGTGAATAAGACACTTCGCATCGGTATCGCCACCACCATCGGGGCATTCATGCTGGCTATCATGCCGCTTCCCGACTGGGCCGTTGAATTTCGCCCCGACTGGGTCACCCTGGTTCTCATCTACTGGGCGATGGCCGTACCTTCACGTATCGGTGTCACTGTCGCATGGCTGGCAGGTCTGCTTCTCGATGTCAGTTACGGTACTTTGATGGGACAGCATGCTATCGGCATGGTGATCGTGATCTACTTCATCCATATCCAGCATCAACGCCTGCGTGTAGCCTCGTTACTGCAACAATCCATCGTCATCTTCTTCCTGCTGCTGATCAAGCAACTGCTTATCCTGTGGGTAGACGGCATGCTCGGTCGCGCTCCGGACAGCTGGTTATTCTTCATGCCGACGATCACCAGCACCCTGTTGTGGCCATGGACCTACCTGATCCTGCGCGACATCCGCAGGAAATTTACTGTCAGTAAACAGTTTTAAAAATTAAAAGCAGTTCACCGCAGAGACGCGGAGGCGCAGAGTTACTTGTTGTTATCGCGCCGCAGGCGCGATAACAACAACATGTTTTTCTCTGTGTCTCTGCGCCTCTGCGGTTAATAAGTTTTTTACAGATAATCCTCAATGTTTACTTCATCGATCTGCTCTGGCTCGAGGAATTTTTCGGCGTATTCTTTATACACCCCGCTGGTGAGGAACAGCCTGAACAGGTCGGGATCGATGTGCTTATCGTTGCGCATGAAGCTCAGTATTTTTATCGACTCACTCAAGGTCTTGGCTTTCTTGTAAGGTCGATCCGAGGCGGTCAATGCTTCGAAGATATCGGCGATTACCATCATACGCGCGGTCAGCGGCTGCTCGCTCATGTTGAGCTTCTTCGGGTAACCCTGGCCGTCCATGGTCTCATGGTGACTGCCCGCGATGAGCGGTACATCGCGCAGGTATTTCGGGTACGGCAGATTATTCAACATGATGATGGTCTGTATCATGTGGCCATTGATCATGTATCTCTCTTCCTCGCTCAGGGTACCTTTTTTCACCGAGAGGTTATACAGTTCGCCACGGTTATATTTATGCTCAGGCGTATCGACATTGAACCCCCAGGGATTCTCGTCAGGGATACGGTCGTTCTCATGGCGTGCGATCAGGTGCTCCGGCTTATCGGAGAGCAGCTTCTCTTCCACCGGCAGTGACTCGTGCTTGTTCTCTTTTCGGCTGAGCTCTTCCCACGACAGTCCCAGGTTATCATCCAGCGTACGCTTCCAGCTGCGTTCGGCGATGGACTGCAAGCGTTCGATCTTGTCATCAGCCATGAACTCGCCACCGACATTGCACTCGGCGATAAAGGCGAAATCATCATCCAGCTGCCTGCACTCTTCTGCCAGCTGTTTCATCAGTGCGGCTTTATCGCCACCTTCGGCTATCGCCTGCCAGCATGTGATCTCGGCGTCACGTTTGAGCACTTCGAAACGCATCCTTATCTCGTGGATACGGTCATAGATGGTTTCGAGCTTGGTCGCTTTGTCGACCACGTATTCCGGGGTGGTCACCTTGCCGCAGTCATGCAGCCAGCCGGCGATACTCAGCTCTTGCCACTGCTTCTGGTCCAGATCAAAACCTTTGAACGGCCACTCGTCGCTCTCGCAGGCTGCTTTTGCCAGCATCAGGGTGATCTCGGGTACACGCTGGCAATGTCCGCCGGTATATGGCGACTTGGCATCGATCGCGCCGGCGATCAGCTTGATGAAAGAATGCAGCAATGCTTCCTGCATCTTGAACAGCTGCCGGCTCTCAAGGGTGACAGCGGCGAAACCGGACAGCGCTTCGACGAAGTCGATACTTCTGCTGTCAACACTTATATCATCATCGGATGAATGATTAAGCGACCTGCCATCGAAGTAGATGAGACATAACAAGCCGATGATCTCATCGTTGCGGTTCTGCAACGGCATAACAATCGTTGTGAGTTTATCGACATCGAGTATCTCCAGCAGGGCGTCCAGCTTTCCTTGCTTGCCGGATTCCAGCCTCAGCACATTACTTTTGACATTGCTCGTGCTTTCACCGGCGAGCAGCTTTTGCGAATCCTGCAGGCTCAAGGCAGATAAACCGTCGACCGATAGAGTTTGCTGATCCTTATCACACAGGTAATCCGCTTTCAGCCGGTCATCCTGCTCATCGACCAGGTAGATGAGCGCGGCATCAGAGTGACTGATCATCATGGTTTCTCGTGTGATGTTCTTCAGCAAAGTATCCAGGTTCTGCTCGCCCGCCAGCGAATTGATCAGATTGATGAACTTGTTGATGGTCGACTTCATCATCTCCATGGCGTTATCGAGCTCATGAACTTCCTTGATGAAAGATGGCTTCATATGTGTTTCGTCGAAATCGAAACGTGCGATAGCCTCGGCCTCTTTTGACAGCAGGTTCAACGGTGTCGAAATCTTCTTCGAGGTGTACCAGATCAGAGGGATAAACAGCAACAGTACGAGTAAGGCGATGGCATTCATGGCCCATCGAATCTCGACAGCTTCTTCTAGCAGTTCATCGACCGGAGACACGATGAGCGCAAACAGGTCGACGCCACCCGGCCTGGCGACGACTTTTGTACTACCGATCCAGTGCCGGTCATCGAACTCGAAGTCGAGCGCCTGTTCTATCGCTTCGAGCTCGCCCGTCTGAAACTTTTCATGCAGATGAGAAAGCACACCACTGCCAAGCTGACCGAGGTTTGCCAGCTGTAACTCGCTGTCTTCATCACCATCCATATCCATACTGTCGACGACGACCCTCTCCAGATCCTTGTAGGCGAAGGTCTGACCCAATGTGTTGATCAATACCACCTCGGAACTCTCGGTTACCTCGTAACGCGAGATTATCTCACTGAGACTCTTGAGCGTGATATCGAAAACCACGACAACACCGGGAACAGCCGTCTTACTCATCGCCGTCAATCCGACGACCTCACTCTCATAGAAAAGGTATGGACTGGTCGCTCGAGGTTCAGCTTCAGCCTGTTTATACCAGGGCCTGGTCCGCGGGTCGAAGTTTGATGCAGTACCCTTGCTGCGTGATACCTCGTTCAGGTTTTCATCGTAATAGATGAGATACATTTTTCCGGGATCGAAACCGGCTTCGGCTTGCTGTTGCTTCATGTAGAAAGCAACATAAGCCACTTTGGGCGGAAGATCATACTTCTGTTCTATAAAATCACTATCCGCCCGTGACAGCCCCAGATAATCACCATCAGGATAGCCGACGCCAACGGCGAACACGGAAGCTTCTGATTTGAGAACCGCTTTAAAACCCGGCAACTGGGATGAACGCCCGTTGAAGTCTGTGGCGTTGATGACCGGTGATAAGCGAAGCTGGCGCAGCCCACCGCCGACCACACCGTAAGTCGACTTGAAGTCGAGGTAGAGCTCCTGGCTGATGCCACGATAGATATCGTTGGCATCGCTGAGCATGATCTCTGATGTCTTGTCATAGCTATGCCAGCTGAGGATGACACCGAGAATGACCGTGAGGCTAATGAAAAGCGTGCTTATGGCAATCTGCAAAGGGTACTTTTTATGCAACTCCGTTACCTCGTTTGATGTGTTATCTTCATGGCTGCTGCCGAGTGTATCACTTTACACAATAAACAATTGATTGTTAAAGATTTTTCACTTCAAGCATCGTAATGTAAACACTCATGACATCACCCATATTATAAGTAGGAAATATATCCTGTTTGGCTTGTTGCTTTCTATTTAAGATGGGTCTAACATACCTAATCACGAATGAGAACGATTCTCTTTTAACTTTAACACCATGAGTCGCTTCATATGAGCAACGTACAGATGACAACCAGCCTGCTCTCCCTGAAAAACGGGCACCGCGGGCGAATTGCGTCGATCGAAGGCGGTAGCCAGATGGTCAAGCGTATGCTCTCACTGGGACTGCGTGTCGGCACCGTGGTCAACATGCTCAACCATCGTGGCAAAAGCGTCGTCATCCAGAACGCCGGCACCCGTGTCGCTCTCGGCCCGGGCATTGCTGAAAAGCTGCTGGTCGAGCCTCTCGAAAACTGATCGTCATGGGATGCTGCGAAGACTCCAAAACTGGCACGACTCAGGATGCCAACAAGACTGATTCAAGCAGGGCTGACGGCTCGCTGACCATCGCCATTGCCGGCAATCCCAACTGTGGCAAATCCGCCCTGTTCAACACCTTTACCGGTATCCGCCAGAAGACAGGCAACTGGCCTGGCGTCACCGTTGATCGCAAACAGGGCATCTTCGAGCTCGACAACTACCTGGTAACGGTCTATGACCTGCCCGGCATCTATTCACTCGATGCCAGCTCTATCGATGAAGAAGTAACCCGTGATTACCTTTTGACGCGTGATGCCGATCTCATCGTGAATGTTGTTGACGCGGCAAACCTGGAACGTAACCTCTATCTCACCGCGCAGCTGCTGGAGATGGGTGTGCCCATCGTGCTGGTACTGAACATGATGGATGTGGCGCGTAAACGCGGTATCGAGATCGACACCAAAGACCTGTCACAGAAGCTCGGCTGTCCGGTAGTACCGATCGTCGCCATCAGCGGTGAAGGCATGGCATCGCTCAAACACGAAATCATCGCCATCACTTCCGGTGAACACAGCGGCGGTTTCCGCCTGGCACACGACGAAATCGTCGAACAGGCGATCGCCGACCTGATGCCGAGACTGGAGAAATGCAGCACGGCACAGACAGACAACCTGCACTGGCTGGCACTCAAACTGCTGGAAGACGATCAGAAGGCCCAGGACCAGTGTGGCGCCTCGGTGCTGGACACCGTCAACGAATGGAAGAGCGCCATCGAAGAACGTGCCGGTGAAGAAGCCGATATCCACATCGCCGACAGCCGATTCAACCATGCGCATACACTGGCACAGAGCGTCATCCACGAAAAAGGCAAGATCGGCAAGACCATCACCGACAAGATCGATACCGCCGTCCTCAGTCCGATCTTTGGTTTACCGATCTTCCTGCTGGTGATGTATCTGATGTTCATGTTCACCATCAATATCGGTGGCGCCTTCATCGACTTCTTTGACGGCATCGCCGGCGCCATCTTCGTCGACGGTTTCTCTGAAGTATTAGCCAGTATCGGCCTGCCCGATTTCCTGCGTATCGTATTAGCCAACGGTCTCGGTGGCGGCATCCAGGTGGTGGCCACCTTCATCCCCATCATCACCGCACTCTACCTGTTCCTCTCTGCCGTCGAAGACAGCGGTTACATGGCTCGCGCAGCTTTCGTGATGGACAGGTTCATGCGCAGCATCGGCCTGCCCGGCAAAGCTTTCGTTCCGCTCATCGTCGGTTTCGGATGTAACGTACCCGCAGTGATGGCGACACGCACACTGGAAAACGAGCGTGAACGCAAGCTCACCATCCTGATGAATCCGTTCATGTCATGCGGCGCCCGCCTGCCTGTATATGCGTTGTTCGCGGCTGCCTTCTTCCCGACCAATGGCCAGAACCTGGTGTTCGCACTCTACCTGACCGGTATCGTCGTCGCTGTACTGACCGGTCTGCTGATGAAACGTACCATCCTCTCAGGTGAGAGCAGCGGCTTCATGATGGAGCTGCCGCCGTATCACCTGCCGACCATGAAAGGCATATTACTGCGCACCTGGGATCGCGTCCGCCTGTTCATCAAGGAAGCCGGTCAGGTCATCGTCATCATGGTTCTGGTCATCAATGTACTCAGCGCTATCGGCACTGATGGCAGCGTCGACACAGACAACACCGACAAATCTGTCTTAGCCACCATCAGTAAGACAGCAACACCTGTGTTTGCACCGATGGGTATCGAAGAAGAAAACTGGCCTGCGGTTCTGGGTGTGATCTCAGGCGTACTGGCTAAAGAAGTTGTCGTCGGAACACTCGATACGCTGTACTCTCAGCTTGCCCGTGGCGATGACCAGGGAACAGTCGATGAGGAAGTCTTCGATTTCTGGCAGGCCATCGCTGATGCGGCTGCAACCGTACCGGAAAACCTGGTCGGTGTGGCCGAGACGCTGGATGATCCACTACAGCTCGATGTCGGCGATATCAAATCACTGGAAGCTGCCGCTGAAGAACAGGAAGTTGATAATGCCACCTTTGGCGCCATGGTAAAACGCTTCGATGGTCAGGCTGGCGCTTTCGCCTACCTGCTATTCATCCTGCTGTACACCCCATGCGTGGCGACCATCGGCGCTATCCGTCGTGAAGCCGGCCCACGCTGGGCTGCCTTCGTAACCGCCTGGACGACGATAGTCGCATATATAACAGCAAGTGCTTATTACCAGATTGCTACCTTCTCACAGCACACCGTTTTTTCCAGTATCTGGCTGGCAGGCTCTGTCTTCCTGCTGGGCGCCATCATCTACGGACTTCGCCAGTGGGCACTGAAAGAACCGGCAGATCAGGCAAACAACCCGCAGCCGGAGCATCCATAACGGACGAGGTGAACCCATGATTCTTTCACAAGTTCGAGACTACCTGAAACAACGTGGCCAGTGCACACTGAGCGATATCGCCCTGCACTTCGATACCGATGCCGATGCCGTGCGTGGCATGCTCGACGTATGGATCCGCAAGGGCAAGGTCAAGAAGACTTCGGCAACCGAGTCCTGCGGTACCAGCTGTCAGTCCTGCGACCCGGCGGCTACCGAGGTGTATTCATGGTGCGAAACAGATACCGAGAGTAAACTGAAGGTACACGTGCCTGGGTACTGCGATCACAAATAACGTTTACACCTGCAACCGCTACACCCGCAATCTTCAGACATAAAAAACCTCCTGTTAGGAGGTTTTTTTATGCTTCGCATGATGAAGTAATAATTACTGTTTAGGCTGATCCATCTCGACCTTGATCTCAACACGACGGTTCTGCGCACGGCCTTCACGAGTGCTGTTATCAGCAATCGGTTTGCTCTCGCCATAACCGATGGTTTTGATCTTGTCTGGATTAGCACCATTAGCGACCGCTTCGGCTTTCACCGCTTCGGCACGGTCTTCAGACAACTGCTGGTTGAATGCTGCATCTCCACTACTGTCGGTATGACCTTCGATGATTGTCTCCTTGACCGTCACATTTCCGTCTTTGAACTTGGCAACCAGCTCAGCAACTGCTGCCTTACCTTCGTCAGATAAGGTACTGCCACCGAGTTCAAAAGTAGCACCTGCCGCCAAGCTAATAGTTTCAATTTCAGGCTCTTCATCTGCACTTGCTGCGGTGGCAGCGGCGGCAGCTGCAGCGGCCGCTGCAGCATCACTATCAGCATCAGAAGCAGCGCTGTCTTTTGCAGCAGTATCTTCCGCTGGTGCGGCGGCCACAGGAGCAGGAGCGGCTTCAGCGGCTGCTTCACCACCCTCACAGTTTTCGATGGCTTTCTCTGGCGTCCAGTTGATGGTACGTACACAGTGGCCATTTCGGTCAGTCACATAGCCACCATTCACGTTCAGCCAGTACGGGCTGTTGTCTGTAGAATCCTGGGCAGAAACCTGAACAGAAGCACTGCAAATAATCAGTGCGCTCAATAACTTAATCTTCATTTTTTTATCCCTATGTTTAATTTATTTAATCAATATCAATTCGGACCCCGCATTGCAGGATC
>Ga0180435_10001643_pt1 | contig 23045 bp, 19 predicted proteins | sample SS_ome_3_FD_132467 | JGI IMG/M metagenome (GOLD analysis project Ga0180435, IMG submission 132467) | Hypersaline lake sediment archaeal communities from the Salton Sea, California, USA - SS_3_S_1 metaG | ecosystem: Environmental > Aquatic > Non-marine Saline and Alkaline > Hypersaline >... | reverse complement strand
TGGCGTCAGCGGCGAGCAGGCGGAAATCGGCGCCGACACCCGGGCCCACCTCCAGGCCCTGGGCTACCTCCACTGATCCCGCCCCGTTCCTGCCGGCTTCCGTCTTCTCCCTGTTGCTGGGAAAAGGAAACGGCCCGACCGGGATGGCTCCCGGCCAGGCCGTTGTCCATGCGGTTGCGGTGGCCCTACGGTGCCGCGGCGGTCACCGTGCAGCCGGCCGTGTCGGTGTCACCGGCCGCCGGGTAGGGCGGCTGGTTGTACGGCGCGGGGGTCACGTCCTCGGCGGTGAGCAAGAAGACGTTGTCGCCGATGAGCGAGCCCAGCGCCGGGATGTTCTGCGTCCACTGGCTGGTGTAGCTTTCGCCGGCGGCGAGGTTGGTGAAGCCCGCCCGCCAGGTCGCATAAGCGGTGCCGTTGGCCAGCGTGGCGCCGATCCGTCCGGCGACCCGCCTGGTCTGACCGGTGTAGAGGTTGGTCAAGGTCACCGACATCGACGTGGCGAAGGGCACCGTGCCCGATGACGGCACGCAGGTGTACGCCGCGTCAACGGTCTCCGTCGGCTCGCTGGTCAGGGCCAGGGTGCCGGTCCACATCACCTCCGGCGGGCACTTGCCGTTGTCGTTCCACAGGTCGTACATCTCCTGTCCCAGGCTGTTCGTGGTGTTCTCGTCCCGCAGGAACTCGATGAACTCCTTTGACGTGCTCTGGTAGTAGAGGGTCACCTCGGCCGAGGCCGCTCCCGCCGGGATCGCGTAATAGGTCTCGTCCCAGTACTGGCCGTCGGCGTAACTGTAGCCCACCGGCGCGCCGCCGAAGTCGTCGAAGGCCGCGTTGGTGAAGCCGCGGGGCGGGATGCGGTTGTCGCTGAAGGTCTTGTTGTTCAGCACGAAGTGGAAAGAGGGGCCGGGGTCGACGCCCACCAGCGGCGCCGTGACCTCGTCCAGCCCCGGCTTGACCTCGTAGATCTTGGCTTCGGCGTCGTGAGTCAACACGCCGGTGATCGGGTCGTAGGCCCCGGACTCGGCGATGAGGGCCGATGACGCATCATAGAACTTGACGTTGATCCAGATCCGCCGTCCCTCGGGGTAGCCGGTGGGCAGCTTGTGCCCGGTCTGGTTGGTCACCGTCACTTCGAGGGTCTCTTCCGACTGGTCGAGGTCCACGGCAGCCGCGTTCTGCAGCATGTAGCGGGCCCGGTCGATACCGGCGAGGATCGCCGTCTCATTGACCTCGCCGGGATACATCATCGGCAGCAGGCTCGGCAGCCAGGTCGAGCCGCCGGTCATGTCGTGCAGCGGCAGGTCGTTGCGCACCGGTGCGGTTTCGAAGTTGCAGCCCTGGCCGGTGACGTCGCGCATGTGGCAGTCCTGGCAGGTGGAGACGTTGTCCAGGTTGCCGCCGAACTGCGGGGCATAGACGCCGGCGGGTGTGTTGTATTCGCTGTAGAACCACTCGCTGTAGGTCCGTTCCACCGGGGCGATGGTGTGGGCCGAGAAGTCGGTGGCCGGCGTGTCGAAGGCGTTGGGCACGTAGTTGCCCAGGCCGTCCTTCTCGAAGGCCGGGTTGCTCACGTCGTGGCAGTTGCCGCAGAGCGCCGCCTCGCGATGGTAGGGCGAAACGAGCACCGGGTGGCCGGAGTCGGCGTTGATGAACGGTCCGCGGCGGGCGCCGGTGGGGTCGACCACCACCATGCCGTTGCCGAACTCGGCGCCGGGGAAACTCAGCGCGGCAAGGATCGCCTCGTCTTCGCCCGGGTTTACGCCCGGTTCGTAGATCTGGTCCACCAGCCGGTGGCAGTAGTCGCAGGAGACGCCGCTCATGTCGGTACTCAGCATCTGGCTGCCGTCGGTGGGTACCGAGCGACCCTGGTGCCAGCCCCGGGGAAGGTGGCAGCGCAGGCAGAGGTCGCCGGAATCGGGGGCGTCCTGGTTGGCGATGACCATGTTGGCCTCGAAGATCAGGTCCCGGGAGGCATGGGACATCATGCTGCCCTGCCAGTTGGCATAGGGTTCCACCGCGATGTCGTAGTTGCCGTGGCAGACTTCGCAGGCTTCGGGCGGGTTGAGGATGCCCGACTCGAACGGCTGGCTGCCCGGCATGTCGAAGTCACGCAGGGTGGTGGGGGCGAGGCCGCCGGGGGGCGACTGGATGGTGAACACCGTGTCGCTCTCGTCCTGGCCCACGTTGAAGGCGTTGTCGGTGGCCACGACGCGGAAGAGGGCGACGGTGGTGGGTTTGTTCGGAGCGAACCAGGTGTGGCTGCCGGTATTGGACAGGCCCGGTGCCTCCACTTCCCAGGTGGCGCCGTTGTCCAGCGAGATATAGAGGTCGATGCCGGCGATGCCGCTGGCGTCGTCGGCGAACCACTGCACGGTGAACCCGCTGTTGCCCACCAGGACCTCGCCGCCGTTGGGGTCGAGTACGATCACTTCCGGCGGGGTCGTGTCGCCGCCGGTACTCGGCACCAGGTGGTCCTGGATGTCGGCCAGGTCGACGTTCACCGTTGATCCGGCATTGGCCGGGGTCAGCCCGGGGAAGCAGGGCGTATTGATGAAGCTGACCAGCTCGGTGACCTCGATCAGCGTGCTGAACCCGTCCCCGTCGGAGTCCTCGTTCTCGATGGCCTGCACCGCTTCCTCCTTGGTGGGCCAGAGGTCGAGCTCCGCCTCGAGCCGCAGCCCGTAGAGGTTGCGGGCGCCGCCGCCGTCAAAGTCGAGGTGGCAGACGCCGCAGTGCCCGCCGTTGCTGGCAACGTCGGTGAGGACGGAGCCGTCGGCGGCGGGATAGACGTCGAAAAACGCGGACTTGATGTTGTTGCGGGCCGGGCTGTCAACGCTGATGCCGCTGATCAGGATCAGCATCAGGGCGATGAGGAGCCACGACCGGAAACGTCCGGAGCCGGGTCTGGTGGCGGCCATGGACTGTTCTCCTTCCCCGTAATATGGGTGAAAAGATGTTAATAAGGAATTATCGCTGGACGCAGGAACGGAGTCGACGGAACCGGGGGATGACCCGGAACGCATGCGGAGCTGGAACAAAAAAACTTTCGGGAATGGGTGAGACGCAAAAAGCTCCACATATCAACCAACACCCTGTACTCTCTATCGGTTATATGGTTGGAATGATAGTTCGTCAAGTGAAGAAATATAAGGGATTGTCTGCTTTTGTGGTAGGGTTTCGGGAGAATTGATCGTTATCGGCGAAACGGGCGTATCATTTTGTTTTTTCGGCCGGGGGCATTTCGCAGGGTTCGGCCGGTCCACTCGGAGCGCCTGTCGGGAGGTATTTTTAATTCCTGCGTGAACTCGAGATCGAAGCTCCGAGTGGACCGGTCGAATCCTGCGACTCGAAACCACTCCGTTCTTTTGCAGAGCAGAAATGAAAAGGCCCGGCGGGGATTGATCCCTCCGGGCCTTCACTACATCGGGTCAGCTTTTCAGCGAGGCCATGTCGATGGAGAAGCGGTACTTCACGTCCGATTTGAGCATCCGCTCGTAGGCCTCGTTGACGTTCTGGATGGGGATGACCTCCACGTCGGCGGTAATGTTGTGCTCACCGCAGAAGTCGAGCATCTCCTGGGTCTCGGCAATGCCGCCGATCAGCGACCCGGAAATGCGCTTGCGTCCGAAAAGCAGGCCGAAGGCCGAAACGGGGAAGGGCTTCTCCGGTGCGCCGACCAGGGTCAGTTCACCGTCGAGGCCGAGCAGGCTGACGTAGGCGTTGATGTCGTGATCGGCGGAGATGGTGTCGAGGATGAAGTCGAGGCTGCCGGCCCGTTTCTGCATCTCTTCGGCATCGGTGGAGATGACCACCTCGTGGGCGCCGAGTTTGAGCGCGTCTTCCCGTTTTCCCGGGGACGTGGTGAAGACGACGACATGGGCGCCGAAGGCCCGCGCGAACTTTACGCCCATGTGCCCCAGCCCGCCGAGGCCCAACACGCCCACGTTCCTGCCCTCGGTCAATCCCCAGCGGCGTATGGGGGAGTAGGTGGTGATCCCGGCGCAGAGCAGCGGGGCCACGCCGGCCAGTTCGAGGTTCTGCGGGACACGCAGCACGAAGTGTTCATCGACGACGATGCTCTCGGAATACCCGCCGTAGGTCACGCCCCCGAGGTGCTTGTCCGGGCCGTTGTAGGTGAAGACCGCTTCGGGGCAGAACTGCTCCACGTCGGCCGTGCAGCTGGGGCAGGTGTGGTCCGAATCCACCAGACAGCCCACCCCGGCCAGATCACCCGGTTTGAAGCCGGTGACGGCGCTTCCCACGCTCACGACCCGGCCGACGATCTCGTGGCCGGGGACGACGGGGTAGACCGTGGGCATGATGCTGTTCCATTCGTCTCGCACGGTGTGAAGGTCGGAGTGGCAGATGCCGCAGAAAAGGATTTCGATCTGCACGTCCCGTTCCGTGGGCTTGCGCCGTTTGATCGTGGTGGCGGCCAGCGGGGACGTGGCGCTGGCGGCGGAGTATGCTTTGGCGTCGAACATTGTTCTCTTCTCCAAATATGGGTTCTTCGTATCGAAACCTGGCGCGGCGGCGCTCGGATGTTTCAAGGCGGTAAAAAGCGACGATACGACTCTAACCCCGGATTGGGGAGGTCGTCAGTTCAATTCTGGCCGATCTCCACCCGATCGCAGGGCGCCCGGGGGAACAGCCTCAGTCGTGGTGGGCGGGAAAGGCTCCCCTCCGCTGGGCCGTTTGGCAGGAAAACCTATTGGAAACAAGCGTTTCGGGGGAGCCGGTGCGGGGGGGGGCGACCCCGGGCGCCGGGCAGGGCGAGGCCCGATCCGGCAGTCGGGGAGGGCTTTGCCCGGTGGGGGCTCCAGTCCTTCCCCGATGCCGGCGGGGCGGGCTGACAGGCACCGATCCCCTTCGGGAATCAGGCGGCCAGTCCCTGTTTTTACCGCTCCACCTTGACCGGTTCGGTGAACACCTCGTCACCCAGTTCGGTGACCACGCCGAGGATGTACTCGTAGGTCACGCCGCGGCGGGTGGCCGTGTCGAGGAATCGGTTCGACCGGGCCGGCTGCGGCGTGACGCGCTCGAAACCGTCGAGCAGGGCCGTCGGCATGGCCCGCCGCTCCTCCAGCGCCGCGATCCGCGCCGGCAGGCGCGGCGCCGCACCGGCCGAACCGGGAGACCATTGCGAAAGCAGTGTGGGCTCGGGGAAGACCTGGCGGCGGTAGACGTTGATGCCGTTCGGCTTGAAGCCCCTGATGTCGGCCAGCTCCAGTTCGATGCCCTCGGGCCGGGGGGCGGAACGCACGCCGGCGTTGCGGTCCCAGGTTGGCAGGTCGCCGCCGGTGAGGCAGAACAGCTCGCCGCCGACGCCCCCGAGCATCTGGGTGCCGGCGAGCACGTCGGCATAGGTATCGCCGTTGACGTCCTCGATCCAGCGCAGGGTGAAGATCTTGCTGCCGGTCATGTAGCTCCAGATGGTGGCGCCGTCGACGCCGCTGAGGCAGCGCACTTCGCCGGTGAAGGCGCCGGCCAGGGCGTCGTCGAACCCGTCGCCGTTGACGTCGGGGATGCCGCTGATCGCCCAGACGTCGCTGCTCATGTAGCTGCTCCAGAGCTGCTCGCCGGTGGCGCCGTCCAGGCAGTAGGCCCAGACGGCCCAGCTGGCCACCAGCACCTCGTTGATCCCGTCGCCGTTGACGTCGGCAAAGGAGTCGACCCGCATCACCGGTGCCGCCACCAGCGGGTAGACCCAGAGGGCGGTGTCGCCGCCCTTGCCGTCGAGGCACTGCACCGAGCCGGCCGGCGATTCGCCCCAGGTGCCCACCACCACCTCGGACACCCCGTCGTCGTTGAGGTCGCTGTGCCGGGCCAGGCTCCAGTTGTCGCCGCCGGTGTCGAACGCCCAGAGCGGGGTTGCCGTGCCGCTGCTTGCGCCGCTGACGCCGTAGACGTGGTTGTCGCGGTCGATGTTGCCGCCGGCGCAGGCCGCGGCGTCCTCGATGCCGTCGCCGTTCACGTCGCCCAGGCTGACCACGTCGATGATCGCGTCATTGGCGTACTGGCGCCAGAGGGTGTCGGCGGTGCCGTCCGAAGCGCCGTCGAAGGCATACATGCTGCGCGGGCCGGCCGAGCCGCTGTCGTGGCCCCCGGCGCCGAAGAGGGCGTCGGGTACGCCGTCCTCGTTCAGGTCGGCGATGGGGCCGGCGGCGTAGACCCAGCCGCCCTGGGGGTCTTCGTCGTACATGTCATAGGACCAGAGGATGCTGCCGTCCCGGCCGTTCACCCCGTAGCAGGTGCAGCCGCCCCAGGCGGTGGCCAGCAGGATCTCGGCCAGGCCGTCACCGTTCATGTCCGGCGAAACGTCGAGGCACTTGTCGCCGTAGCCGCCCGAGTTGCTCGGGCCGCCCGGGGGGTGGATGCCCCACTTCACCACCGCCTCGCCGTCGGAATTGCCCCAGATCAGCGAGCAGTGCGGTTCGCTGGACGAGGCGCCGGCGTCGTAGGACTCCACCGCCGCGTCGGCGATGCCGTCGCCGGTGAGGTCCGGCGTTCGGGTCGTGCACTCCACGTTCTCCACGCCCTGGAAGATCCAGAGGGGCAGGCCCTTGCCGAGGAAGTTCGTCCTGCCCGTGCCGTCGAGGTCGACGGTGTGCAGGCCCCCGTCGGTGCCGTTACTGGCGATCTCCAGCGCGCCGGCGAAGCCGCCGATGGCCGGCGGGGCGAAATCCACGTCCACCTCCAGCGATTCGAAGGTGTTCAGTGAGATGGGGTAGGTGAACTCGGGGATGAAGAAGACCTCCTCGCCCGGGGCGGCGCCGACGATGTCCATGTCCGCGATGACCAGCGGGTCGTACCCGTTGTTGGTGATCGTCAGCGGCCAGCGGGAGCGGGAGTGACGTCGTCGTTCACCAAAATCGTGGGCCGTGGCCGAGAGGTCGATCACCGGGTCCGGGGGCACCGTTGTCACGGCGATGGTGGCGGTCACCTCCGACTCGTCCGGGTCGTCGCTGGTCACGGTGATCGTGGCTTCGAAGTCGCCGGCGGTGGCCGAGGTGAAGGAAGAGGTGAAGGTGTAGGTCCCTCCCGCGGAGACCACCTCCGGGCCGGTAAAATCGACGAGGAAGTGGGCGTCGTCGCTGGCCATGTCGGTGATCGTCAGGTCGGCGGAGCCCACGTTGTCGATGTAGAGCGTCCAGGGAACGACGTTGTTCGTGGCCACGATGCCCAGGTCCTGGTCGGTGGGGTGCACGTCGATGTCCGGAGTGCCGCTGCCCCCGGGGTCGATCTGGTAGCAGCGCCGGCCGGCCCCGGCGTTGTTGTCGGCGCAGACCCAGAGATAGGTGCCGTCCCAGGCCAGGCCGCGGGGGTTGGCCCCGGGAGAGTCGAACTGTTCCAGGACGGTGCCGTCGGTGGTGTCCAGCCGGTAGATGATCGCCTCCTCACCGCTGAAATCATCGTTGACATACCAGAGGTCGGTGCCGTCGAAGGCCAGGCCCCAGGGCTGGTTGGCCGGCGCGTCGAAGGAGTGCACCTCCGCCCCGGTGGCCGGGTCGATCTGGTAGATCCAGCCGTCGGGGTTGTAATAGGCCGCGCACCAGAGGTAGGTGCCGTCCCAGGTCAGGCCGGCCATGTAGGTGGTGATCGAGGGGATGGAATCGAGCAGGGTGCCGTCGGTGTCCAGCTGGAACAGCAGGTCGTAGTTGTACGAGTCGAGCTGCCACAGGGCGCTGCCGTCCCAGGCCAGGCCGTAGGAATCATCCCCCTGTCCGGTGAAGGAACTGAGCACGGTGCCGTCCGACGGGTCCAACTCGTAGACCGTCGAGCCGCTGGGCCCGTACATGCCGCACCAGAGGTTCGAGCCGTCCCAGGTCAGGGCGCCGGCGTAGTCCGGGGCGGGGATGCTGCCCACCACGGTTTCGGCCGCGGCCGGGGCGGCGGTCACCGCAACGAGCGCGATGAAGAGAGCAATACCGAGTAACGAGATTCTGCTGTTGGCCATTGGATTGTCCCCCTGGAATCTGCAGTGCGGTTCTGAAGTGATGATAGTTCGGTGGTCAGGGCCAGTCAATGAGCGATTTTCGCGTGAAGTATGTGCGAATAATAGAGGAATAGAGGGATGAATAGAGGGACAGGTTATTTATTTGTCCTGCAAGTTGAATCCTGTCAACGCTGAAAGAAACAGGTAACCTGTCCCCCTATTTCTTGTCCCCCTATTTCTCCCCTGTTTCCCGGATCCCTGTTTCCTGCTATCGGGATTCGGACGGGGTTCTGGAACCGTTTCGTTTCAGGGGAGCAGGTTGAGGTGGTAGAGGTCGGCGACCTTGTCCAGGGTCACCGAGGTCTCGGGGGCCAGCACGTCGCGGGTCAGCCGGTGCACCGTCTCTTCCTCCAGCGCCCGCTCCTCGGCTGAGGGGTCGTCCAGGTCGAGGCGCGAAAGGCGGGAAATGTGGATCAGTTCGTGGGTCAGGATGTAGAGCAGGAAGGGGTAGAGTGCCGGGGCGTCGGGTCGTCGGGAGACCGCCTCGAGAATCGGGTGATCGAAGAGGTGAATGCGGTAGAAGTCCTTGTCCGCGGCGCCGTGGGTGTAGCTGATGGTTTCGGCGAAGACCCTGTCGCGCAGCGACTCGGCAGGGATGTCGCGCTCGGTGACCAGGTCGTAGCTGAAGTGGAAGAATTCGCGCGGGGCGATGCGGTAGAAGCGGGTGAGGTGTTCCGATGACTCGCGGACCGCCTGGTCCACGAGGCGGTGCTGGAAGTCATCGAACAGTCGTCGATTCGTGCTTGGCGGGGGCGTGCCGGTGCCTCTCATCGGTCGCGGTCCACACAGAAAAGGCCCGGATCAGACCCGGGCCCTCCTGTATCGCCAACGGTCACCGCTGGCGGTTCAGTCCGTCTTCTTCGTCGAGGTCTTGCTCTCGGTCTTGTCGCTGCTCGAGTCGGACTTCTGCGGGCCCGAGCTGCTGCCCACCGAGGCGGCGCTCCGTCCCTTGTCCTTCGTCTTGTAGTCGGTGACGTACCAGCCGCTGCCCTTCAGCTGAAAGGAACTGCGGGAAATCAGTTTCTCCAGGCTCCCCCCGCACGCGCAGGTGCGAAGGGGTTCGTCGGAGAATTTCTGCAGTTTCTCCATCACTTCGCCGCATTTCTCGCATTTGTATTCATAGATCGGCATCGTACTACCTCACGCAACAAAGCGGTTTCTCAGCGCGTCACGGGACGTCGCCGTCCCGGAGACACATTTATAGGATCCAGCGCGCTCCATGTCAACTGAAAAATTTCGATCCGTGACGCTGGAACTCGACACCGCACTGGTGTACCCTCCCGGGAGGAGGTTCGCCCGGCAACCGGCTGCACTCGATTCCGGTTGGTCTCCAGTGGCTTGAGGGATGTAAATGGTTCCATATGAAGATGATGGGTTTGGGATCACCGCCCCGCCGTCACCCCGTCGCCTGCTGGTCCGCCTGCCGAACTGGATTGGCGACGTGGCCATGGCCACCCCGGTGCTGCGGGCCTTGCGCGAGGCCTTTCCCGACGCCCGCATCAGCTGGCTGCTCAAGTCGTATCTCGTGGACCTGGTTTCCGGCAGCGGCTGGTTCGATGAACTGTTGAGGCTGGAAGGAGACAGGGGCGGCGGACGTCGGCACAACCGGTTTCAGCTTTCCCGGCGGCTTCGCCGGCGCCGTTTCGACACCGCCTTTCTCTTTCCGAATTCCTTCGGTTCCCTGGTGCCCGTCTGGCTTGCCGGTATCCCGCGCCGCATCGGCTACAACCGCTACGGCCGCGGCTGGTTGCTGACCCATGCGGCCGCGCCGCCGCGGGACGAATCGGGTCGGATAATCCCCGAACCGATGCCGCCCTACTATGCCCGCCTGCTCCGCCGCCTGGGGGTGACCGGGATCGACCTTCGGCTCTCCCTGCCCTATGACGAATCCCTCGATACCGAGCTGGACCGGCGGCTCTATGATCAGGAGGGCCTCGACCCCGCCCTGCCCATCGTCTGCTTTCACCCCGGGGCGGCTTACGGGGCGGCCAAGTGCTGGCCCCCGGAGTATTTCGCCCGTCTGGGCGACCTGATCCTCGAGCGGTTCCGGGTCAACCTGGTGATCACCCTCGGTCCAGGCGAGGCGGCCCTCGAACCGCTGATCGCCGGGGCGATGCAGCAGGGCCGGGCCCGGTTTCTCCAACTGCCCCTGGGGTTGCTGCCGCCGTTTTTCCGCCGCATCCGCCTGCTGGTGACCAATGACACCGGGCCCCGGCATCTCGGCGTGGCCATGGACCGGCCGATGGTGGTGCTCTTCGGGCCCAGTGACATCCGTTTCACCCGCTTTCACCTGGAGAAGACGGCACTGGTCATGAGGGACGATCTCTCCTGCATGCCCTGCGGCCGCCGCAAGTGCCCCCTGGGGCACCACGACTGCATGAAGGGCCTGCCGGCGGAGGATGTTTTTCGCCACGCCGAACGGATTTTGTGCGATCCGGCCCACGGAACGGTTGAGCCGCGGCCCTGAAATCCCGATACGGAAATGGAACGGAAAACAAGCCGGGGTGCCGGCGGGCTGGACCGCCTTGCCTTGCCCCCGGCGCGGCGTCACCGGGGTGCTCGATGAACGATGTCTCTTCCAGGGAGGAGGAATTCCACCCCCGCTACGAGCGGTTCAAGGCACGGATGCGGGAGCTGCGCGGCCTGCGCGTCAACCAGTTCCTCGGCCTTCTCGACCACAACCAGCAGCGCAAGGTGCTGCTCATCGAAAAGGAGGTGGAGGAGTTCGTGCGCAAATTCGCGTACGGCAGCGGTGTGTCACCGCTGATCCAGGAGAACATTCTCGTCACCTTCAACTCCGACCAGGTGATGCGCAAGCGTATCGAACTCCAGGGGCCCGGGGCAGGGCAGGTTGCCGGCCGGGCGACGCTGCAGGCACGGGAGAGCCGTGGCGGGGAGGACGCGGGCCCGGCTCCGGCGAGCGAGCCGGGCAACGGCACCGGCGCTCACGCCACACCGTCTTTCATCCCCACGCCCGACGAGATCTCCCGCCAGGCGAGCAACCTGATGGGCGGCAAGCGGGTCAGTGACCGCAGCATTTCGGTGCTGCAGCAGGCCATCACCCGCAAGCTCAGGGCAAACGGCAATGGCAACGGCAACGGCCAGTCCCCGGTCCAGGCCCGCCAGGTGCGGCTGGCGCTGACCGATGCCGGAAAAGTCACGATCCTCGTGGATGAATAACCGCATTTGTGGCCCTATCGGGTTGTTGCGGCCGTTTCCACAAGCGTCACCTGCCGCAAACGCATGATCTGCCTTCCTCGAAGGCCGGCGCCTTGCTCCGTGACCATATCTGCGGGTAATTGATCGGTTGCTGATCTCGTCGGATTGACGAACTGAAGCAGGATGGATTCAGTCCTGGCCCTGCTCTTGATTCTGGTTGGACGCTTCCTGCAGCTCCACGATCCTGTCCAGGCAAACGAGAAAGGTACGCACCACTTCGGGGTCGAACTGCGTGCCCGAGCAGCGTTTGATCTCGGCCACGGCTTCGTCCAGGCTGCGCCCCTTGCGGTAGGGGCGGTTGGTGGTCATCGCGTCGAAGGTGTCCATCACCGCCATGATCCGGGATTCGAGGGGGATTTCGTCCCCCTGCAGCCCGTCGGGGTAGCCGGTGCCGTCGAAGTTCTCGTGGTGGTGGCGGATGATCTCTTCCAGGTCGAAGCCGTAGAGGTTCTTGACGATCTTGCCCCCGAGCACCGGGTGCTCCTTCATCTTTGCGTATTCCTCGTCGGACAGTTTCCCCGGTTTGGAGATGATCGTTTCCGGCACGCCGATCTTGCCGATGTCATGAAGGATGCAGGCGATCTTGAGGTTGTATTGCCGCTCCTCGTCCAACGCCATCTCCCTGGCCAGCACCTGGACATAGCGCTCCACCCGTTCGCAGTGGCCCCGGGTGTAGCAGTCCTTGACCTCGATGGTTCGGGCGTGGGTCATCACCGAGGAGAGGAACATCCGGCGGAATTCCTCGCGGTGGCTGGCGATGAGGTAGTCGTTGATCAGCGCGCTTTCCACCTCGCCGAGGTAGAGGTCGAGCATCGGTTCGCTGGCGGCGATTTCGGTGCGCTGGTCGAAGCCGAGGTAGAGGTAGCCCAGCAGCAGGTCCTGCTCCAGGCGGTAGATATGCACCGAGTGGTTGGCCGGCTGCACCTGGTAGTGCCGGGGGATCGTCTCTTCGTCCCGGTGCAGGGCGATTCTCGCTTCCGGATTGCTCAGCCACTGGAGGGGCAGGCTTTCGAAGCCCACGGCACTGCGGCCGTCGACGTCGTAGTAGATGTTCCGGTTGAGCTGCTCCGCTTCTCCGTTCCGGGTGTAGAGGACAAAGGTGTCGGGCTTGAACGTGTTGAGGCAGAAATCACGGAAGTCGGTCAGCTTGGGCTGGATGTTCAGGGTCTCGCGGGACTTCTGGCCCAGCCGGCAGAGGCTGGTCAGCGTGCGGTTGAGGCTGAGCAGTTCATCGGTTCTCTCGGCGACCTTCTGCTCCAGCTGCTGCTGGTATTCGCGGTTCTCCCGGACCAGGCGGTGTTTTTCCAGCGCCCGGGCCAGCGTCGCTTCCAGCTCGCGGAGCTGGAAGGGTTTTTCAATGAAGTCGTAGGCCCCTGATTTGAGGCTGGTGATCGCGGTGAGCCGGGTGGCATTGCCGGTGATCACGATCTGCGTGATGTCCCGGTTCAGCCGGGCGATATTCTCCAGCAGCTCGAAGCCGTTCATCGCCGGCATGTTGAGGTCGGTGAAGACGACGCTGTAGTCCTTGTGCGACGTGGAGAGGATGTCCATGGCATGGCGGCCGTTCTCCGCCGCTTCCACCCGGTGCCCCCGCATGGTCAGGTAGTCCTTGAGCACCTGGCGGATCTCGTCGTCATCATCCACGACCAGGATCTTTTTGCATTCGCCGTCATTGTCGGCGTTGGGGGCCGGGAGGGGGGGGCCGGCGGCCAGTGCGTCTTTCAACCGATCGGCATGGGGAAGCGTGGTTTCCACTTCAACCTCGCTTACGAGGGGATGTTCAGGCGCTTCATTTTCTCGATGAGCGTCGTCCGGTTGATATTCAGCAACCGGGCCGCCCGGCTCTTGACCCAGTCGGTGCGCTCGAGCGCCTCTTCGATCAGGTCCTTTTCAAAACTTCGCACGGCATCCTTGAACCCCAGCTTGGCGTGCCGCCCGTGCCGCCCCCGGTTGCCGCCGTTCGATGGCCGGCCGCCGCGGCGCAGCGCGGCCTTGATGTCCTGGAGGCGGATCGGCTTGTTGATCCAGTGGTCCACCGGGCTGCCGTTTGCCGGGGGGATAGCGCCGAGTTCTGCCGGAGCCCTGGTGGCCAGCACCACGGTGGAGGGCAGATAGTTTTTGATCTGCACCAGCAGCTCGAGCCCGTTTTCCCGGTGCGGGTCACTGAGAATGAAATCGAAGGAGAACTCGCTGACCAGGGCCAGGGCCTGCTCGTCACCGGTGGTGGTGATCACCTCGTAGCCCTCCCGCTTGAGGGCGAAGGAGAGCGTTTCCTGTACCTGATCGCTGATCCCCACGATGAGGATGCTCTTGTCTCTGGTCATGCCAAACCCCGCGGACACATCGGTAACACACGGCAATTTCGCCCGGTGCGACCGGTCATTTCCTCGGATTGTGCCTTCCCCTGTCGTATCGGAGTTTTGGCTGGATGAGGTTAGCGGGAATTGCAGGAAACTGTCAAAAACAGCCACAGGCCGGGGGCCGGAAAGTCCCGGGCAGGCTTACAGGGCAGAACCGTTCTCCTGCTGCTGGTTGATCCGCTTGATCTTCTCCACCAGGGTGGTCCGCTTGACCTGCAGCAGTTCGGCGGCCTTCTTCTTGTTGCCCCCGGCCCGCTTGAGGCTCTGCCGGATCAGCCGCCGTTCGAGGGTGGCCAGCACTTCGGCGAGGTTGATCCCTTCCTCTGGCACGTCGTAGGAGCCGAGCAGCCCGTCATCGGGTGTGTCCCGGACCTCCGGCGGCAGGTCGGCGGGCAGGATGGTCTCACTCTCGCCGGAGAGGGTCACCGCGCGCTCGATGGCGTTTTCCAGCTGCCGCACGTTGCCCTTCCAATCGTAGGCCATCATCTGGCGGATCGCCGACTGGCTGACCGTTTTCAGCGCCATGCCCTGCTCATCGCAGTACTTGCGCAGGAAGTGGGCGGCGAGCATGGGGATATCGTCCTTGCGCTCGCGCAGAGGCGGGAGCCGGGCCGGGATCACGTTGAGTCGGTAATAGAGGTCTTCGCGGAACTGCCCCTGCTGCACCGCCTCTTCGAGATTGACGCTGGTGGCGGTGATCACCCGCACGTCGACGTTGACCGTCCGGGTGCCGCCCACACGCTCGAATGAACGCTCCTGGAGCACCCGCAGCAGCTTGACCTGCAGGGCGGGAGGCATGGTGCCGATCTCGTCGAGGAACAGGGTCCCGTGGTTGGCCTGCTCGAAACGGCCCAGGCGGTCCTTGATCGCCCCGGTGAACGCGCCCTTGACGTGCCCGAACAGCTCGTCCTCGAGCAGGGTTTCCGGGATCGCCCCGCAGTTCACCGAGACCAGGGGCTTTTCCCGCCGGTCGCTGTTGTAGTGCAGCGCCCGGGCGATGAGTTCCTTGCCGGTGCCGCTTTCCCCGGTGATCAGCACTGTGCTGCTGGTGTTGGCCACCTTCTCCACCAGGCGGAACAGCTCCTGCATCTTTTCGTTGTTGCCCACGATGTTGGCGAAGCGGTACTTGCTCTTCAGCTGTGACTTGAGGTAGCGGTTCTCCTCCCGCAGATGCTTCTGCTCGATGGCTTTGCGCACGAGGATGGTCAGTTCCATCGGCTTGAAGGGCTTGGCCAGGTAGTGGAACGCGCCCATCTTCATCGTCTTGACGGCGGTCTCGATGGAGGCGTACCCCGTCATCATGATCACCACGATATCGGGGTAGAGTTCGAGCGCCCGGGTGAGGATCACTTCACCGTCCACGTCGGGCATGCGCAGATCGGTGATCACGATATCGAAGACATTGTCCCGGAGCTGCTGCAGGCCGTTGGGGCCGCTGTCAGCCGTTTGGACATCAAAGCCTTCCCGCTCAAGGACTTCCGCGATGGAGCGGAGCATGTCCAGTTCATCATCGACGATGAGGATCTTTTCTACGTCGGACATGGGTGCCGCTCAAACCTCCCGATCAGCGCGCCAGTGCGTCAATATTTTGATTGTTGTTTATAAGGTGTTCTAAATATAACACTTTTTGGTTTGCGAAGGCAAGCCAATATCTTGACAAACCGTCCCGGTCCATTCAGATAGCCCTCAATAAGGCTTATCGGAGCCCACTGCTCACACCTGAAGCACTTCTAATGAGAATTCCGCAAAGTGCCGATAGGTAAGGCAGGCAGCGGATTTCGAGCATCTCGCCACCACCTTCCGGTGATCACCCGGTCCGGAGACAGGACCAACCCCATACGTCAAAACAATGACAACTCCCGTTGCCGCAGCGTCATCCATTTGACTCCCCGGCGACAATCCCTATCCCGTGAATGCCCGGTTCGCAACCCGTAATTTGAATCTTAATGTGTTGAAAATAAATCACTAAAATCGTTCAGACCAGCCTGATGCGCGTTGAAAATCTCACGCATGAACGGGAAAAAAAGCTGGTACTGTATTTGCAATATCTCAGGGCCTCAATTGAAAAGGGTAGCAACCTGCACCAGAAAATCGAATCGGAAACAGATGTCGAGTGACCTGACAGATCGTTGCTTCGCGGAGGCCAACGCAAGCGGTACCGTGCGTTCTGTCGAGCAGCTCGAATCGAGCAGGCGCCCGGCCGGCCCAGGCGGTCGGAAGACGGAATACCATCAGGGGGTAAGGTGATGCAGCAAGGTACTGTCGAACAGGCGTGGAAGGGAAGCAAGATCGGTGGCTTTCAGGGGGACCGGGACGAGCTGATCCTCGAGTTCATGCCGCTGGTGAAGTACCTCGCTCATCGCGTGGCGGTAAAGCTTCCGCCGCACATCGACGTCGGCGACCTGACCAACTACGGCATCATCGGCCTGGTGGATGCCATCGAAAAATTCGACCCCTCACGGAATATCAAGTTCAAGACATACGCCGAGCTGCGCATCCGCGGTTCGATCATCGACGGCCTTCGCGACCTGGACTGGGTGCCCCGCTCGATCCGCAAGAAGCGGAAAGAGCTGGAAAAGGCGTACCAGACCCTGGAGCAGAAACACGGCCGTCCGGCCAAGGACGAGGAAGTGGCCACGGCCATGGGACTGGAGATCGACAAGCTGCACCACCTCGTGGATCAGGTGAAGGGTGTTTCCCTGGGCGGCTTCAAGGACCTCAGCGGGAACAATGGCGAGGACAAGTTCGAGGAGAACCTGATCGGCTACATCCCCGACACCACGGTGGACGATCCGTTCCAGGTCTTCCAGAAGAGTGAGCTGAGATCGATCCTGGCCTCGGCCATCGACCAGCTGCCGCAGAAGGAACGGCTCGTGGTATCGCTCTACTATTTCGAGGAACTGACGATGAAGGAAATCGGGATGGTGCTCAACATCACTGAATCCCGGGTTTCCCAGCTGCACACCAAGGCCGTGCTCAGGATGCGGGGCCGGTTGAAGAACACCATCGCCTGACGAGGGGCCGGCAGCGCTGCGTGCTTTCGGTCCTTGCAGGACCTTTCCCCCCTCCCGGGAGCCGTCCGTCCGGGCCGGCGTCCCCGTCCATGAAATCCGCTCAAGCCGCGGTTCGTTTTCTCCGATAAGACAGGTAGCCGGCGTCAATGTTGACCGTCGGCGGCGTACGGAGGAGCACAGTGCGCTTGATGACTGACGAAAACGAATACGGAAATCTGACCGTCTTCCCTGGTGGCAAGGACCGGCAGGAACCGTCCGAAGAGGACCGTTCGCGAGAATCCGGGGAGATGTTGCTGAAGACCCTTGAAGAGCCGTTCGAATCCGCAGGGAGGAGCAGGCGCATCGCCAGGCTGCGGGAACGGATTCTCGAAGGCACCTACCATGTCTCGTCCGTCGAGCTGGCCGAACGGATGATCGACGGCGACGTCTTTTAGCCCGGGCTTTCACGGGACTTCTGCTGCGGGGCTGGAGATGCACCGACCTGAGGCGTTTCCTGGAACTCGCTCGGTCAATGTAGCCTCCGGTTACGCCTCCCACCGCTCATTTCTCGAAAACACCCCATCTCAATGCGTCTTCAGCCCCTCGCGACGAGGTCCCGTGAAATGCCCGGGCTGAGTGGTGGTTAACCGGAGACGCGGGATGTGTTACCATCTCGCTCTGGTATTTCAGGGTGGGCCTGGCGGCGGGCAGGGAGTGCAACGCGGATGGCGAGCCGGAAACAGCGTATCGAGAAGATGATCGAGCACCTTCGCTCCTGCGACCGGGTCTGGATCGCCACCCACGACAACCCCGATCCCGACGGCCTGGCCTCGGCCTTTGCCCTGCGCCACCTGCTGCGCTGCGGCGACAACGGTGAGGAGAAGGTGCCCGTGGAGATCTCCACCGGCGGCATCATCGGCCGGGCGGAGAACCGGGCGCTGTTCAACTACCTCAACGTGCGCATCACGCCCTTCGAGAACCTGACCCCCGATGACGATCCGGCGGTGGTGCTGGTGGACACCCAGCCGAAGCGGGCCAACAACTCGGTGCCCGACTGGGTGGTGCCGCGGGCGATCATCGACCACCACCCGGACTGGGGCACGTCGAAGAAGGTCCCTTTCAAGGACATCCGCCCCAACTACGGGGCCACGTCCACGATCCTTACCGAATACCTCCGTATGTCGGGCCTGCCGCTGGACCGCAAGATGGCCACGGTGCTTTTCTACGGTATCGCTTCCGAGACCCAGGAGCTTGGCCGGGAACCGACCCGTGCCGACATGCGGGCCCACAAGTATCTCTACCCGCTGGCGGACCCCACCCGCCTCTCCCGCATCGAGCGGGCCCGGGTGCCGCGGGACTATTTCCGTATTTTCCGGCTGGCCATCGAGCGCGGGCGGATCCACGGGCCGCTGGTCATCTCCTGGCTCGGCCCGGTGGAATACCCCGACATGGTGGCCGAGGTGGCCGACTTCCTCATGCGGCTGGACGAGATCCAGACCTCGATCTGTCTCGGCCGCTACGACGAGGACTTCTTCATCTCCCTGCGCACGCTGAACGGCAAGCTCAACGCCTCGCAGGTGATGAACAAGGCGCTGCGTGGCATCGGGTCCGGGGGCGGGCACGAAGGCATGGCCGGCGGCAAGGCCGCCCTGGCCGGCCTGCCCGAGGGTACGGTCACCGAGAAGGCGGCGAATTTGAAGAACCGCTTTCTCAAGGTGCTCGGCCAACCCGAGGACGACGGGGAGCGGATGTTCGTGCCGGCGGAAAAATCCGCCAACGGACAGGGGTGAGCGGCGTGCCGGCCGGTACTGCCAGCAACGCGGTGCGGCCCGGGAGGCGCCAGGCTGCGGCGATCTGGCTGCTCCTCCTCGTGGTGCTTCTCGCCGCCGGCCTCCGCCTCTTCCACCTCTCCCACCAGAGCTTCTGGCTCGACGAGGTGTCCACCGTCAACGCGGTACGCCGGGCGGTCCCCTCGCTGACCATGAGTGATTCCACGCCTCCGCTCTACTACATGATGATGTCCCTGTGGATGCGGGCCGTGCCGGAGTCGGAAGCCGCGGCCCGCCTGCCCTCGGCACTGTTCGGCATCGCCGCCGTACCCCTGCTCTTCCTCCTCGGGAGATGGCTTTTCGGTACCCGGGCGGGCCTCATCGCCGCCCTGCTGCTCGCCGTATCACCTTTCCACATCCACTATTCCCAGGAGGCCCGGGCCTACAGCCTGATGCTGATGCTGGTCCTGTTCTCCTGGTTGGCACTGGTGCGCATGCTCGACCGGGAGTCGATCTCCCGGCTGGCGGCCTGGGTCGCGGCCACGTCACTGATGCTGCTGAGCCACAACTACGGTGTGTTCATCATTGCGGCGCAGATCGTCTTTATCCTGGCCTGGGGCCGGAGCCACGGCATCCGCATCCGGCGGTGGATCATCGCCATCGGCCTGGTGGCCCTGCTGGCCGCTCCCTGGATCAGGGTGCTGCTGATTCTGATCGAGCAGGTGCAGCACGCCGATTACTGGATCCAGCAACCCACCGTGGCCGATTTCGTCAAGCTCTACCGCATGATGTGCGCCGACAGCGGCTGGCTGATGAAGATCAACCTCCTGCTGTCCATTGCCGGGCTCTTCTGGTGGCGCCTCCGGTTCTCTCGGCCGGACGCTCCACGGCACGGCCGTACCGCCATCCCCCTGCTCGGCACCTGGCTCTTCGTGCCGCTGGTGCTCATGGTTCTGGCCTCGATCTTTCTCCTGCCGCTCTACCAGCACCGCTACGCCCTGCCGCTGCTGCCGCCGTTCCTCTTGCTGGTGGCCTGGGGGGCCTCGGGTCACGGCCATCGCCCGGCGGCGCTGGTGCTGGCCGGTGTGCTGCTCTGCTTCACTGTTCCCGCGCTGGTGACCTACTACACCGAGGACAATCGTGAGCCATGGGACAGGGCATCGTCCGTGGTGTCTGATCTGGCCCGGGAGGGGGATGTGCTGCTCTTCATCGCCCCCGCGGTCCGTGAGCCGTTCATCTACTACTACCGGGGGCCGGATCTGCCGAGCAAGGTACTCAGCCGCTACCCCAAGGACGCGCCGCGGGTGGAACTGGTGACGATGAAATGCATCCGCCGCCATGATCGCCTCTGGGCCGTGGTCAGCCACTGTCACACCGGCGTGCTCGAGGAAATACTGGACCGCAGGCTGGGGCAGGGGCGCCTGCTCGGGCGTTGGGCGTTCCGCGGCATCACGATCTACTGCTACCGGGCCGACGGGTTCCAGGGGCAGGATTCGGCCCTTGAAGCGACGGATCCCGCGCGGTAGAATATCCCCATAACAACCATAAATCCCCTTCAGTCAGTGACCGTGTTGGACCAGAAGGCCCTGGCCCTGCTTGGAGTGTGCCATGAAGGATTGCTTTGGAAAGACGGTGACCAGTCTGAAGAAGGCGGAGGAGTGCAAGACCTGCCCCGACTTCGAACTCTGCTGCCGGATGATATGGGAAGAGCTGCCCGGCGGGGAGACCGACGTTGCCACCGGTGAGCCGGTGGCCCGGCCGAAAAAGCCGGTTGCCGCGGGCTGATCGCTGATCCCCGAACGCTCGGATCCCCGAACGCTCGGCCCGGCGCCGCCTGTTTCACAACGCGGGAAATCGCCCCGTTGACAAATCACCAGGCTCCGCTTATATTTGCGGTCATCGACTGAGACGAAATCGGCATCTCTGTTCAATGTTAATTTATTGTTAGCAAGGAGGTTAGCAACATGCGTGCCGGAGCCGCCCTAATCGCCATTCTCGTTGTGGCTCTCTTCGCCGCCGGCTGTGCCGAGGTCCCCCAGGCAGAGATCGACGCCGCCATGTCCGCCTACGCGCTGGCCGAGAAAGCCGGAACCGAACATTACGCTTCGGCTGCCTGGCGCGAACTTCAGGACGCCAAGAAAGCCCTGGACGACGAACTGGAAGCCCAGGCCGCCAAGTCGGGGTTCTCCAAGTCATACATCGATGCCAAGGACCTGGCAGCCAAGCTGCAGTCCGCTGCCGAGTACGCCACCAAGGAAGCCCAGAAAGGCCAGGAGCGGGTGAAGGTGGAGTACAGCGACTTCCTGATCAAGGCCGAGGATGCCGTGACCGCGGCCGAGGAGAAGGTGGGCAAGATCCGCCGCAACAAGCGCAAGTCGATGAACTACGAGGAGCGGATGGCGGTGATCGAGACGGCGAAAGCCACCCTGGAAGAGGCGGCCACGGACTACACCGAGGGCCGGTTCTGGGATGCCCGTGAAAAGCTCCGCCTGCTCCCCGAGAATCTCGCCCCGGCCACCGAGGGCCTCGAATAGCACCCGGTTGGCGATCATCCACCGGCGGGGGGACATCCTTCCGCCGGTTTGTTTTGTACCTATCCTCCCAGCAGGCGGCCCAGCGCGCGGCGCACCGCACCGCGTGGCTTGTCGTCCTCGGGTGGCGGCACCATGCCGGTGAACAACACGCCCAGCTCCCGGTGGTCGGTGGAGCCGCCGATGCAGGCCGAGGGAATCCAGGGATTGAGGGTCTGGACCTTGAGCAGGCGGCCGGTGGACGTCTCGTCATCCTCACCGTCGGGGGGCGGGGGGAGCACGGGCACCAGCACCTGGCGGTTGGCCTCCAGCTCCACTCCGGCACTGCCCTCCTGTCCGTCCCACTGGAAGCGCAGGCTGGTCTTCTCCGCCCCGTCACAGCGAATCGTGTGAATCTCGAGCATCAGCTGCGGGGGCGTCTGCAGCATATCCCGCGCGGGTGCCGGCGGCACCAGCTCGCGGTTGACGTAGAGCTCGGCCACCGGAGAGCACCAGCGGGCGGGCACCTCGCCGACCCGCTCGGGGTACCACCAGCCGCGGCCGAGGTGGAAGCGGCGGCCTTCGCCGGCGAGCAGGAATCCCAGTTCGTGCTCGTCGGGCGGTTCGTCGAAGGAGCGCTGCGCCAGCCACTGGGCCTCCCGGGCCCGCACGTCGGCCAGCGGGCAGTCGCGGCAGAGCGGGGGCAGGTGCCCCTGGAGCATGCAGTGGCGCATCTCCCGGGCCAGCGGCGAATTCCAGATTTCCTCGAACGACTGTTCGTGCAGGTCACCGAGCACCGCTTCGGGCCTCGGCAGGTGGCAGCAGAAGGTCGCCTTGCCATCGAGCAGGATGAAGGCCCTGGACCAGGGGCGGTGGCAGATCAGCGGCGGCTTGCCCTTCACAGCGGCACCTCGCTGGTGTTGATCGTCAACTGGACGCCGCATTCGGCGGCCTGCTCCCGGCAGCGCTCCATGCAGGCGATGAACTCCGGGTCCTGCTCGTCCAGCCGCTGCTCGGAATAGCGGAAGGTGAAGCCTTCGTGCTCGAAGGCGTAGTCCTGCGTCTCGTTGAGCAGGCCGAAAACCACGAATCCGGCTTGCAGCTCGGCGGCCATGCGCACGAAGTCTTCGGCCTCGCCGATGTTCATGCGCATCAGGGTCATGTTCATCTCCACCACCGGGCGCGACGAGCCGGCCTCCTCCTTGATCCGTTGCAGACGGCGGATGTTCTCCTTCACCTTCTCCAGGTCATTGTGCCGGATCCGCTGGTAGGTCTCGGGCCGGGCGGCGTCGATGGAGAAGGAGAGGCTGTGCACCCCCCGCTCCACCAGCAGCCGGGCCCAGGACTCGGTGAGCAGCAGGCCATTGGTGTTGAACTGCACGAACCCGGGCCGGTGGCCCAGCTCGTCGAGCAGGCGGCGCGTCTTCGTGCTGCAGAGCGGTTCGCCGATGCCGTGCAGCGAGAGGGTGGAGGCCTGCTCCACCGCCGGGCGCACGGCTTCGAGCAGCCGGTCGTCGAGGTCCCGCGGCCGGGGGGGGGAGTGGTAGTCGGGATTGGCCTTGGGATAGCACATCACGCAGGGCGGGTTGATGTTGCAGGAGGTGGTCGACTCCAGCTCGATGATCTCGGGCAGGCGGACATCGTCCATCCGCAGCAGGCGAATGACCCGCACGGCCAGGCCCCGTTCCCGGGGGTCCACGTCGTCGGGGTCGAGCCAGCTGTCGACAACGAGGGTCACCGTGACCTGCTCGGTGCCGTTACCAGCGGCCACGGGCAGGGGGAAGGCGTACTCGTCCCAGCGCTGGGGCGTGACCATGGTTTCGCCGATCACCGTGTCACCGAGGGACACGGTGAGCCGCGGGCCCCCGGTCCGGCCCTTGTGTCCCACGGCGCTGATCGAAACGAAGATGTTTTCGCCGGCCGCCGCCGGCGGATCCAGCGGCAGCACGGCCTCGGCTCGCCGGCCCATCCAGCGGAAGGGCAGGGGGCCGCCCAGCTCTTCGTCGTGCCAGCCGCTGATCAGCTCGACGTCCTTCATCGCACCGTCCCGGTTGCCGGCCTACTCGAGTACCTGCCTGATGGAGTCGAGCACCGTGCCGTCGACCCACCTGACCACCGCCACCACCTTCTCGCCCAGCGTCGGCGTCTGCGGCGTGCCGCCGCAGATCCGTTCCACCTCGGCCTTCAGCTCCTCGATA
>Ga0180435_10001642_pt1 | contig 23087 bp, 18 predicted proteins | sample SS_ome_3_FD_132467 | JGI IMG/M metagenome (GOLD analysis project Ga0180435, IMG submission 132467) | Hypersaline lake sediment archaeal communities from the Salton Sea, California, USA - SS_3_S_1 metaG | ecosystem: Environmental > Aquatic > Non-marine Saline and Alkaline > Hypersaline >... | reverse complement strand
TACCCGTCACAAGTTGTATCGCGAGGAAACAAGATGGCCCGGTTATTATTATCGTTCGGATTTCAAAAAGATGAACGAAGACCAGTGGGGTAAGGTATTTGTGAATTCGGTGTATGATGCGGAAACGGACGCATTTCGCATGGTCACACGGCCGATCATACATCTTGTCGACATTAAGGAAGTCGTCGGTATGTAGGCTTGCATCAATTCGACAAGGGAAACCGGCGACAGGTGGGTTGATTTTTACGGGTAATATCGAAATCCGATCCATAGGAGTTAAGACGGAATGAGTCCGGCCATTCACCAAACAATAATGGAGCGGGTGACAGCGGTGTATGTTGCAGTTTTTCCCGTAGCGGTAAGTGATGATCGGATGACGGAGGTGATCTTAGCTGGTTATCAAAAAGTTTCCAACAGGCCCCACATGATGCAAATCCGTGCGACCGTGGAGACGCGTGAGGAAGCGTTAACGGATCTGATCGAACTTTGCGATGAGATCGTTGATGAACAACATGAAATAACATCGTATCGGCTATTAAAATTCGATAAAGATGGCATCCATATTCTGAGACCTGATGATTTCCGGGCATTTGATCAGCGATATAAAAATGTCAATTGGGGCTGCTGCTGATAGTGATTCCGAGCCGGCAAGATACCTGTGTAATGCCATACAGGTATCCTCCTCGGGCAGCCGCATGAGCTTCGTCACCTTGTGCGGCTGCCAATTCCTTTGGAATTTGCTTTTTCAGGTAAAGGATCGTGGATGAGCGGAATAGCAGTTCCCGAATCAGGCAAATGAGGGAGCTTTTAGGATGGCGCTTAAACAGACGGGCTAAAACCGCAAAGCAATAGGCTTACGGCGTGAACGAGAACTGGTACAGAAGGGGGTATGAAAAAGGATACCGTTTCGCCAGAGACGAGGCGGACTATGATGAACTGGCCGCCGTGTATCGGGCCGGGGGGATCCCATCGGGCTGGGATCTTTACCGGGCTGAAATTCTGAATCAACACCTGGGGTGCAACGGCTTTAATTTTCAGGCTTATGCAGCTGGATTTTCCCACGCGTGTAAAGAATTTTTCGAAAAAATTTAGGTTTCGAGAAGAAAGGGATCAATATGAACATCGACGGCAGTGCCGGATTTGCCACCATGTCCGAAGCGGACTTGGCGTCGATTCTGGAACTTCTTCAGGGTGGAGATCCGGATGTTGCCGCCCAGCAGTCTGGTATGACGCGGGAAAACCTTTTTAAATTACGGGATGAACTATTGGCACAGGTCGAAAGCGAGAGAGCCCAAACAACAGGTGTACCGTCGAAAAAAATCGGACGGAATGAGCCCTGTCCGTGCGGTTCAGGGAAAAAATACAAATACTGTTGCTTAAATAGCCATAAGGCCGCCATTCCGGATGATAATGTGGCCGACGAATCGGGTCACCGGCGGAGAGAAGCGAAGCAGAAGCGGCTCATCGGGCACATCGAAGAAATATTTGCGCTTTTAAGGTCCGGACGATACACTGAATTGTTCAAACGGGCGTCTGGCTTGATTAAAAAATATCCAAACGAGGATCGGCTTCACGATATCCTGGCGACCGGTCATATATATGTGAAAGAATTCGATGCAGCCATCGAGATTTGTCAACGCCGGCTGACGATTGCCGAGTCTGAAAAAGCATTTTTTGTGGAGAAGGGACGTTACCGGGATGCCGACATGGACCGTCCGGCGCTGTCTTATTATTACCCGCCGTCGACTTGGCTGCAAAAATACTGGATTGCACTGAAGGCCAGGGATTACCAATCCCTTTATCCGCTGAAAGAAGACCCAGCTATCATCAAGCTTGTCAGCACGCTTCAAACCGCGGACGATGTTGATCTGTTTCCGCAAAAGCGGTCACATGGCCTCGAATTACGGCGGAATGTCTTGAGAGACTCCCTGCAAAAATTAAAACGGGTAGGACCGGATGTCATCCCCTATCTTCTCCCGCTCACCGTTAAATACTCATGGGCCGGTCTTTTTGTGCCTGAAATCCTGTGGACCTGCCCTGTGGAAGCATCCACCGGCTTTCTGATGGATATCTCCATGTTCGGATTTGCTTATGCCTCCGGCGCCTGCCTTCATTATTTGGAAAAGCAGGGGGAAGTTGCGATACCCTATATTGAAGAAGCTTTTTCAAGGGAAAAAGAATTCGATCCCATCAAGACTGGTCTCATATCGGTTCTCGGGAACATTCGGACACCGTCTGCGTATGGCATGTTGATGGGTTTTCTCGATCATCAAAATCCTGTCATCGTGAATTGGGCCGGCGATGCGCTGGGGAAGTTTGACAACATCAAAGCACTGCCTGCAATGGAAGCTGCAAACGAGAGAATCGGGGGAGAACGGATGATCGAAAATGCGATTTATCACTTAAAAGACATCGGAAATTAACACACAGATATGGAATATCAAAAAACACCCGTATGCCCCCACTGCGGGGCTATGATGAAAAAATGGCTGGTTCCTGTTGCCTCAACGTGGCCCAATGAATTTTTTTTTGTTTGTTTCAATGATGCCTGTCCCTACTATGTCAAGGGGTGGGATCTGATGTGGGAACAGCAGAAAGCCCGGGCGTCGTACCGCTGCCGTCTGGATCCCGACACAGGCAAGTTCGTCCCGCTGCCGGTTTGGTCCGCTGACGCTCTCAAGGATGATATTATCGAGACCTAAGCTGTCGAAAGCGTCCGTACCGGCTTGAAGTCTGATCTGCCTTTTGTGACGCAGGACAATTTTTACGAGCGGCAAGACGAAATATCTTTGCCAAAGCCGGCTGTGTCGACGTCGTGCCGCTCATTCAATCCCCAACTCTGCTTTTTTTGCGGCCATGGCCTTCGGGTTGACCTTCATCACGTGTTGAGCCAGGAGGCCGTATTCGAGCCATTGAATGGCAAAACGGTAGAGTGCGACATCATCCGATTTTATTGCTTCAATCCTTTGGGAATCGATATCAAAGCGGTCCAGAAAGGTGCTATCAAACACAAACCTCCGAAAGCGATCCAGATCGTAGCAGGCCATAAAATACATTTCCTGGATCGATCTATTGGTGATCTTTTCTTTTGTCAGGCGTTCATTGGTGCTAATTTTTTTGAACAGTGCTTCCATCTCCATATAAACCGGGATTCCCTGCTCTTGGATATATTCTGTCAATGACAAGGTCCTGTCCGCTTTGAGACCGAGGCAAAAAGGGACATCCATCACAGAATAGTACGTTTTGCCCGCTTTTTCGGTGAGCGGCGTACTTTCAGGCTGCAGCGGGTAGATGCGGCATGCCCAGGGGCGATCCGCATAAATTCGACACCCGCTGCTTTCAACAAAAGGACATGATTTTTGATGGTCATCACACATTTTCAGGACAACGACCGGAAGCCCGGCATCGCCTATCAAGGTTGCTGTATACTTATCTAAAAAATCTCCGGAAGACAGTTGCAAGGCATTTTTCATCCGAAGGACATCATACGGCGTGAGAAAAATAGTAATATCGCGACAACAGCGGGTGAAACAACGCATGGTTTCGTTGCAGCGAAACTGAATGAGATCGTCCGGTTTCAAAACGAGCAAGCCCTGGTTCCTTTTTGGTTCATTTTTTGCAGTCATGTTCTTTCCTCGATGAATTCTTCTCGATACCGTATCTGACGATCTTGCGGCGGAGGGTGTTTTTATTAATCCCAAGTTCCTTGGCGGTTTGTAATTTTTTCCAGTTGTTTCTTTCGAGAGCCTGGCGGATCGCGTTTTTTTCTATTTCCTTCAGGGTCGTATTTTTGTTTGTAAAGGTGGCATTGATTTTCATCAAAACTTTATCGGGCAGGTGCCGCAAGCCGATGAGTTCATTCTTGCAGAGGATACAGGCATGCTCAACGGCATTCTCGAGTTCACGGATGTTGCCGGGCCAGTTGTAAAACATCAAAGCGGCCATGGCCTCATGGGTGAATCCCAAAATCTTTTTGTTTTTTTTAAGATTGAAGCGTTCCAGAAAATGATTTACCAGAAGCGGAATATCCTCTTTACGATCGGCAAGCCCCGGCAGGGTCAATTTCATTACATTGATACGAAAAAAGAGATCTTCTCTGAATCTTTTTTTTTCAACCAGCTTTTCCAGACTGTGGTGAGAGGCGACAACGACCCTGGCGTTGGTTTGGGCTGGTTTGACGGCGCCTAACGGTTCATAAATTTTGTTCTCTAAAACGCGCAGCAGACGAACCTGCAAAGCCGGGGAAACATCGCCGATTTCATCCAGAAAAATTGTACCATTCTGGGCGCGTTCGAAACGGCCCGGTTTATCTGTTTTCGCGTCTGTAAACGCACCGGCCTTGTAACCGAAAAGCTCCGATTCGATAAGCGTATCAGGCAATGCGCCGCAGTTAACCGGCACAAAAGGGCCATTTTTATGCGGGCTGTTTTTGTGAACAGCTTTGGCAAGCAGTTCTTTGCCGGTACCCGTGGGCCCCTCTATTAGCACGGTGCAGTTGCTATCCGCAATCAATTCGAGGGTTGAAAAGATATCGATCATTTTCTGGTTTCTACTCACCATTTTTTCAAACGGGTGATATTTTCGAAAAGATTTTTGGAGCTTGGAGACGTTGGATAAATCCCTAAAGGTTTCGACACCACCGATTATTTGGTTTTGATGATTTCTCAGAATTGTGGCATTGGCAACAACGGGTATGCGCTTTGAATCTGAACAGATCATATAGACCGGGGTATTAAAAACCGGCTTGTTGGTCTTGAGAGCTCTCCGGAGCATGCAATCGGTATGGCAGACGTTGGATTTGAAGACGTCACAGCACAGCCGACCGATCGCTTCTTGCCGGGAAATCCCTGTTATTTTTTCAGCCGCCCGGTTAAAGGATGTAATCTGCCAGGCTAAATCCACGGTGAAGACGCCTTCTTCGATACTGTCAAAGATAATGTGACAGTTTTTTTCGATGGAATTCGGAACGCTGCCCATGATTGCCACGATCTCATCCTATAATGATATAGATTTATCCCGCATATGCCCTGGGGACGTTATGCCTCCTTGGGAAAGCTCTTTGGGACGGATTCATATGGTGTCCGCCGCCTTTCGGTCAGGGTCTTGGGGTCCTGCATCATCTCCAGAATGTCGATGCTTTCTCTCAAACCCTTGTTGATTCGGCACATTTCTAATGCCATACCGACCAACTGGGCAACAGCCTGGACAAAATTTACGTCGCTTAGCGTAAATTCCCAGGGTTCAGCAGTATAGACGCGTAAGCAACCGATCAATTGGTCACCAACAATTATGGGTGTCGATAAAATCGAGGCGATAGCTTCTTTCTCGGCAGCTTCAGCGTATTGAATCCGCGGATCGTCACTTACGTCGTAAATCGCGACCGGTTGTCTTTCCTGAATGGCGGATGCAATTGATTTTATGGCGCTGACTGGGCCCTTGTCGATATATTCGTCACTCAAGCCATAATATCCGGCCAGTTTGAGCTCATCGCTCTTTTCACTAAATAAAAACAGGGTGCATCCCTTGATATTGAGTGCGTGGGTAACCCCCTCCACGGTAATCAGGACGATCTCCTCTGGATCGCGAATTGTTGAAATCGCCTTGGTGATACGAACCAGTGTTTCGTAATTGATCGTCGGTTTTTCCATAGCGGCCTCCTTTTTGATGGTTACGTGCTGTTCTCTACCCGGACAACCGGGCATAATAAATGCACTCTCAGACAGGCTATCGTTCAAAAATGCCTGAAGAACATCCGTTACCGGACCGCAAATGCAGGCGATAACCTGCACACCTGTTGATGAAAGGGCATTTTCGAGCCGCCAGGATATGGCACCGCATATCAGCACCTGCGCACCGAATTGGGAAACATACTGTGCGCGGGCCAGGGAATCATTCTGAGCTACCACTCTTTTATTACGTCGCACCTCCTGTCCATTTTCAATATCAACGAGTAAGATACGGGTCGCCACATCAAATACCGGCGAAATTCGATCCTGCTGATAGGAAATTGCAATTCTCATACTTCATCATCAGAGCAAGTTTCTTGCCATTTTGCATTTGTGCAAGATATTATAGCGGTTGTCAGATCAACGTTCCGATACCGGCAAAAGGCGTGCCTTTCTTTTTCGAAAGGGCATATCAACCCATGCCTGAATTTGTGCCCACCGGACTGATGATGAAATGATGCTGGCTGCTCATAACACAAGGCAGTGGGAAACATCATCAGTCCGGCCGGACACGTCGCTAGCGAGGCAGATTTTAGATGATATGTCCTTTCTAAAAAGAAAGGGACGCCGTTTCAGCCACTTTGAAAGGGAACATATTTTTGACATTCGGTATATGGAAATTCAGTTTGTTTTTATGTAAAAAAGGTTTTACTTGCATTTAAAACAAGCAAATTGCATGATTAGAGCACTTCAATGCTTGTATTTTGCAATTCTATGCCGGCTCGGTTTTTAAAATAGGAAAGATTGCCAGGTTCGATGTTGGTTGTTCATTTTTCCTCTAAAACCAAGGCAGCACCAAAAGACGACACACTGAGGCCTGTTTGCAATGAAGATCGTAAAAAAATATCAGGATACCATCCTCAACTCAATCAACGAAGGTGTTTTTACCGTCAACAGAAACTGGCAAATCACATCCTTTAACCGGGCGGCTGAAAAGATAACCCAGGTCCAAAAAAGTGATGCCATCGGCCGTCAATGTTGTGAAGTTTTTCGAGCCAGCATCTGTGAAAATGACTGTGCCCTGAAACGAACCTTTGCTACCGGCAAACCAACGCTGAATATCACGGCCAGCATTGTCACCAAATCCGGCCAGCAGATTCCGATACGCCTGTCGACAGCGCTGCTCAAAGAAAGGGATGGAACCATCGCCGGTGGGGTTGAAACATTTCAAGATTTGACCCAGATTGAACAGCTTCGGAAGGAATTGGAATCACGCTATACATTCGAGGACATCATCGGTCGCAGCCCGGTCATGATGAATCTATTCCGGATCATGCCCCAAATAGCCGAAAGCGACAGCACCGTATTGATTTCAGGGGCGAGCGGGACCGGGAAAGAGCTTTTCGCGCAGGCCATTCACAATCTTTCCTACCGAAAAAACAAGCCATTTGTAGCGGTCAACTGTGCTGCCTTACCTGACACACTGCTGGAATCCGAACTTTTTGGCTATAAAAAAGGCGCTTTCACCGGCGCCCAAAAAGATAAACCCGGGCGGTTCGCACTGGCCCAGGGAGGCACCATTTTGCTGGACGAAATCGGAGATATTTCAGCGGCAATGCAGGTTCGACTGTTGCGGGTTCTTCAGGAAAAGCGGATTGAACCGTTGGGATCCGTAAAACCGATCCCGGTCGATGTGCGCGTCATCTCGGCCACAAATCAAGATCTGGAAGCGTTGGTGCGCGAAAAGAAATTTCGTGAAGATCTGTTTTATCGAATTCGGGTGGTTCAATTAAAACTGCCGGTTCTACAACAACGGCGCATGGATATTCCTATTCTCGTCGATCACATGATAGCAAAGTTTAACAAGCTCAAGGACAAGGATATTGCCGGGGTATCGGAAGCGGTGATGCAGTGCCTGATGGCGCATGATTTCCCCGGAAACGTCAGGGAACTGGAAAATATTATCGAGCACGCATTTGTGTTGTGCAAAAGCGGCGTGATCGAAATTCACCACTTACCACCGGAATTATGCGTGGCAAATACGGTAAAAAAGAATGAATTCACAGACACAAAATCACTCAAATCAATGCAAGAGGCTATGATCATTGAGGCTTTGAACCGGTGCAAAGGCAATCGCAAGCGAGCGGCAAAAGATCTGGGGATTGACTATAGCACCCTGTATCGAAAAATTAAGGTCCTGGGAATAAAAACCCCGCCCACGGACGGGCGAAGCCGGAAGACATAGCATTGCAGATCGCAATTGTGCTCAAACCGCAGGTGAAACAATCGGTCGGTGACGCTCGGAAATACAAGCATAGCGCCTTTTTATCGAACTGTTTCCAGGCGACTTGCTTGGGGGAATAACCGCCGATTTCTGCAGTCCGAATGAAACGACAATCCCCCAGTGAAACGCCATGATATTTTACCCCCTCCTTTCTTCCCATTGGCACCATTTTTGCGTTAATAGTTAAACGATAGCCGATCGATTCATTACGGATGTGTTTGCATTTGCGCTTAAATGGTCGCCTTGATGATAACCAAACCCTGAAACGGAAAGGAGGACATGATGCTGGCATTAAACTGTTGTAAAACCATGGAGGCGGAACTGACCGCCTGGAAAGCGAATGTATACGATATCGCCCGAAAGATGGAAGGCTTACCCGGTGATGAGCGCGAAAAAATTCTTCCCAATATCGAAGACCTGCATATACTCATAGCGGAAATGGATGAGCGCATCGATCAGATCCGGGAAAACTGCTCGCCCGAAACCGGTATCGACGATATCAGGACCGACAAGGACAAATTCGACAAGTCATTATCAAGGCTGCGTGTTACGGCAGAGGAGGCCATGCGTGGTCTTGGTGCCGGTAACTTTGATGGGTAGACATTATCAACAGACTCGGATGTTTTACTGCATAAGCCACACTAGCCGAACAACATCCTGCTGGTACCTGCGGCGACCTCAACCAATCACACAACTTGCGCCCAGGAATTCCATGAAAGAAGCATGTCATGGATGATTCACAAAAAATAAAGAATATTTTATGGCCGAACGATTTGTCAAAATGTTCGGAAGCAGCGCTACCGCATGTTCTGACACTGGCAAAACAATATGGTGCTGCCGTTCACCTACTTTACGTTGTGGAAGATCTATCGCAAAATGACCCTTGGTACGGAAAATTCGACGTTGTCCATATCGATAAACTTATTGAATGGGAAATGAAAAAGGCCCGGGAGCGGCAGGAGGAATTTTGCCGGAACTACCTGGATGGACTCGTCGGATACTCTAAAAAGACCGCACTTGGTGATCCGGCTCGCGTAATTCTCGATTTTGTAGAGCAATACGCCATCGATATGGTCGTCATGTGTCGAAAAGGCAAAAAGGGGAATTTCCCCATGGGCGGCGTGGCCCAAAAAGTTGTCGAAAATTCATCGGTTCCGGTGGTTATAACGCCGAGTACGGAATGATATCGCATTTGTCAAAATAATGTTCCGTTTTGTGCGCATACTTTTATTTCGGAACATATCCATGACAGTTACTCGAAACGACAGGATGGGAAAACGGTACCTGAAGAAAAGATCTGAGTTCAATGGGCTACATTCAGGAAATTAGAAAACAGCTGGGATCTGGTCGGATTTTTGTTCCAGGGGTCCGGGCAATCATCGTAAACAATGTCGAAGAGATTTTACTGCAGCAACGAACAGACACGGCATTGTGGGGGCTGCCGGGCGGCGCCGTGGAACCCGACGAAACCGTTTTTGAGGCGCTGAAACGGGAAGTGGCGGAAGAAACCGCTCTGACGGTTATCGATGCCGATCCCATGGCGCTCTATTGTGGTCCTGAGCATAAATTTGCCTACCCCAACGGTGACGAGGTCCAAGTTTTTGCGGTCGCCTTCATCGTCCATCAGTGGAAGGGCCAGCCCCGTGCAGACGGTGTAGAAGGTTCAACGGTCCGTTTCTTTGCGCTTACGAGACTACCTGAAAATCTCGTTCCAATTCATAGGCCGACCATCACGGATTATGCCCGATATGATGGCCAGTTTATTTGCTAGACCCACACTACGACCCGTTTAAATTTGAATTTCCGCTGCGGCAAGTCAAAAGGTCAAATGCAGTGCCATAAAGGCTCTTTTAGCATGGAGATAAAGATTATCGGCGCTGAATCACTTGGTGTCCGGGGACTGTGTTGTTTTGTGGCTGTCGGCGACCACCAAATTCTTATCGATCCGGGGATCGCTTTGGGATTTCTTCGTAATGGTCGGGCGCCGCACCCGATTCAGGTGGCGGTGGACGAGGTAATCCGGGAAAAGATCATCCAGGCCTGGGAGCTTGCCACGGATATTGTCTTCAGCCATTTTCACGGCGACCACGTCCCCCTGGTGGATGCAAATCCCTATCAACTGGATGCCGCCAGGGTGGCGGGCCTGAATCCCGGTGTCCGGATCTGGACAAAATCGCCTGATTTTTTATCCGCCAAGGAAAAAGAAAGATCCACAGCCCTCAAACAACGGCTGCCTGCCGAATGGCGGGAGGGGGCGCCGGGTATGGGACCACTGCGTTTTTCCATGCCTGTGCCCCACGGAGAGAAAACGGCACGCAACGAAAGTGTAATGATGACCCGGATCGCGGATGACGCTGTTTTTGTACACACCTCTGACATTCAGCTACTGGATGACGACACCGTCGCGTTTCATAAAATCGTATGTACGATATTATTCGGCTTTAATGATACCATGGCGGATAATCTTGCGCCGCAGCGTGTTTTTATCGATGTCCAGTTCAATGGCTGTTTTGACCTTTTTCCATTGATTGCGCTCCAGGGCCTGTATGATGGCGGTTTTCTCATAATCCTTCAAGGTCAGGGCGGAATCAGATGCAATCGGCGGTGTTCTCGGCCGGATGCGGGACGGCAGATGGGCGGGATTGATGAGGTCGCCGCTGCACATCACAAAGGCGTGTTCCAGGGCATTTTCGAGCTCACGGATATTACCGGGCCAGTCGTATAACATCAGGATGGCCAGGGCTTCCTGTGAAATACCGGCGATGGATCTAGCCAGAATACTGTTGAAGCGCTCAATAAAATGGTGGGCTAACAAGGGAATATCTTCTTTGCGGTCCCGCAGTGGCGGCAGCTGAAGCCGAATAACATTGATGCGATAAAACAGATCTTCGCGAAAGGATCCCTCCCGGGTCAGCTGCTGCAGGTGACGATGGGTAGCGGCGATAATGCGGGTATTCAGCTTGATCGGTGTGACACACCCTAAAGGCTCATATTCTTTACGCTCCAATATCCGCAGCAGCTTGGTTTGCACGGCCGGCGAAATGTCCCCGATCTCATCCAGCAAGATGGTTCCACCCTGGGCCTGGTCGAAACGACCGGGCTTATCCTTCTTGGCGTCTGTAAAGGCACCGGCCTTATAACCAAACAATTCCGATTCAATCAAGGTGTCCGGCAGGGCGCTGCAATTGACCCCCACAAAAGGACCGTCTGCATTGACGCTATTGTGATGAATGGCACGTGCAAAAAGTTCTTTGCCGGTGCCGCTTTCGCCTTCGATCAACACCGTGCTCGCACTCCGGGCAACTTGGGGCAGGATGGCAAATATGTCGAGCATTTTCTTGTTTTTACTGACAATATCTTCAAATGAATGCTGTTTGCGGAGTTCTTTCTGCAGTTTCCGGATATCGGTCAAATCGCGAAAGGTCATAACCCCGCCAATAATCCGATCCGCAGAACTTCTGAGAATGGCCGTGGTCACATTGATGGGAATCCGCTTTTTGTCCGCACGAATAATATATAATGGCAGGTTTGGCAGGGTTTGATCTGATTCCATGGCCTGCTTCAAAAGACAGTGTCCTTCGCACATGTTACTGCGTAAGACTTCATAGCAGGGCTGACCAATCGCTTCTTCACGCCGGATTCCGGTGATGACTTCAGCCGCATGGTTGAAAAAGGTCACACGCCAGTTTGTGTCCACGGTGTAGACCCCGTCGGCAATGGAATCCAATATCACTTTGTATGATGCGGGTATGGTCGGATCTATATTTGGCATGATGATAACGCTGGTTTGGGTTCAGATTGTTTCATGTTCATACGGGCTTTGGTGCATTTTGTTCCCTCATCATAGTCATCGCTATTATTCTTTCAAAAGTCAAGCTCTAAATTATCAAAGTTTTCCGGCTGTTAACCGGCCGGAGAATCTTATCGACGCTGGCACATTCCTTGCTCAACAGGACATGGATTGGGGTGGACATTGCCCCGTGGACCAAGCCCAGAGCGGATACCCCTCGAAGAAGGTGTTCCGATGCAAATATCATGTGGAAACACGAATGGGTACCACAAGTTGATAATGCTTGCTGTGTTGAGATAAAAGGGATGAAACCGCCGGATTTGCGGTGTTCGGATCGTTAATTACATGACAAGGATTGCCATTCCAATTTTTCAGAACAGGGTTTCACCGGTGCTGGATACATGCCAGCATCTGTTGCTCCTTGACGTCGATAGGGGTAAAGAAATGAGCCGGCAAACGGTCTTTTTAGGAGAAATACCGTTGACGGAGCGATTTGATATGATGACCAATCTGGGTGTTGTCACTGTGATTTGCGGCGGAGTCAGTGAGACTTTCGCCAATATGCTATCGGGATCCAATGTGCATTTGCGCAACGGGGTGGCCGGAAACGTGGATGAAGTCATTCGGGCATATTTAGAAGATCGCATCGATAAGCCCCGCTTCTATATGCCCGGTTTCGACCCCCAATTTTCATGAAAATTGAATTTGACCGTAAGTTGACGAAGAACTTTTTTACAAACCAATGGAGGCACAATCGATGAGTGACAATGTGATTCGGCTGGGAGGCAATCGGTCTTCCATTTTTCTGGACAAAGTTAAGGAGATATTGCCGGACGAAGGTAATTTGAACCTTTGTCTGACATGTGGCGCCTGTTCGTCCGGGTGTCCGGCAACCGGGCTATCCAATATGGATCCCAGGAAATTTCTGCGCATGGCGGCCCTGGGCATGGATGAGGAGATATTGAGTTCGGACTGGGCCTGGATGTGCACCGGCTGCCAGCGCTGTATCTATGTCTGTCCCATGAAGATTGATATACCCCGGCTGATTTACAATGTCCGGGCCAGTTGGCCCCGGGAAGAGCGGCCCAAGGGTATTCTGGGGTCCTGTGATATGGCCCTCCGGAACGACAGCACCAGTGCCATGGGTGCCAGCCCCGATGACTTTCAATTTGTTGTGGAGGACGTATTGGAGGAGTACCAGGAGGCGCAGCCGGAGTTCAAAGACATGCAGGCCCCCATGGATAAACAGGGTGCCGAATTTTTTTTGAACCAGAATTCCCGCGAGCCGGTTACCGAACCGGATGAAATGGTACCGTTGTGGAAAATTCTCCACCTGGCAGGGGTGAACTGGACCTACGGCTCCAAAGGGTGGGCCGGTGAGAATTATTGCATGTTCCTGGGGGACAATGAGGCCTGGGAGCACATCACCAGCACGTCGGTAAAACAGGCCGACGACCTGGGGTGCCGGATCTATCTCAACACCGAGTGAGGGCACGTGACTTTCTCAGTCCTGGAGGGACTGAAAAAATTTAACATCGAACATAACTGTGAAGTCAAAAATATTTACGAGTACTATGCCAAGTGGATCCGCGAGGGCAAACTCAAAGTCAATTCCGATTGGAATAAGGATCTCAAAGTAAAATTTACAGTCCAGGATCCTTGTCAGATTGTCCGCAAAAGTTATGGCGACCCGATTGCAGAGGATTTGCGTTTTGTGGTCAAATCGATCGTGGGTGAAGAGAATTTCATCGACATGCAGCCCAACCGGTCCAACAACTATTGCTGCGGTGGCGGCGGCGGGTTTCTGCAATCCGGTTACAAGGAAGAGCGTCTGGCCTACGGCAAGCTGAAAGATCAGCAAATCAAAGCCACCGGGGCCGACTACTGTATTGCAGGCTGCCATAACTGCCATGCCCAGATTCATGAACTGAGTGAGCATTATGGCGGCAATTATCCGGTGGTGCACTTGTGGACCCTGATCTGCCTGTCGCTTGGGATCCTGGGACCCAATGAACGGGAGTACCTGGGGGACGATTTAAAGGAAGTGAATGTTTTTCATCCTGAGACGGCCATGTGATTTCTAAGGATTCAAGGGGCCAAGGCGTCAAGGATTCGCGGGATCGAGAATTTCGGGTTTATTGCCTTTACTGGATTCCAATTTCCATGGGAATCACGGGAAGGGCTGGCCGCTTTGTCTGGATAGCGCTAAAGCTTCAGCGAGTAGCGCCTAATTGTCAAACGGTCTAAACACCTTAAAGACTGAGATTAATTACCATGAATGAATCATTATCTGTAATGGATCTTGAGAAACGCTGGAAAGAATCACTGACTGCTACCGAAGCGGCGGTCGTACACCATCCGGAAGTCTATCGAGAGATCAAATCGCTGGTAGAGAAAGTTATCACCAGGACCCTCGATATTGGTGACTATCTGCCCACGGCTGAAAGGCTGGGATCATTGCTTCAGAAAATGGACACGGCCACACAGAACAGTATTTTCCACTTCTTTACAGAACCGGTTTCACCGGCTAGTATTCGCAATTTGAAGTATTTCAGATTCGAATGTATGGATTTGCACGAGCAGCTGAAAGCGTTTGATGCCTGGCGCTTGAAATCCCATCGTTTGGTTATCGTTAAGTAAATGGGTTTTCGAGGCCTTTTTGAACGAAAAGCACTCCGGCCTTTCAACGAAACCGGTTAACATGATTGGCATGTTAACGCGCCCCGCCCGCACCTCCTTTATCCGCGGCGCAAAAGGTCCCGCCCGCCCGTCCGGGCGGGGCCGGGTGCTGGGCGCATAAAACGGTGACGATAAACCGTATGCGTTTGTTGACCTATTCTTCTAATCCAATGTGTGACGAATTTTTTGTGATAATGTGTTTAAATTAAACGGCTTTTGGATGAATCCGTTACAGCCCCTGTTCATAATCTCTGTTGCATGACCGTTTATTGCGTACCCACTGGATAGAATAACCGGTAAATAGGGATTGATTTTGCGAATTTGATCAAACGTCTTGCCGCCATCCATTCCTGGCATTATCAGGTCTAGAATGACAAGCTCGACACAATCTCTTTCTTTTTCAAGTAATTTGATCGCTTCCGCACCACCTTTGGCTACGATAACCTTGTATCCTAATTTAGCGAGCATCGCTTGACCGACATCACGGATCATTTCCTCATCGTCGACGAGAAGGATGGTTTCATTTCCTTTTAGCAATCTCTTTTCCACCGTTTTCTCAGCGTGTGGCTTTTTATTCGATATCGGCAGATACAGATTAAAGGTGCTCCCTTGGCCCAGCGTACTTTCGACCGTAATGATACCATGATGGTTTTTGATGATACCATATGCAGACGCCAGTCCCAGGCCGGTCCCACGATCCTTTTCCTTGGTTGTAAAAAACGGATCGAAAACTCTTTTACACGTGGCTTCATCCATACCCATACCGGAATCCCGCACAGATATGTTGGCATAGTTCCCCGGTTTTGCTGAATATGGATTGCAAAAGTCTTCGTCCAACTTGACCATGGATGTTTCCACGTAAAGATCTCCGCCCGCATGCATTGCCTGCCAGGCATTGACATACAGATTCAATAATGCCTGCTCGATTTGCTGCCGGTCCACTTCAGCTACGATTGCGGTTTCATTCAGGCGGGTATGGATTTGAATTTCCTTTCTGGTTCTGGCAAATATATTGACACTCTCTGAAAGCAATTCATTCAGATCGACCGGTTTTACATCGTACTTGCCACCACGGGCGAGCCCCAGAAGCTGTCTGGTCAGATCCGTTGCTTTTTGAACGATTTTTTCAATTGCCGCTATATGCTCAAGATTGTGATCGATGGTGTCCCTTGTTCCTGTCATCAGGGAAAGATGGCCCTGGATGCCCATCAATAAGTTGTTGAAATCATGAGCAACACCTCCGGCAAGCGTGCCGAGTGATTCCATTTTTTGGGCCTGGCGAATTTTTTCATCAAAGTGTCTGCGTTCATCCTCCAACATTTTTATTTCTGTAATATCCGTTGCGATTTGGAGACGGACATATCTATCGTCAATCCATTTTATGGCGCGGTCATAGTTTATGTACCATCTGCCAGTGACCGGGTTTTTATCTTGCCATACGCAAACCCCCGTGGGTTCTCCCTGCTTATCCAGCAGACGATCATTGGTACACTGTGCACATGGCCCCGAATCCTGCCTGAACACATCCCAACAAATTTGGCCTGTCAAGTTTTCGCCAAAACTTTCAATCATATACTTATTCATAAATAAAATTTCATATGTGTCCATGTCGGCCACATATATGGTGGCATCGATGCCGTCCAAAACGGTCAGAAACGTTTTGTGTGACGCCATCAGCGCCTGCTCGGCTTTTTTTCTTTCCGTTAAGTCTCTGAAAACACTGAGAATTGCTTCTTGATCATCATATTCGATTGTACGGCTGCTTACCTCGGCTGGAATCATCTTTCCAGCTTTTGTCATGTGGTGCGTCTCAAAAAGCAGTTTATGACTGACCTTCAGCCTGTCTATCCGGGACGGAATCATTTTTACGAATTCAGGGGCATTAATGTCAGAGATTTTCATGGTGAGCAGCTCGTTGTACTGATATCCTGAATAGTCGACTGCGTTCTGGTTGGCTTCAAGAATCTTTCCTTCAAAATCATGGATAAAAATCGGATCACTGGCATTATTGAAAAGGGTCCGGAATTTCTTTTCGGACTTTTGGATCTGTTTGGTGGATTGATACAAATCGCTGTACAAGGTGTGGTATTGGTCCGCCAACTGTCCGATTTCATCCCGAGGATAATCCGATGCACGCTCACTAGATCCCGATTGGATATTTTTAATCAGCTTAAAAAGCGGTCTAAGCGATTTTTGTACGATCAGCGCTGCGATTGAAAGACCGATACAAAAGCATCCGATAAAAATCGAGATGATGAACCTGGCTTCGGCGCTTGCTTCGGTAATCACATTTTCTAAGGGTTGTTGAACAATGAGACCCCATTTGGTTGCGTCGATGGTATGATAGGCCGCAACCCATGATTTGCCTTCATAGACATATTCGGTTATTCCGGTTTGCCCTTGCAGAGCCAGTGATACAGGTCGCAGTTTTTCCACGCGATAGGTATCAAATTCGCTGGTGTTCAGTTTTCGATGACTGTGGGCAATAAGCCATCCATTTGAAGATACCAGGTAGGCTTGACTATCTTTGATGGACGATATGTTCTCGATGGTCCTGACGAGTATGTTTTGCTTTGAAACAACAAAAACACCCCTGAGTAGCGCGCGTGCTTGGCCATTTTCGTTTTTAATGGGTGTTGAGATACCACTGACCAGGGTACCGATCCTTGATTTAACCATGTCAAGGAATATGGTGCGGTCGGCGGCAAAGGTTTGTTCAACCCATTTCATATTATCGATCGGTATTTTTTTGCCAACCAGTTCGGGACGCGTGGGATAGGATAGCCATCTTCCATCTGTATCCATAATGAAATGATAATTGAAAAATTGATTTGAAGCATTGATCGCTGCGATGGTTGAATCGATGGATTGTTGCGCCTGTGACCTGAGAACGGGCAACGCGGCGCTTTCTTCAAGCTTGGTGACGGCCGCGTTAACGATCGAGTTGATCTCGGTTGCGAGATATCTGGCAAACCCAATTTGTGATTGTTTTATATCCGCAATCTTTCTCTTTTGGAGTGCTGGCGCTAAGTAAACAAACTGAAAAATGAGGGCAAGGCAGATGAGCGCAAAAAAGGCGAAAAACAGTTTACCTTTGATGCTATGGAACGGTGAACGAATCAACAGTTGAAAACCATTTTCTTGCGCACGGTATTTTTTCAAAGGGTTCAATGCCGTGGAGACCCATGCCTATATCCGCAGTCCCCCTGAAAGACGGCATAAATGTGTGTTTCGTTAAACGTGAACAAAAACAAATAGGTAATTTGGTGATCGATGCTAAATTAATATATATAATAAATAGGCAGAAAAGGCAAACCGAAGCACGGATGCGGTTGTCAGAATCAGGTTGCGCTTCGGCTTTGGCATGTGTATCGGAATCCATTTGTGACAACTGGTATAACCGCTACAAGATCCGACCGCCGGACGAATCTGATCGGATAACTAGTTGCATTTTTGTCTTCATTATTCTATATTATCTCAGTCTTATCTTCTCACTTTCTTTTCATTCAACATTCTATAGGTTATCAGAAACCATCAGATGCTCGTAGGTTATAGGCTGATTTTGACCGCGTTTTTAAAATTGATAGGCTCGTAAAAAGTCCGATAATTGGCACTATTCAAATTTCACTCATAATAATTTCAACAGGTTGGCGAGTCGACATTTGAGAATTTTGACTTTTTACGAGTTCATCAAAATTGATGGATCAAGCATCCACGCGGCAATTGGCAAATGTCGTAATTGCATGAAGTGTATTCAGACTTATCTTGGGTAAAGAGCTTTCGAAACCGCATATTTCTGTACTTTCAGCACATAGAATCAATCATTCCGGAGGTAAAAATGGCAAAAAAACTGAGTTCCGAATTACATCGCCATGTGGAGGAGGTAAAAACCGGGAAACGCTGTTTTGAGAACGCATTCGAGGGCGTTGCCAGAATGATTCTCGAGAGTGATATCGGCAAGGTTACCGTCAACGGAAAAACGACATATGATTTCAGTATATTCCGTAAGGGGAAAAAGCACGTCATCGGTATGTATGATGAGATCAACAGTTTTGTATCCTACGTGAAAGATGCTGCCGAAGGGGGTTCTTCCAAGGAAATGGCCTATGTGCTGGTGGGTGAGCCCGGAAACGGTAAAACGTTTTTTGTTGAATTTGTATGCCACGAGTATCGCAACTTTTTATCAATTGATCGCAATCGAAAGTATACCTTCCGGTTTACCGGTGTTGATAAATTCGGTCGCTACGGACAAATTAGCAGCATTGAATCCCAAACCTACGAGGATCCGATGGTCCTGGCCATGAATCTTTTCGAGATCCAGGACGAAAACAAAGAATTCATGGGCAAGGAATTTGGCTTTTCGGATCGTGAGGTTGAAATCCTGTTTGAAAGCTACCGTCCCCTGGGTGCCTGTTCCGGCTATATATGGAATGATATCAGGCAGTACACGAATGGCAATCTGACAGAAATGCTGAGCTTTGTCGACATTATTCCGGTTCCGCTTACTGAAAGCTTGGGGACCGTTACCGGCAAATATCCCGCCAAGGACAAAATCACTTCATCGGCCGTTGATCTCCTGGGCGAAGAGTCTATCCAGCGGCTATTGCATATCGTTGATACCAATAACCCCTATCGGTTTGATTTAAGGCGTGGCGCATTGGCGCGTGTGGCCGGCGGTGGCATTCATTTCAGCGATGAGATATTTAAAAATAAAAAAGATTTGGTCCAGGTCTATCTGGGTGTCATCCAAAACCGCAACATCGAAATAGATGGATTCAAGTGGCCGATCGACACGCTTATTGTGGCCACCAGCAACAATTCGGAGTTCAACCGGTTTTTGGATGAAAAGGAAGAAGCCCCCATTGTGGACCGGTGCCGCATCAGTTATATTTCCCATAACACCGACTACAAGCTCCAAAAAGAACTGACCAAATATACAATTGGGTCCGAAGCCAGGACCACATTGACACGGAAAGAATTACACCAAGACCCCAATCTGAATTATGCCGCATCGGTAGCGGTCGTGCTTTCCAGGCTGCCGCGTTCAGAGAAATTAACACCCATTGAAACCATGAAACTGGCCGCCGGCGAAGTGGCCGGTGAAAAGAGCATTAAAACGCTTTCCGAGGTTATCGACACCCTGAATCAGAACCCCGATATTACGCAGCGTTTTGGTCAAAAAGGATTGGGTCAGCGGAACTTGGGGCGTGCCATTCAATTACTGATCGAGAGCTCCGAAACAAACGAAGGCCAATGCATGTTCGCCTATGATATTTTCAAATCAATCGAACGTATCATTCTCGACTATGTAACCGACGCCAATGACCGGATCAAGTATCTGGAAGATCTGAAAACAGCCAAAAGCCTGTACCGGGAACGCATTATGACCGAAATGTTCAACGCATATATGGATGAACCCCTGGCGATTCGAAAGGATGTTTTGAATTACGTCAACATGATTATCGGGATCGATGCCGAAAATTTGGGGCCGGACAAAATGTGGAAATATAAGGACCCCCAGACCAGTGAGTTCAAAGCATTGAAGGTCGACGAACGCTATATCAAGAGTGTCGAAGAGCGCTTGGGGCTCAAAACGGAAGAACAGCGCGATTCATTTCGAACCTCGATACGCAAAATATACGGGCAAAAGATGTCAGTCGATCCGGACTATGATTTCATGGACAACTTGGAATTGGTTAAGGCGGTAACGGATGTTCGGCTCAAATCGGACATTGCCGGTGCCGGCAGTCTGATCGGCGCCCTGGCCAACCGAACCAACGAAGAAAACCAGAAGCTTTATGATCGGATGATTGATACCATGCTGAATAAACTCAACTATTGCCGGACTTGCGCCCAAAAAACCATCGAATATTTTTGTACCCAAGAAGATGAGAAATAGGGTGGCATCATGGATCCAGAGGCCGAAAAGATATATAAGCGTTTGAAAAAAAAGGGATTGTCTCCTGATCAGGAGCAATTGATACGCAAGGAGTTGAATTCGGAAGGCTCGCATGCACCCCGTGTGCCTGTCGATCATCTTGGCGGGCTCGCGCTGACTCCCAAAGGTTTGTATCAGTATACCGATTTGACCCATTTACAGCAAATGAGTGCTTATTTAGACAACTATCATGCTTGTCTAAAATCAATCGATGAATTGCTGGAAAAAGACCAGCAACGGGAAAAGGATGGATTCCCCCGTAAAATACGTGTGGGCAAGATGGTTAAACCAAGCAAAGGCGGCAAGGAAAAAGTCGTTGTGGTGCCCACAACCGTGGAGGAGAAGTTTATCCACGATTCTTCCATGGATGAATCCGGCGAAGGTGAGGGACAGGGGGGGGCCGGGGGTGGTGAAGAAGGAGAAGTTATTGGCGAGCAGCCGGTCCACGAACCGGAAAACGGGAGTGGTGCCGGTCCCGGCGAAGGTGAGGACGGTGCTCACGAAATCGAATCCAGTGCCTATGATCTCGGCAAAATATTGACCGAAAAATTTGAATTGCCCAACCTAAAGGATAAGGGCAAAAAACGATCGCTAACGCGGTATACCTACGACCTGACTGACCGCAACAAAGGCTTTGGACAGGTACTGGACAAGAAGGCAACTCTCAGAGAAATTGTGGAAACAAATATCAGCCTGGGGCGCTTGTCCGATCCCAGGCTGATTGATCCATCCCGCTTTCTGATCTCACCCACTGACATGGTATACCGGGTGCTTTCCAAGGAAAAGGATTATGAGTCCCAAGCGGTGGTATTTTTTATACGTGACTATTCCGGCTCCATGCAGGGAAAAGTAACCGAGTTGGTCGTGGGGCAGCATGTGCTTATTTATAGTTGGCTTTTGTACCAGTACGCCCGCCAAGTTGAAACGCGCTTTATCTTGCACGATACATCTGCAAAAGAGGTGGCGGATTTTCATACTTACTACAATTCCAGGGTTGCCGGTGGGACCAAGGTGGTGTCTGCCTTTCAACTGGTCAACGAGCTCGTGCAATCCGAAAATCTCGCCAAAGATAACAATATTTACATTTTCCACGGCACCGATGGTGATGACTGGGATACCGAGGGCAAAGAAACCATCCCGGAGCTGAAAAAAATGCTGACTTATGCCAATCGGGTGGGGATCACCATTGCCGAACACGGGAGTGCCCAAAGCGGCAATACAGAGGTTGAAAAGTATTTGAAAAAGTCTAATTTATTGGATGAGAAGCCGGCATTGCTCAGGCTCGACTCCATGAAGGAAGATGCGGACGAAGCCCGCTTGATAGAAGGAATTAAAAGCTTGATATCCGAGTGAAGACCTATCGCGATCAACATCGGTATTGATATCGAAACTCAAGTGTCATGAGTCAGAAGTCAGACCGCAATTCAGCTGTAAGCATTAAGGCATAAGCCCCAGCTGCTTAAAGCTTGAGGCTGGTAGCTGCAGATTTCCGATTGTCATTTGCGAGAAATCGGGGATCCAGAAATAACCTTTGGGAAAAAGCGGATTACCCTTTCTGGATTCTATCTTCTTAATTCTGTCTTCTTTCAATTCTAAGGTGTGCCGGGAGGGAGATTTGATATGGAGCTGATCAACCAGCATACCAAAAAAATAATGGAGGGATGTAAAATCCGTGCAGCCGATGCCGGCCTCCAATTTCAGAATGAATCCCTGGAGTATATTGTAACCAATCGTGACCTGCTTGAGCTTTCCCCAAAAGTGATGATTCCAACCTTGTATGATTATTGGGTTCATGATGTTGAGATTTTGAAAGGCAAGGGAAAGTACGAACTCTATCCCAGCAATCCTTACGAGACTGTCATCAATACCAGACCGGCCATCTCCTTTTACAACGACAACAACCCCGATTGGCTGAACGTCATGATATTTTATCATGTATTGGGACATATCGATTTTTTTCAAAACAACGCCTTTTTTCGGCATACATGGGATTATGATTTTGCCGGACAGGCCCTATCGGATAAACGCGTAATCGCCCGGCTCAGGTCGGAGCACGGCCGCTGGGTGGACTATGTCATTGAATTCTCGAGAGGAATCGACAACCTGGTGGGGTATTATAATGAGTTGGCGCTATTAAATGAATTTCAATCTCCAAGCAAAATGAGTAAAATCGATTTTTATTTCGATATTTTCCTGCAATCGGTTTTGAAAGTCTCAACCAATGACTATATCAAGGCGGTTGAACGATATAATCAATATGTTCGGGATGATAAAGCCCGCTGCCAAGATTTGTTCTTTGCGGAAATAGAACAAAAACATCCTGAATTCGAATCGCTATTTCAGAAACGGATTCAAAAACCATTCCCTCGCCATGATGACCTATTGCAGTATATCATGTCGAAATCAAAATTTTTAAATAGCGATGAAAATCAATGGATGAAGACAGTCATGCAAATCGTACGCAAGACGTCCCTGTTTTTCCAACCCCAAATACGCACAAAGATTATGAACGAAGGCTGGGCCAGTTTCTGGCATGAGAAACTGTTTCTAGAAGACGAAAGGATCATGGGGCATGAGGTGGAGTTTGCGCGGGTTCATGCCAATGTGACCTCTCTGCCGCGGGTGGGTTTGAACCCATATGCACTCGGTATGCGTCTTTTTTCCCAGATTGAAGAAATGGCCGACAAAGGCCGTTACGGCTATGATTTCGAGCGTATAAACGATGAACAC
>Ga0180435_10001641_pt1 | contig 23096 bp, 26 predicted proteins | sample SS_ome_3_FD_132467 | JGI IMG/M metagenome (GOLD analysis project Ga0180435, IMG submission 132467) | Hypersaline lake sediment archaeal communities from the Salton Sea, California, USA - SS_3_S_1 metaG | ecosystem: Environmental > Aquatic > Non-marine Saline and Alkaline > Hypersaline >... | reverse complement strand
TGCGATGGTAATGGCCGCGCCGGGCTCCAGAAAATCTACCCCGAGCATGCGCGGCATATCGACCAATACGCCGCGGGTGAAAACCCCGTTGATGCCGGCATTGTGTATGCCCAGTCGTTGGGCGCCGCCGGCTTCGGCTGCTTCATAAGGTACGTTGTTGTAGAACTTACCTTTATGCGCAAAGTGCGGCAGACCATCCATGTGTGAGTGAGCAAAGCCGTGGTATTCAATACTGTACTTGTCACCGGCAACCTGGTGGCCGCCAAATTCAGCACGTGACAGTTCGTGTTCAAATGGGTTTGCATTGAGCGCGTCCTGGGTTTTATTCAACTCCAACGCCATAGATACGGTAATGCCTTCAGTGACCAGTTTGGCTGCCGCCAGGCGCTTTTCCGGGGTTATCAGATTGAGGGTACCCAGTTCGTCGTCTTTCCCCCAACGCCCCCAGTTGGAAATGTCCTGCATGAGTTGATCGAAGGTTATGCGACTCATTGCCGGTGGTTCACCCACACCCCATGCGGGTACGCTAAAGGCGCTGCTAAAAATGAGAACAAGCGCTGTTGCGCCATAGTTTAAATGGTTCATTGTTTTCCCCCTGCCTTGGGTCTTAATGTACGAAGTTTGCTGGCGAAGGTACAGCTTAAGGTACAGCCTAAGCGAGGCATGTGTTTAATTCTCGGGAGGTTCAGGTATGAGCGGCGCGCAAACAACATGGCATGAGGGTGGTTGTCACTGCGGCAAGGTGCGCTTCAAGATTCGGATCATGAAGCCCGAAGCGCTTGAGTGTAATTGTTCGATCTGTGCTAAGAAGGGCTTCATCAATCTGATAACAGAAGCAGAAAACTTTGTGCTTCTGGCAGGTGAAGAGCACCTGTCGACCTACCGTTTCAATACGCAAAAAGCAGAGCATCGTTTTTGCAGGACCTGCGGTATTCATCCCTTCAGCAGGCCGCGCTCCCATCCCGGCAGTTTTGATGTCAACGCCAGATGTCTTGATGCGGGTACTTCTTTTCTTGCGATAGAGTCTTTCGATGGCCAGAACTGGGAGGCTAACGTGGCCTCGATAACAACGGATCCCTCTGCTTAGAAGAAACTCATCGGTGCCGGTGGCGGTGCGAACTGCACAAGTGCAACTACAGCGGCTGCGACCACGCTGCCTGAGATGACTGCGCGTAACAGGTAGTTATGGGTAATAGCGTTATCCATCTGCTCGTCGGTCAGCGCTTTTTTGCCGGTGATCATGGGCTTGATGAGTGGCGTCCGTTTGCCCCACTGATACCAGATGACAGCACTCAGATGAATCAGCACCAATGCCTGTAACAGGTTGAAGTTAAGGTGGTGAATACCCGCAAGATTGCCTGCGGTAGCTGAACTGACGATGCCGTTGTAGGGTCCGGCATAGAAGATGTCATCGCTGATGAACAGGCCGGTGGTAGCCTGCATTGCAACCACAGCAAGGAACAGCACAGTTGACCAGCCACCAATGGGGTTGTGACCGATGTAAGTTGACGGTGATCTATTCAAGAGCGCGCGCGCACTGTTGAAGATGTGTGCGGGGCCTTTAATGAATGATCTGAAGCGCGCGTGTGTCGGCCCGATGAACCCCCAGATGATGCGGAATACAACAAGCCCGAGACTGGTATAGCCGAACAGAAAGTGGGTCTCGGTCCAATCGAAACCTGCCTCAGCGGTAATCCATGAACCTGCGAGGCAGACCACCAACAGCCAGTGAAACAGGCGGGTTGGCAGATCCCAGACCAGGCTTTTCGGCGCTGGCTGGGATTGCTTTTCTGATTCGTTTCTGCGGCTGGTCACGCCCTGAATTGGTGCAGGCGGATCAGTTTTGTTGGCGGTAGTCGTCGTGACAGCCTTTACAGCCCGCACCCAGCGCACCAAATGCCTTCATGGCGGCTTCCTGCCCGTCTGCTGTCGCTGCTGCCAGTGCCAGAGCACGTTCGGTCGCGGTTTCAGTTTTTGCCTGGAAGTCGCTCATGTTGTCCCAGATTTTGTCCAGCGCTTCTGTTTCCAGGCCTGAATCACGAGTGTCTTTGCGAAATACATCAGGAATCATGGGTAGAAGCACGGCAACTTTACCGGCATTGTTTTTTACGACATCACCATCGTAAGGAATTTGGCCTCTGGCCATGCCAACGATCGGTCCGAAGTAATTGACAACAACCTTGAGTAATCCCTGGCGAGTATCAATGGCTGCTTGAGCTTGCTCTTCAGCATCTGCAGCCATAGCGGGTAAGCTCGTTAACAGGGTTAAACATAGTGCAAGCGCAATAACGACTTTTGACATGGTGTCTCCTAGGTATGGGGAAATGTTTTTAAAAAGTTTATTCATGTAATTGTTTCCGGATCATACCTAGCTCTTTGGGAGAGAGCCACAGAGCAGGTGGGGGGCTGATCTTTACGTGTTCTAGGGATACTAAGCGACAATTCGGTAAACCATGTAGGCCAGATAGGTCGCCACAATGGCAGCGCCTGCGCGTCTGCCCAGTCGCGCACCGCTGAATAAAAACAAGGGAATAACAACCAGAACAAAAGCGAAGCCCACGGCCAGATCCAGGTCGCCTCCCTTTGGTATTGGTATGGGCACAATGATGCCTGCAGCGGGTAGTACAACGAGCGAATTAAATATGTTGGACCCGACGATATTGCCCAATGCCAGGTCGGTTTCTTTTTTATAGGCGGCAATTGCCGATGTCACCAGTTCGGGCAGGCTGGTACCTACAGCAACGATAAATATACCAACGACAACCTCTGGTATTTCCAGCAATCGCGCGATAGCTGAACCATTGTCTATGGTCAGTGTGCCGCCAATCATTAACAGCGCCATGCCTGCCACAGACAATACGCTGTTCAGTGCCAGGCCCTTGCGAGCGGGTGCCGGGAAGTGTTCAGCTTCTGCAAAAACCGGGTCACCGGCTTCTCTAACAACATCGCGCACGACAAAATAGATAAATACGGTAAACAGCAGGAACAGAATGATGGCGTCAGCGCGGTCAATCATTGGTGAAGTGCCGGTGAGGGGCATGTCCCAGGCCATGACCATCAGGATTGCGGTTACCAGAAGAAGAAAGGGTACTTCCCGTCTTACAACCTGACCTTGAAGGTAAATTGGCGACATGATGGCGGCGATGCCCAGTACCAGTCCAAAGTTAGCGAGGTTGGAGCCGACAGCGTTACCGAAAGCAATATCTGTTTCACCCCTGATGGCCCCGGTGACGTTAATCACCAGCTCCGGCATGCTTGTGCCGAATGCAACAACGGTAAGGCCGATAATCATGTTGGGTACGTTGAATGCGGCCGCAATACCTGATGCGCCGCGCACCAGTAAAGTGCCGCCGACCAGAAGTGCTGTCAGGCCGAGCGCCAGTAACAGGTAAACCATAAGTTAGAAGTGTTCTGTTTTTTTTACCGTGTCAGTATGTCTCAAGCGAGCGAAGATGGCCAAAATATGAGTCCTAAAATGGATCAGGCAGCTGATTCACTTTGTCCGGAGTTGTCTGACCGATGAAATCGGTGCGTTCACAGTTAGCGCAGGGTTGCGTATAGTCTTTCGGTTAGCGGGAGATTTCTAGTGAAAGATTGGGCTGTTGGTGGTACCAGTATTGTGGCGGCATTGTCTGTGGCTGCATTGATCGCGTATCTGGCGGGTCCTTACAGTGTTACCGCTGGTGGCTGGTCGGTGTTTGTGCTGTGCGCTGTTTTTGCTTTTACCGTGCAGTGGATTGTCTTTGTGCACGCATGGCTGACGCAAACGGAGGTCTATTACGACCTCACCGGCAGCATTACTTATGTCGTAATGGTCGGCTCTGCAGTCTTCTTAAGTGGCACAAGTGATATACGCAGTCTGCTCATCGCCGGATTAATCTGTGTCTGGGCCCTGCGTTTGGGACCGTTCCTTTATCGACGTATAAAAAAAGCCGGTGAAGATCGACGCTTTCGCAAACTGAAAACCTCATTTCCCATGTTTCTCATGACCTGGACCCTGCAGGGGACCTGGGTATTCATTACAGCGTGCTGTGCGCTGGCGGCAATTACATCGGTAAATCAAGTGCCTCTGGCTGAACCTTTTTACATTGGCGTCGTGCTCTGGCTGGTTGGATTCCTGATCGAGGTGATTGCAGATCAGCAGAAATCGGCGTTTCGAGCCGAACCAGCCAACAGCACGCGATTTATCTCAACCGGACTCTGGGCCTGGTCGAGACACCCGAACTATTTTGGCGAAATTCTGCTTTGGCTGGGCATCACGCTGATGGCGTTTCCGGTACTGCAGGGTGGTCAGCTCATAACCCTGATATCGCCGATATTCGTTTTCATTTTATTGAATTACATCAGCGGCGTGCGCATGCTCGAAGCCAGAGCAACTCGCCTCTGGGGTGATGAACCTGAATATCAGGATTACAAACGTAACACGCCAACGTTGATGATGTGGCCCCCCAAGAACTGACAATCAACCCTATGAACTGGGCCGATCGCTACATACCGTCGAAGCTGCGCGATGATGCTGAACAAAGACGGCGTGCTGCCGTCATTATCTATGCCACAACGGTTGGTTGCCTGTCCTGCCTGATAATATTCCTCAGCCTGGCGGTTGCAGATGGTTATGACGGTGCCTGGCTGGGAATGATCTGGATGCTACCCATTGCGTTGACCTATCCGATCATGTGTATCTCCGGTTCAAGTAACGTTGCCGGACATTACTTTCTGACCACAATTCTGGCCGGAGTTGTGCTGGCGTGCTGGTTGCATGGGCCCCATTTTGTTGTTGCCTATCTTGGTATGCCCCTGGCGGCAGCGCATGTTCTTGGCGCTCGTAGCGCGTTGATATGGAGCGTCATGGCTGCGGTATTTGCGCTGTTTACGCAGTCTTTCGTGCCTCTAACAACGGCGTCTATTGAGAGTTTCAACTATGCCGTGATTGCCATGATTCTGGTTGTGGGGCTCGCTGCAATCCTTGTAGAACATATGCGAAACGAAGCTGTGATCCAGGCTGCGGCCGCTGTAGAAGATCTCGAAAACGAGCGCTCTAGAATGCGCACCGTTGTTGAAAGTCTGACGCCTGGGTTAATTGATCTTGAAGAAGGTCGAATCACATATGTCGCGCCAGGGGTGCGTGAGCTGTCTGGTCATGAACCAGAAGAAGTGATTGGGCAGGATATTCTCAACTTTGTGCATCCGGATGACATCAGCCGCTCCCTCACCTGGCTGGCAACCGCGAAGCCCGGTGATCATGTTGAAATGCGGTTGCGCCACAAAGACGGGCATTGGGTCTGGATGAAGGCGTACCTGATTCCCATAGATGGCGATGATGAAGGCCATCGACTGCGCCTTGCCGGATATGATGTTTCTGCAGAGCGGGATACACGTGAACAGCAGATGCGTGCGCAACGCCTGCAGGGTGTTGGCGTGTTGGCGGCAGGTGTGGCCCATGATTTTAATAATCTGCTCACCGTCATCACGGGCTTTGCAGAATTAATGCCTGAGAGCGAAGCTCAGGAGAATATTCTGAAGGCGTCAGATGAAGCCGCACAGCTGGTGCAGAAGCTGATGGCGTTTGGCAAAAGCAGCCCTGTAGAAGGGGGTGGAGCTAACCTCGATAAAATTCTGCTGGCTTCGGAGCCTGTGTTGCGAAGCTTGTTAGCGTCCGTTGGTAAGCTGCATGTTAACTCGCAGGTCGCAGACCTGCGGGTGCCAATTTCCGCCAGCCAGATCAATCAGATTCTGTTGAACCTGGTCACTAACGCCAAAGAAGCGCTCGCCGCGGAAGGCAATGTGTGGATTGATCTTGAGGTCCTGAATCTTGATCTGCCTCGAGGCGAGCTGGCTGCGGGCGCCTATGCTCAGCTCAGCGTGGCGGATGATGGTGCCGGTATGGAGGCCTATACACGGGAGCATGCGTTCGATCCATTTTATACAACGAAGGCTGACCGCTCCGGCTCGGGTCTGGGTCTGGCCAGTGTTTACGGACTGGTGCGACACGCCGGTGGCGAGGTAGACGTTAAATCGGAACCTGGCAAAGGCACTACGGTGACGCTGGTGCTACCGCTGCAGCAGGCTGAAGACGCAATCGCAGCGTCTGCAACCGAACTGCAGTTCAGTGTCGGCCAGGGCCGCATACTTATCGTTGAAGACGATGAGCTTATCGCTGATCTCATTGCCAGGAGTCTGGTACACGCGGGTTATAGTGTGACGATAAAACATGATGTTGAAAGCGCATGGCGCCAGCTGCGCGCTGATGTGCCGGATCTGCTGATCACTGACATCATGATGCCGGACGGGCGAGGAACGGATCTGGCTAAACGCTGGTATGAAGATGAGCAAAGTGAGGTGCTGCCGATGCTGTTCATCTCAGGGTATTCAGATCAGGAGATTGGCGATTGGAAAGACGCCAGTGGACCGGTGAAATTTCTGGCTAAACCTTTTCGTACCAAAGAACTGCTTGAGCGGGTCGGTCAACTGATACAACAGCCAGGCTCCGCTATCACGCTCACCTGCCTGGGCAGCAGTTCATAAGCGCTCGCTCGGCGTATCAGATTCCCACCGCTGAGCGATCCGTTGCAGCCAACGACCGGTTGCTGCGAGTTGATGTGCCTCGACTGTAAAACGTATCTGCTTGCCATGGCGTGCCCGGCTGACGAGGCCTGCCTGTTCCAGCAATTGCAGGTGTTTGACGATTGCCTGGCGACTGATGTCCAGAAGGTCTGCCACAGCTGAAGCGCTGATTGGCCCCTGCTCAGCAATGATCTCTAACAGCTGGCGACGCCTGCCGTCTGCGAGCGCGGAAAAAACCTGGTCAACGGCAACACCGGTCATGGACATTCTTCTCATGCAACTGTTGAGTTGCATTATAGGCAATTGATGAGTTCAGTACAGGCCCGTGTTCGACAGAGCAGTCATACACTTTCGAACAGCAGCTCCAGTCGCCCTTCACGGAGCAGTGTGCCGCGGGAGATTCTTAATGAAAGTAAGTGCTCACTAAGTTTCTGTTGGGAGTGGGCAATGTATTTTGGTTGGCTGGTAATCGTAGTCGAAGTCAGCGTGTCGACATCCGCAATGCCATACAAGCTCACATCTTCCGGTCTGCCCCCGTGCAATGCTCCAAATCCATAACCGCGACTGTTACTGTGCAGCAGGGGTTGCAGCACCTGGGACAATGCGTCGATTGTCTTCAAGTCGATGAAGTGCAGATAGTCCCAGAAAAGACAGATGTCGATTTGAGTGCCGGATGGAACAGACAGCTGCCGCTGGATAAAACCGGCAAGCGTCTCGTGAGGAGTATCCATATCGTTTGCAGCGATGACCGGATTATCGGTGAGATCTGCAAAGTAGATTCTGCTTTTGAAGCGGGCGAGGAAGTCCACCGTGCTGGCGTTGCCCGGACCAAGGTCCAGCACGGTTATGCGATCGCCAGGTTCAAAACCACGCAGCAATTCGGGGAGCAGGCGACTGGTTGTGTGCACCTGCTTAGCGGAAGGTGTTCGGCTAGCTGCCGGACTCACCTACAGCCTTGTCTTGCGTCGCGCCGGGTGTTGCAGTTTTTACGCTGGCTGCAGGTTTCGCCCCTGTTGCTGCATTGCCGCTGCCCGGATCCATATCGATGCTACCTTTGAACTTGGCACCATCTTCCAGGGTGACCCGTGGTGCAACTATGTTGCCTTGTACGCGCCCACTTTTGGAAATTACAACTTTTTCTGAACCACTGATGTCGCCGGTCACCTGGCCGTCAACTTTGACGGTTTTGGCATCCAGGTTTGCGACCACCTGGCCGGACTCCCCTATTGTCAGATCATTCTGTGGCAGATCTACAGAACCGTCGACGGTGCCTTCAATGACCAGGTTCTCATTGCCGGAGATGGTGCCTTTAACTTTGATGGTTTTTCCAATCACGGCGGTACTCCTTGGACTGAAACTTTTTTCACCGGTAGATGTTGTTGCAGGGTTACCTGCCGCAGGGCTTTCCGGCTCTGTTGAATCTTTTCGTTTGTCGAACATGTCAAAACCTCTTTGTATTGCGTGGACGCTTACAGATGCTAGACCGTAGCGGGACTATAGATCAGGAAGTAGGTCAACAAAACGGCAATTTACTGTATCAACAGTTGTGCTGAGACGTCAGATATCAGGTGGCTTTGATGCTCAACGTCGCCATGGAGGTTGGCATGAGTTCGTTCAGCGGCGTCGCCTCGTTGTCCCAGCGGTCCTCATAGAAACTCTTGAGCAGAAAACCAGCGTCTAATTGGCCGCCAATCTGAGCATCGAGGCTATGGCTGAATTCTATGGCTTCGCCAGCGCGCATTCTGATTTCCATCTGCGTTGGGTTCAGGTGATCCGGGTCGTTGTACGGCAGCTTGAATCTGGCGATGAATTGACCACCATTTTCAATATCTTCGTGGTCGAACAGGTAGAAGCAGGGGTTCATGAAACCGGCCAGCAACCGGCCCCCGGGTTTCAGGACACGATAACACTCTCGCCACACAGGCTTTACGTCAGGCACAAAGACGTTGGATACCGGGTGAAAGATCAAGTCGAAGCTGGCGTCATCGAAACGGCTCAGATCGGCCATATCACCTTGTTCCAGAGCGATGCTGAGGCCTTCCCGCCGGGCCACCTGGTTATCTTTGTCCAGCTGGACGTCAGAATTATCGAAGCTGGTTACCCGGGCGCCCGCAGCGGCAAAAACAGGCGCCTGCTGACCACCGCCGGAGGCAAGCGCAAGTAACTGGCAACCATTCAAATCACCAAACCAGTGTGCGGGGACTGCTTTGGTCGGAGTGAGAATGACAGACCACTGGCCACGGCGGGCTGCGGCAATGGTTTGTGGATCCACAATCCGGACCCAGGGACTTTTACCCTGGCTGGCCTGGTTGTTCCAGGCCTGACGGTTCATCATCAGAATGTCAGCCATGCTCTTCGCTCCTGGCCAGGCCAGCGGCTGGCACACTCAGAGTTTTTACGTTGACGGCAAACAGCGCCAGGGCAATGAGCGTGAGCGTGCCAGCTAACAGGAAAGCTATGCCTGGAAAATAAACAATGGGGTCTGCACCGGTGAACAGGGCAAAACTCTGTGTCATCAGGAGTGGACCAATGATGGCGCCAAAACTACCGACGCTGGCATTGATGCCCTGCAACTCGCCCTGCTCGTTCTGCGGCACCTGGTTGGACATGATGCCGGCAACGGCCGGGCCGGCAAGGCCTGCAAATGCTGACATGAAACACCATAAAAGCACCGTGGCTGAATTGTTCGCCAGGGCAATGCCGATGAAGGCTACCGCCGCGGCACTGAAGCCCGCAAATGCAGTCACAACAGGACCCCATCGGGGGATCACCAGGCGAATCACATAGCCCTGCATCACAGCCATTAAAATGCCGACAAGTCCCATCGACAAGCCAACATCCAGTGGCGACCAGGAGAATTTTTCGATGGTGTAAAAACTCCAGTTGGACGGGTAGACGTGATGCCCGATGTTGTAGATAAACATCACAGTAACCAGTCCAATCAGAATCGGGTACCGGCGTAGTTGGCCAATCATGCCCAGAGGGTTGGCTCGTCGCCAGCTGAAAGTCCGTCTCGCACTTTCAGGCAGGGTTTCCTTCAGCGCAAAGAAACCATAAACGGTATTCAGTGCGCCCAGCGCCGCCGCAGCAAAAAAGGGTGCTCTAACGTGCCACTCTCCCAGCAAACCGCCTATGGTGGGCCCGACAATAAAGCCCAGGCCAAAAGCCATGCCCATCAGACCAAAATTCTGTGCACGTTCATCCGGTGGAGAAACATCCGCAATCAGAGCGTTAGCGGTGGCATGGGTGGCAGCAGTGATGCCCGTGATCATACGGCCGAGAAACAGTACCCACAGCGTGGTCGCAAGTCCGGCGATAAGATAGTTCAGGCTGAAAAATGCCAGCGAAACCAGCAACACCTTACGCCTTCCGTAGCGATCGCTGAGGTTTCCCAATACGGGCGCAAACAGAAACTGTAAGCCTGCGTAACTTGCTACCAGATAGCCAGCCAGAGAAGACACCTCAGCCAGTGTGCCACCGGTCAGCTGGCGCAGAAATTCTGGCAGCACCGGTATAAGAATCCCAAACCCCACCGTATCCAGGAACACAGTAACCGTTACAAAAGTTAATACATGTCGCTTCTGGTCCACTGGCAGCTTACTCCTCTAAGTGCCTCGACCGCAGCCACTCGCCGCAGCCTGCTGCATCATGGCGAGGGTTTGATCGGCGTTGCCCACGTCTTCGATCAGATGCTTGAACATAACCACTTTTTCTCGATAGTTGATGACTGCCGGCAGCACAGGCACGTTTGCAGCCTGTGCGATTAAGGCAAAACCGCTACGCCAGTGCGTGACAGCGCGTCGTGTGCCCTCCGGGGCAATGCCAAGAATCAGTTTCGGGTTGTTTGCAAAATGTCTGGCCATGTCATCTACCACGCCGTTCTTGCGATCCCGGTCTACGGGAATGCCGCCGAACCCGCGTATCACATACCCGAGCGGGAAGCGGAACAGAGAACGCTTGGCAAGAAACGACGCTTTTAAACCCAGGCTCCAGATCACGCCTACAGTCAGCAGGAAATCGAAATTAGACGTGTGGGGTGCAACAGCGATGATGAACTGGCGCTTGTTGGGAATATCTCCCTGCAACGACCATCCCGTGCCGTTCAGTAGCAGCCGGCCGATAAACCGGGTTATGCTGTTTCCGCTACTGGGTACGTCTTCACCGATAGTTTGCCAGAATTTGATGTCAGCCTCGTCGCAGGAAGGTGTGGACTGGACCTCACGTCATGGAGAGGTGTTTTTTTCGACCCGCTAGCATGCAGTTGTCATCAGCATCGGGCAAGTATTAAGTCGGGCGAGTGAAAAAAGGGGCGGAACATGGCGGATACTGATATAGCCGCGTTGGAACAGCAGATCTTTGAGTTGACCGCTAAGTTGAACAATCTGCGGGCAGAGCAATCCGGGACAAAAGTACCTGATTACACGTTCAGTACCACCTCAGGAGAAGTCACGCTGCTTGACTTGTTTGGCGAACAGCAGCAGTTGCTCGTGATCCATAATATGGGTCAGGCCTGTCGCTACTGCACGTTGTGGGCAGACGGGTTCAACGGCTTGTTGCCGCACCTGGAGTCTGTGTTATCTGTGGTGCTGGTGTCGAAAGATCCGCCAGCCGTACAGCGGACGTTTGCCAGCAGCAGAGGCTGGCGATTTAATCTGGCCTCCCACGGCGGCGGCGCTTACATCCACGAACAATCGGCCCTTGCGGGTTCAGGCAACCTGCCAGGCGCGGTAGTCTATAAGCGCCAGGGTGACGAGATCCTGCGCAAGAACGCCTGTGTCTTCGGGCCTGGTGATCTCTATTGTGCTGCCTGGCCCCTTCTGGCCCTGGCGGGAATCGGTGAAGCTGCCTGGACCCCGCAGTTTCGTTATTGGCAGCAACCGGCGCAGTTAGAAGACGGCGGTGAAAACGTCCTGTGATGACGCCTCGATGAACAACCTGCTTGATTAAAATGAAGAAATAAAAAAGGCGCTTACGCGCCTTTTTTCTGGATCAGAGTTTTTAACCAACGTACCACATATTAACCTCCTGAAGTCACTGGCTGGCGTGTTCTTACGAAACTGCCGTTGAAGTAACTATCACCGCGCAGACCTTTTTATGTCCTTCCAAAAATCTATTGTTTTTCTGATCGTTTTTTCTGACTGCCTTGTTATGCTCTAGGCGGGGCGTACTTCAGCAGACCGTACAGTCAATAATGTTCGGCTGGTGAAGCACAAAATGGACATTGGTGTCAGCTGTGAGGCCGTAGATAAATGGCCGAACAGGTGCCGTTACATGCTGAATGAGTCAGCAGGAGGACACAGGTATGCAACCACGTATGCAGAAGATCGGCGAATGCCATCTGGATCTGGGGCAGCATGGTATCGTGCGCGATGGTGAACTGCGCAGACTCGAACCACGTGATTTCAGTGTCTTGAAACATCTGGTTGATCGAGCGCCGAATATTGTCGCCAGTCGATCACTGTTGCGTCAGGGCTGGGGTAACAAGATTGTCGGCGATAATGCGCTGCACCAGTCAATTGGCCGCTTACGTCGATTGTTGGGTGACGACGCGCGAACGCCAAAATACATCAAAACCATTGCGAAAACGGGATATCAGTTTGTCGCACCAGTGTTAACGCTGCCGCACACGGGCAGTATCAGTGATGACATCAGTCCTATTGCGGTAATGCCCTTTCGTAACTATTCCCGAGATGTCAGTGATCCGTATCTGATTGATGGCCTGAGCTTTGAGTTGTGCCATGAGTTGATATCCCACAATGCCCAGGTCGTCAGTCTCGATTATGCCGCGCGTATACAGCGAAATGGCTATACCGACCTGGAAGTGGGCGGGCGCGTTGGCGCCCGTACGGTGCTCAGCGGTACGCTGATTGTCTCCGGAGCCTCTATCCGTGCAACGGTCAGCCTTGATGACGTGGAAACCCATCGACAGCTTTGGTGCGCCAGATACGATCTTGCCTGCGGCCAGATTCTCGACATCCACACGCAGCTGGCGCACAACATTGTGCAGGGATTATACGATCGACTGCAGGGACGTATGGGGCCGCGCGCAGCTTCTGAAGCCAGTGTCACAGACAAGCTTGCCTACCTGGCGGTACCTTCCACGCCATAATCCAAGGTTCCGTGCTGTAAGGCCCGGTGTTAGCAGGATGCACCGTTGACATGCTCTTCATCTGCACGCCGGTAAGGTTTTTCTCCCTGTTCTGAATCAGATTTTTAATTTATGTATCACCTTGCGGAAGCTTACCTTATGGCGGGGTACATCTGTCTGTTGGCGGCGTATTTCGGCGCGCTCCTGTTTGGCGCTGCAGCAATTGCCCCGCTGGCCGTGTCAACGCTGTCCGCTGACCAGAGCGCAGTGCTGTTGCGCCGCTTCTGGCTGCGCTATCACCGGTTTGCCGTTGTCGGCGGCGTATTTTTCACTCTGATTTGCGCTGTGGGCTCCTTTTTCAGTGCTGTTCCGCTCATTTATTCAACTGTACTGCTCGCCATTGCCGGGGTGATGACCCTGTCGTTCCATGTGGGGCTGCATCTTATTCCAGCCATCAATCTCGCGCGTGACATGGATGACGAACCGCAGTTTGCAAGATTGCACAGGCTGGATGTCATTCTCGTTGCCGTTGGTTTGTTGGCTGCGCTTGCATTGATTGTGGGCCTGGTTTACGTGTTGCCGGGTCAATTCACATTCTGGCCAACGGTGCAGGTTGTGGGGGGGTATTGAGATGCAACAAGTGTCGCTTGATGACCTGCCTGAGCATATGTTGCTCGAAGTACATGCGGTAGATCCGATGATCTACCTGGTGTTTGCGGCCAGTGGAGAGAGCCTGTTGCCTGTTTCGGGCAGACTTGGCAAACGATTAAGTTTCCCAAGTCGCTCTGCAGCGTTGCACGCGTTACGCGAAGCCGGGATTACCAGTGTGACCTTTGTCCATCGTAGCGCTTATGGCGAAATGGTCGGCCTTGCTGATCAAGGTGAGACAAATGAGTTGCGCCAGGTCATCCCTTTGTAATGTATCCTGAAAAAAAGGGTTGAATTCAGCAGGCCCTTGTTCGCCTATCTGGCTGTGTCAGTATGCAGCACATGAGTATTAAAGCTGAATCAACCTTCTCTTTGAAAGACGAGCTTTTCAACCCTGGCACTCTGGGACTGCTGTCCGCCAGCGTGGCGGCGGTCTATCCCCGCTTCCGGCGCAAATCGTTTGAACGCCAGGTTCTGGATCGTTTTGGTGAGCTTGAGCTTAAGGCACGCATAGACTGGATGGCGCATTGCCTGAATGAACATCTGCCCGCCAGTATTCCCGAGGCGAGAGAGATTTTACTTGCTGCCTTACCGGAGCCGTTAGATCCTGATCTGCGGGATGATGACTTTGGTCAGTTTATCTGGGTGGTGCCCGGAGAATGTATTGCCCTGAGCCACTGCAATGACAAGCATTTTGCCGCAGGATTGGATTTTCTGCGTGAATCAACAAAACGATTCTCTGCGGAGTATGCGATCCGACCATTCCTGCTTCAATTTCCTGAACCGGCTTTGGCGTTTGTCCGCGAAGCGGCTCTTGATGATAATTATCATGTGCGGCGATTAGCTTCCGAGGGCATTCGACCGTTTCTGCCATGGGCGCGTCGGGTCAATCTGCCACCCGAGCAGATTATAACCGTGCTGGACATGCTGCACGCAGACCCAACACGGTATGTGACTCGATCCGTTGCCAATACGCTGAACGACATCAGTAAAATTGATCCGAACATGGTGATGCAGACGCTGCAGAACTGGCAGGACCAGGCGAGGCAGGATGCGGATGAGCTTGACTGGATGACACGCCACAGCCTGCGCACATTGCTGAAGTCTGGCAACAGTGATGCGCTGACTTTGACCGGCTATCCCGCCAATCCCGAGTTCAGTGTGGATGGGGTGCAGGTCAGTAAGCGGGTTGTATTAGGAGAGTCTCTCGAATGGCGTGCTGTGCTGCACAGTAAAAAGCGGCAGAAACTGAAGATTGCCTTGCGCGTGCATTTCCTCAAAGCAAACGGTACTTACGGGGTAAAGGTGTTTGCCATGAAAGACGTGCATGTTGAGGCTCAAGATGAAATCGAGCTGGTGAAAAAACTGCCGTTTAAACCGCTGACCACACGTGTGCTGTATGCGGGTGAACACAGGGTCGAATTGTCTGTTAACGGCTGTATCAGCGAGCTTCACTCTTTTGAATTAGTCGCTTGAGTTCAATGGATTCAGATGTGCCTTTACGGTTTGCAGGTCGGGGCTCGCCAGGTCCGAGCCCTGTTCGGTCAAAAACAGCTCGTGGATGTGCAGACTGGCCAGGGCCAGTGCAGTAGGTGTTGCAGGGGCCAGCGCGCCTAGCTTCTGTTGGTTTTTCCTGATGTAGTCGGCGGCGTTTTTTATCGCTTCGTGTTTACGTCTGTCGCTGTTGTTTTTGTAACTGAAACGCCAGCGAAGCACCTGGTGGTCTACTTCCGCTTTTGCATCTCCTTCGCCGGGCTGACTGGCTGAAATGCCGGCAGCAGCAAATACACGGCAGTCGAAGTCTCGACAGGTTTGCGGGCGATATGGGTAAATCGAACAGCTGTTCTGTTTCAACATCGGGCAGCTGCCGGTCTCGTCAAATCCCATAAGCCACTGTTTACCGCCGCTGCCGGGAGCCGGAAAAATCAGTTCCCGGGGTACGTGTTCACGCGTCTCGCGTTCATGGTCTGTAATATGAATAAAGTAACTTGCGCGGCAGCACGCGTTACACTCACCACAGGGAACATCGGCGGATTCCGCTGCCAGGGTAAGTTTGAGCCAGTGACCAAAATCACCCGCGTCAATTGCAGAATCAGGGTTTATCAAATCAAATCAGATCAAGCGCGAAAGCAAGCTAGTATAGCGTGATCAAAGGAGATCAGAAGTGAAGAAGTGGTTGCTCAGTTCAGGCCTGTTCCTGCTGCTGCTGGCTGCAGTGCTGTTTTTTATGTTACCCAGGATGGGCATGTCGCCAAACAACCTGCGGGCCAATATTGACATTGGCGGCGCCATGTCTGCAAAGCTTGCCTGCTCAGCGCGATATCTCAGTGGCTTTGATGCCGCCCAGGCCAAGGCGGACGTTGTTTCTTACAGCCCCGTTTTTGAGTTAGTGAGTATCTCCCACGACGATGAGCAGCAGCGCACCCAGGCAAGTCTTTTAGGTATGGGCGCTTCTGCTGCACAGTATCGTCCCGGCCTTGGCTGTACCCTGGAAAGAACTTCGGATTTCCAGCTCGATAGTCTGCATATACCTGAGCTGGCAATGAGCGACGGCTTATGGCCTCTCGGTGAACTGGTGGGTCCGGCCGACCTGGCTCTGCAGGATAAGACCGATGAGATACTGGCGCGTGACAATCTTGCTGGCTTGCAGACGCGCGCGCTTGTGGTTGTGCATGGCGGCGACATCAAAGCGGAAAGCTATGCTGGAGATATCACCGGACAAACCCCTTTGCTGGGCTGGTCGATGGGTAAAAGCATAACAGCGATGATGTTCGGACGCATGGAAATGCAGGGCCTGCTGAGTATCACTGAGAATAACCTGTTTCCTGCCTGGGCAAACGATCAGCGCCGCGACATTACCCTGGAAAACCTCCTGCAGATGAACAGTGGCCTGGCTTTTTCCGAAGTCTATGCACCGGGCAGTGACGCAACCGAGATGCTGTTTTTAGCACCAAGCGCGGCTGGCGTTGCATTGCGCAGTCCCGCAGCGCATCCACCTGGCAGCTATTTTGATTATTCGTCAGGCACTTCCAATCTGTTGATGTACCTGATGACCGAACGTCTTGGCGGCCCCCAGGCCGCGCTGAACTATTTGTGGCAGGAAATATTTGTGCCCCTGGGTATCCGCAACGCGGTATTCGAACCCGATCCCAGTGGTGTAATGGTCGCCAGCTCGTATATCTACGCGTCTCCTCGAGATTGGGCGCGTCTGGGGCTTGTTAATCTGAACCAGGGCCTTGTCAGCCGCAACAAGGCTGGCGAGGAAACCGAGCTGCCGCTGGCAGGCGGTCAGTCACGTCTGTTTACCCAGGATTGGTCGTGGCGGGCGCGCCAGCCTAACAATAGCGCCAACGCACGCGCGTATGGTTATCAGTTCTGGCTTAATGTCGGTGGCGAGCAGCTGCGCTGGCCTGATCTGCCCGCGGATGCCTATGCAATGACGGGTAACCGCCAGCAGGTTGTCATGATCATACCCTCCCTGGATATGGTGATTGTGCGGCTGGGTTGGAGCCCGGGCCGCTACCCAACCAGCAGTAACTTTGCCGAGCTTGCCTCCGTTGTGGTTGAGTCAGATCTGGAGTCACGATGATGCAGGGTGTAACAAAACTGCGTGCCAGTTGTTCGCTGGCCTTTGATGTTGAGGTACCAACACCAATGGTCCTTATGCTCAGGCCGCGCAGCAGTGCAGGCCAATGGGTTGTGCGTGAAGAATACAGCTTCTCTCCGGATGTCATTGTTGATGAAGTGGCTGATGCCTACGGTAATCTGTGTCAGCGTCTGGTTGCACCTGTGGGGCAGTTTTCAGTGTTCACAGAAGTGTATGTAGATGTGCAGCCGAGCAAACCTGCCCCGCTTCAGGCAGGGTTTATCGATATACCGGACCTGCCTGCTGACACGCTGATACATCTGTTACCCAGTCGTTATTGCGAGGTTGATCGCTTTGGCGACATGGCGACGCAGATTGTTGCTGACGCAACACCCGGCTATGCCCAGGTTGAGGCGATCAGTAACTGGGTGCGGGAGAATATTCGCAATCGTCCACTATCCAGTACTTATCCGGTGTCTGCCATTGAAGTGAATCAGCGCGGTGAAGGTGTTTGTCGCGACCTTGCTCAACTGGCGATTACGTTGTGTCGCGCCCTGTGTATTCCCGCGCGGCTTGTTGTCGGCTATCTGCATAAGCTGGAACCCATGGACATTCATGCCTGGTTTGAAGCGTATGTGGGTGATGAATGGTTAACCTTCGATCCAGCTGTCGACCCGGGTTATGCCCCCCGGATTGCTATCGCTCGTGGTCGCGATGCGACAGATGTGGCCATTTACAACCAGTATGGGCCGCTCCTGCTGCCGACTGATATGCAGGTATCAGTAGCGTTGGCGTAGCCGCCGCATTGACACCTGTAGGCACAAAATCAGGGTATGAACTGCTCGTTCAGGATGCGCTCTTCCAGGTTGTGATCCGGGTCGAATAACAAGGTAGCGTGTTTGTTAGTAGCCACGCTGATATCGACTTCGGCGATGTTGCGCACCTCATGGGCATCTGCAACAGCACTTACGGGTCTTTTGTAGTGATCCAGCACCCGCAGTGTAATCTGGGCATCCTCACGCAGTACAGCACCCTGCCAGCGTCGCGGCCGAAACGCGCTGATCGGGGTCAGAGCCAGAACACCGCAACCAATCGGTAGAATCGGCCCGTGGGCGGACAGATTATAAGCCGTGCTGCCCGCCGGGGTGGCCACCAGGCAGCCGTCGCAGGTTAAACATTCGATGCGTACCTTGCCGTCGATGGAGACTTCAATATTCGCTGCCTGGCGGGTTTGCCGTAACAGCGAAACTTCGTTAAAAGCGTAAGCCTCCTGTTGTACGCCTGAGTCGGTTGTCACCTGCATGTGTAACGGCCGGAGTTTTTCTTCGTGGGCATTCTCCAGTCGCATGAGCAGGTCATCATCGCAGTAACCGTTGAGCAGAAAACCAACGGTGCCACGGTTCATGCCGTAGATGGGTTGTCCTCTGGAGATATTCCGATGCAGGGTTTCCAGCATAAATCCATCACCACCCAGGGCAACCAGGATGTCGGCATCGCCGGGCTCGACGTTTGCGTAGCGTTGTTTCAGCAGCTGACACGCCTCCTCTGCTTCGGCCGTTGGGCTGGCTACAAATGCAATTTTTTTATCCAATGCTTTCCCCTTGATGCCGGCGCAGTCTAGCTAGCCTGAGACTCAAAGTACAAGTTGCGCAATGGCCCGGCCGCGGCCGGTCAGGACTGGCTGGGTGTCTGTCGATTGCGTATGATTTTGAGTCTGTTTTGTAGAACAGTCCGTTTTGCAAGGGTTATGGGGAGATATCCATGGGACTTAGATCATTTCCTGCTGCGATGGCTGCTGCAGGCTGTCTGGCAGCGCTTTTACTGTGCGGAGCCCCTGCGATTGCAGACCAGGCGTGGCCAAAGATTGAAGACGACCGTCAGAACCTGCCGGATACCAGCACGTCTGCTCTTTTCTGGCAGGGAGATGCACAGATTGTAGGGTTCAGGAATTCAGAGTTGCTGGGTCCCACGCGAAAAATCGCGGCGGGCGGCCAGGTGCTTGCTCTGCCACGCGCTGAGGTTGATCTGGGAGACGTCACTTTTTCCGCTGAAGGCGTTACGATGACTGTTGATGAATACATCAGGGAAAAACGCGTCGGGGGCCTGCTTGTGGTCAAGGACGGCAAAATCCTTTATGAACGCTATGGTCTGGGTAACACACCTGAGACCCGCTGGGTGTCCTTCTCAGTGTCAAAATCTGTCGTAGCGATGCTGTTCGGTGCCGCATTACAGGATGGCTACATAAAAAGTGTGGATGAAAAGGTCACTGATTATCTGCCGCGGCTGAAAGGCTCTGTTTACGATCAGTCGAGTATCAGAAATCTGTTGCAGATGGCATCCGGGGTTGCATGGAATGAAGACTATGCAGATCCGAATTCTGATGTGGCGCAGGCGACTTATGAAACCCTGGCTCTGTACGACTATCTTGCGGATAAACCCCGCGAGGCCAAGCCTGGGGAGAAATTCAATTACAACACGGCGGAAACTAATCTCGCGGGTACGTTGCTGCGCTCTGCCATCGGTAACAACCTGTCTACCTACCTGAGCGAAAAGATCTGGCGTCCTTTTGGAATGGAAGGCGATGCTGTTTGGAATTTGACTGAACCGGGCGGTGGTGAATTTGGCGGGTGCTGCATCAATGCAACGCTGCGGGATTATGCTCGATTGGGTCTGTTTGCTTTGAACGATGGCAAGCTGGTCGACGGCACGCCGATGCTGGCACCAGGGTGGATGGAAGAATCTACGCAACCATCAAAAGGGTTTGCTGGCTATGGATATTTCTGGTGGCTGAGTGAGTCTGGCGCTTATGAAGCCTCTGGCATCTTTGGCCAGGGGATTCATATGAATCCCGAACACAATGTGGTTATTGCGATTCATAGTGCCAGGCACCAAGCCAGTAATGACCTGGATTGGGCGCTGCAGGATGCCCTGTATATCGCTTTAACTGACGCAGTGTCGCAATAAAGTCTTTAGGAGCAATTTCCCGCGAAAGATGAGTTGTTGAGAAAATATTCTATAATTTCGAGAAAATACGCCTGAAAACAGCAATATATGCGCGCGAATTCGGCCAATATCCTGCTTTCACGTGTCTATTGGAAAAACTCATGTTCGAACATTTTACCGAGCATCCAGCAGCGGTTGGTGAAAGTTACCCGCAGCATTTTGTTAAAGCAGCGGTGTTTGGCGGGCAGATGATTGCAGCAGGGTTGGCCTGTGTTGTTCATGCAGCGCTGCCTTTTCTGTTCCAACGTACCGCAAGCGATATGATCGGCAGGCTCAATCAAGCCTTGGAGCAGCGCAGACGACACAACGCTGAAAGTGACAACATAGTATCGGACAAGGCTCTATCCGTTCGGGAACCAGCGACTTCCTAAATTGGTTGAATAGAGTTGGCTTGTCTATGATGCGGCCCTTTCTGAAGCCGGTTGTGGGCCTGGATTGTATGTTGAAGTTGCTGGCTGTCTTTTTTGCTCACTTTTTTACACTGGCAGCACTTGCTGGGCAGGTGGACCATGCGCGCCTGACAATGTCAGTCAGCTTGGCCTTGCCTGGTATTTTGATCCGCAGGTACCCAGAGCCTGGGGTGTAAATGCCTGCTGTGATGTGGTGAACCGGGGTGTCGCTGCGTGGGGTGATGCAGTTTTTGTCGGCACGTTGGACGGGCGGCTGGCGGCCCTGCATCGGGATGATGGGCGTGTGCTGTGGCAGACACTAACTATCGATGCCGAAAAACCCTACACGATTACCGGTGCTCCGCGGGTGGTGAACGGGCAGGTTATCATCGGCAATGGCGGAGCAGAGTATGGCGTGCGTGGCTATGTCAGCGCTTACGATGCTGACAGCGGCGAGCTTGCCGCCTGGGCGCTCTCGCCATAACAGGAAGCAGGTGTAAGCAAATGGTTTTAGGGAGCGCATGGAAACTGTATTAATCACGGGTGCTAATCGAGGTATCGGTCTGGCCCTGGTCACTCGATACCTGGCAGCCGGAAGTCATGTTGTTGCAACCTGTCGCTCGCCGGATCTTGCAACGGATCTGAAAAGCCTGCAGGAGCGGGACGCAAAACTTGAGATTCAGCCTCTTGAGACGACCAGTGAAGTGCAGACTCAGCAGCTGGTAACCAGTCTGTCGGGTCGGCAGATCGATGTGCTGATCAATAACGCAGGCGTGTTGGGTGGCGACCGGCAAGGGTTGCAGAACATGGATTACGCCGCCTGGCTCGATGCATTTGCTGTCAACACCCTGGCGCCATTCCGCCTGAGTGTGGCGTTACTGGATAACCTGCTGGCTGCGCAGAGACCACGAATCATTACTGTTTCCAGCCAGATGGGCGCTTTGGCCCGCAAAAGCAAAGGTGCGTTGATCTATCGCAGCAGCAAAGCAGCAGTCAACAAAACCATGCAGGTGCTGGCGTTAGAACTCGAAGCACAGGGCGTTATTGTCTGCCCGGTACACCCCTGGTAGCAATCACGCTCCATGTCAGGACTGTTCTGCCAGCTCTGTACGTATCTCCAGGTCGCCTTCCAGAGTTTTATGTACCGGGCAGCGATCGGCGATCTGCAACAATCGTGTGCGCTCTGCGTCGCTGAGATTGCCTGTTAGTGTGATCGAGCGGCTCAAGACGTCCAGACGTGCAGTCGGCTCGTCACATTCCTCGCAATCTTTATTGTGCTCACGGCTATGGCTGAGTGTGATATCGACATCCTCCAACGGTATCTTTTTATGGTTGGCATACATGCGGATAGTCATGGATGTGCAGGTACCCAGTGCCGCCAGCAGGTGCTCGTACGGGTCTGGTCCTAAATTATCACCACCTGCTTTCTTTGGCTCATCTGCTACCCAGGCATGATCGTCAGTTGCCACCTGACGAAGAAATTTTCTGTTGGCTTCGCCAACCAGGACCTGGCCTTGGGCGACCGCTTCTTTCTGATTGCCCTGGGGTATCGGAATATAGCGTTTGGCCCAGGCGGATATAACGTCGGCAACGTACTCAGCATCCTCGGCGCGGGAGACAAGATGGTCAGCGCCATCTAAAGAAACGAAACTTTTGGGGTGTTTGGCCTGCTGGAAAATTTTACTGGCCTCATCAATCGATACAACGTCATCCAGAGGCGCGTGCAGAACCAGTAACGCACGCTTTAAACGCGACAGCTTGTCGCTCACCTTGGCATCGGTCAGATCAGTGACAAACTGCTGCTGAATCGGGAAAGATCTCTGGCCCACGGTAAGGCGGTAACCTGGGGTTGTCGCGGTGGTATCTTCTTTAAGGTTCTGTAACAAATGTGCAGGTGTTGCGGGTGCGCCGATGGTGCACACCGCCTTACACTCGGGCACCTCTTCGGCCGCGGCCAGCACCGCGGCGCCCCCCAGGCTGTGACCAATCATCAGTACCGGTGCACGGTATGAGTTGCGCAGGAAATTGGCTGCTGCCAGCAGGTCTTCAACGTTTGAAGAGAAATTGGTATTGGCAAAATCGCCTTCTGAGTTGCCCAGGCCGGTAAAATCAAAGCGCAGTACAGCAAAACCATGGGCGGTGAGTGCACGGCTGATGCGTGCCGCTGCGGCGATATTTTTGCCGCAGGTAAAGCAGTGGGCAAACAGCACATAGCCGCGTGGTTCCTGCTGGGCAGGTAGTGACAGCGCGGCGCTGAGTTGTTCACCTTGTGTGTTGGGGAATTCGATTCTGAGCTGTTGCACGTTCACCTGCGTTGATTGCTTGTGGATTTCCTGCATGAAACCATGAACGTCAGATGGGGTTGCACGCAAGTTTTTTTGCCTACTGGCAACGCTTGCCGCTACCCTTGTGCCCCCCGCGAGACTGAAGATTCTGTTGGCCAAACTGTATTTTTATTATTCATCAATGAACGCTGGTAAATCCACGGCGCTGCTGCAATCCAGCTACAACTATCGTGAGCGGGGCATGCACACGTTGATTCTTACCCCGGATTTTGATGATCGCTTTGGCGTAGGCCGTGTCACCTCGCGCATAGGTATTGATGCACCGGCTTCCACGTTTAAAGAGGCAGATAACCTCTTTTCGGTAGTGGAAAAGCATCATCAACAAAAGACCCTGCACTGTGTGCTGATAGATGAAGCTCAGTTCCTCACCAAACAACAGGTGTTTGAACTGGGCGAGGTGGTTGATCAGTTAAAGATCCCTGTGTTGGCTTATGGACTGCGCACCGATTTTCGCGGTGAGCCCTTTGTTGGCA